>ENA-ORXI01002523-ORXI01002523.1-sediment-metagenome-genome-assembly--contig:-NODE-2523-length-13095-cov-28.681287_pt1 | contig 13095 bp, 9 predicted proteins | sample MGYA00237861_ERZ511468 | MGnify/ENA primary metagenome ERZ511468 (study PRJEB26299, sample SAMN06266213) | sediment metagenome | isolation source: Hudson Canyon methane seep mesocosm | place... | reverse complement strand
AGGTCGAATCATAATAAGCGCAACCTCAAAATTATAAAAAATGACGATCGATGAATTGGTTTTTAATGGCTCGTATTGTTACGTCATCACAAGAAGTCCAGTAGGGCCAGACTCGATTGAAAATAGAGCTAGTGGAAAAAGTGCTCCCTCCATTTGGGTCCATCAAAATAAATTTTAACGGACATAAATGATTACTTTGTGTGTTGCAACGATCCATTGAAATCACAGCCCAAAGAGATCCTTTTTACAATTTTAGTTTCTAATTAGTTGAAGGCGAATATTCATCTGGTTACATACGTAATTTCTATATTTCAGTCATTAGCTTTACTAAAAATATTTCTCAGTGATATTATTTAAGCTCTCGTCTCTAAGTGAAGCCACAGCATCCCAAATTTTCTCAGCGATTTTTGGGTTCTTTCCTTTGAATTGATTCGATATCATTAAATAATATGGTTTAGTAATAATCGGTGGCTCTACTTTTTCTAAGTTACTAAATTCATCCAATGTTTTTATTAAGTAGTCGCCATTTATTTCTTGTAGTGCTATGGCTGAAACTCTGCCTGAAATTAATTTCTTCATGTTACTCTGAGTTGAACTGGATTCGTTAACCTTGAGTCCTATCTTTTTTAAATGTTCAACGATGGAATATCCTGTCGGTGCGCCAATAGAGCTCGATTTTCCTGATACAACTTTGCCATCCCATGCAAAATCAGATCTTTTTAATTTGTAAAAGTGATACGCTATCGTTGTGAGCTTGCGATCGGTGTCGACTGAATCAGCTTTCCACGGATACGCTCCAATCTTTAGTCTTTCCTCTTCAAAGGATGCATTAAAAACGGCATCAATATTTCCATCATTTAATTCTTTTAAACAACGTGTCCACGGGTATCTTACCAATTCAATTTTTATGTCTGGAACCTTGCTTTCTATGAGCTTTATTAGCTCAACGGCCGCTCCAGGTTTGTCTGCCAAGACTTTTGAAGTTTGTCCCATGTAATAAGGGAATTGAACTTTGTTCTCGAATGCTACTTTGAATATAGTCTCGGCTTGAACTGTTAAGGTCAAAGAAAAAATCGAGAACAATAAAAGTATACCTTTAAGCATAATTTAGGCCTTTTTATTAGTTAATAATTTCGCGCTCTTGCTAGTGCTTAATCCATTTAGTTATTATGGTATAAAGTCAATATATTACAACTGAGGTAGGTAAAACCTAGCCTTTTAAGTATCAGCTATTACTAACAATTGTTAACCCAATAAGAATTGCTTTGTGCTCGTTCCCGGCGGTTTATTCTTACCCGAAAAAGGATAGCTTAACTTCACAGTGTCAGTTAATCCTTTTTGATTTTGGTCGGCAGCTGTCACAGCGCGGAAATGTGTTGGGTATAAGCAGGGTCTAATTTTAAGGTTAACAATAGGGTGAAAGCGGCATATAGATTAGAGCGAGACTTAGCATATAATTCGAGAAGTAAGCACTTAGCTAAAAATCTCAATTTGTAGATTCTGGCCCCTTGAACGTATTGTTATCCGTGAGGGGGCTATTGTGATTACTCAGGAAAATATTTGAGTAAAATCCGTTTATAGCTTCCATTATCTTTTAGCCTATCCAGTGCTGCTTGCAAACGATTAACTGTTTCGTCCGAGGTCTGTTTGTTAATTCCTATATAACCAAGTGTTTCATCCATTAGATATGCTTTTTCTAACATATTGATGTCTTGCCTCATTTGTTTGGATAGATATAGTAAAGTCGGCTCCGCCATAATCATCAAGTCAATCCGTCCGAGCTTTAGCATTCCGATTAACTGTTCTTCTCTACCGACCAGATAGACATTTTTACCTTTAACAAATTCTGGTTTGGCCAAAAGCTTTTGAGATATAGCAAACTCCCGAACCAAACCTAATAAATGCTGGGCGGCATCTTCAACTTTATTGATCTGAATCGCAGTTTTGGATTCCAGCTTATACATATATCCTCGACTGAAACTAATCGGACCGACCCATTTGAAGAGCTTTTCTCGCTCAGCATTCCGCACTAGGGTATAGATCACTGAATTTTTCTCCTTTAATGCCATATTATAGGCCCGAGCCCAAGGATAGGATGAGGGTTTCCCCTGGATTTCCGCTTCCTTTAAGACAGCTTCAACCACTTCGGTAGAAAATCCAGTGACCTTTCCATTCACGGTATAATTATATGGAGGGAACTCTTCTGTTAAAACTTGGAGCTGATTAGCATAGGTCAGACTTGCAAATAACATTGATACCGTAAATAAAATCCAAGATTTCATGGCACCTCCTGATTTATATGGCAGCTGGTATAGAAAATACAAGGTGAGATAGTTAGGCTATTTTGTCTAGCTTTAGTTCGTATAAAAGACAGTATGTATACAATTAGTATAGGAGAAAATTCAAGTATGAATATCAATATGAGAGGGATATATAAAATTCTATCCGCGCTAAAGCATGAAAATCATTATTACTCTGCCATTTTTCTGATGCGCAGTGCTGCTCATGACGCAAACTGATGTCTTGAGTTCTTTAGCAAAAAGTCCGGTTTTAACTGATTTCTACTCAAGCAAACCACATCAACTTCGCGAGAAAAGAAGTTAGCTTTAGGTCTGAAGAAGGCAGATTGAAAACTAGAAGTTATCAAACTGTGCGTCAAAACCAAGCTTTTTAAAGAACTTTTTTTGTCACAAAGCAGGCATGTGACGGGTATAGGCTATATCTAATTCTAAGGACTTCTATGGGCCTTTTCCTGAATAAAAAAGTTAATATCAAATCGGGGGAAGACCAAACTACTGACGGAGAAAAAGGGTCGCTTTGCAGCTCATAGCCAGCGGTTTTTAGCGAACCTAAAAGGGGCCGCTTTTGCTCAAGAGCCTTGGTTAGTCATATTTAGTTGCAGGAAATTCTGGCCAATGACTGAAAGCGCTCACAACGGAGTTAAAGCTGTAGCTTTCAAAAAGAGCTTTGAAGAGGAATTGAACCATTTTTTGCCAAACCTAATGCTTAGATTTTGAGCAAAAGCAATCCCTTTCGATATTGGTTATTGTGATCACGCAGGTAAAAAAGTGACCTAATTATTTGGTCTATTTTTGTTCGGTATTTAAGGCATAGCAAAAAAAACACTCATCTTATTGAGTTTGCTCCCGTTATTTGGCAGCCATAAAATAACCAGTGTTTTTCAAATACTTCGTTTCCATTGCGGACTTTAAATCCATTCGGAATTATTCTAAAGCCGAGCCTACATTTACATTCCAAAAAAGCTGGAAGCCAACGTATGCCCCGCGAACGCGATACAACTATTCAATTTACGCGAAGTCCTAACACGCACTATAATACATCAAGATTGCAGGGCTCGAATCAAGAGCTGTGCCACTACTTTCACTTTAGGCACATGTCGCATACTCTTTGCACAAACGATATAAAACTTTCTCGGAGGAAGCTCAACTCCCATATCAATTTGCACTAATTCAGATTTCTCAAGCCCCATGGGTTTGCTAAGAATCATCGCTCCTATGCCCGCAGAAACCGCCACCTTTTGAGCCAAATAAGCGTCGCTTGAGAACACCGGTGTAAAATCAGGTATGATTCTTTCCAACATGGGTCTAGGTGGCACATGCTGGTATTTTCCAGACCACGTGACCCAATCAAGATCTGCCCATCTACATGGCTGGCACAAGGCCTCGACATATTCTTGGGAAGCAAAAACGCCTTGCTCGGTAATGATTTCGTGCAAACAAAACAACTCGGGCTCATTGGGAGCTTGCGCACGAAGGGCAATATCTGCAACACCTCGGGTTAAATCAACATGATCCACCGATGACAAGATTTCCAAACGAATACCTGGTTCTTGCGACTTCAGCATGAAAGCAAACGGAGCAAGCTGCTCTACAGCGACACCCGGTGGCGCCGCTATTTTTACCAGTCCACTGACCTCATTTTCACGATGCAGCGCTAGTCGACCGAATTCTGCGGCCCACTTGGCCATTTGCTCGGCCGCTGGTTTTAAGTGACGCGCAGCTTCAGTGGGTTCAGCACCGTGCTTTCCCCGAATGAATAATTGCTCTGATAAGGTTTGCTCCAAATTCTTAATCCGACGACTAATAGTCGGCTGTCCCACCCCGAGCGAACGTGCGGCGGCACTAAAGCTATTGTGTTCAATCACCGCCAAAAAGGTCTGCGCGTCTTCCCAAGACAATGAAGATTCATCCATCGCTTATTCAATCCCATTCGAGTTAGCTATCTATGCATTTTTGCATATGTTTATGCGCTTTTAACGAATACACATCACGTTATCGATAGTTAATACTTGATCCAAGCCGTTTGTTAATGATTCCAAGCCATGATCAAAAGCATGGTTAGTCCGATCATAACGAGAGTGTTTCTCTGTAGATCGGCGTTGTTAAATTCAATTCAGGAGTAAATCTTTATGAAAAAACGCTTATTACTACTAACGACAACCTTAGTTAGTTCACTTCTTTTTACAAATGTACAGGCCTCGGAAACGTTTCGAGTCTTGGCTAAAGGGTCCGATCTAAGCGGGCCAAACGGTCTCATGTTCGATTCTGAAGACAATCTTTACGTAACCTCTATCGTCGGCAAAGAAATTGTTGTGATGGACCCAGACCAGTTCGGTGTTCTAGAACGAATTTCCCCTGAGAACGGCGTTGGTCCTGACGATGTTGCGTTTGGTCCGGACGGCGCGCTCTATTGGACATCGCCACTCGATGGCATTGTTGGTCGAATTGCCAAAGATGGCACAGTCACTACTCAGTTCGTCGCCATTGGTGTTAATCCCATTACATTTTCGGATACCGGTCGACTATTTGTGGGTCTTAATCTGATTGGTGTAGGACTTTACGAACTTGACCCAATGCTGCAAAACCCGCCACGCGCTCTAGCTACCGATATAGGCTTTTTGAATGGCATGGACTGGGGCCCTGATGGAAAACTATATGCCCCAATGCCTGATAACGGTGAAGTTGTTCGCATTGATGTTGATACCAGTCCGGCTTTTATCGAATCAGCAGCAGGTGGCATGGTAAGGCCTGTTGCCGTTAAGTTTGATTCTCAAGATCAATTACATGCCATCGACAATATCACCGGTGAAATTTGGCAAATCAACCATCAAACCGGCAGCAAAGAACTCTATACCACGACCTCAGCGGGCATGGACAATCTTGCGTTTGATTCCTCTGACCGCTTATTCATTGCAAATTCAATTAAAGGGATTGTCGGGGAAGTCAGTAAAAATGGCGATGTTAGGGCGCTCAACCGAGGAGGTATGTCACAGCCAGGGGGCGTGGCTGTTCTGCCACGAAAAAACCGCTTAGGTGCGTCTGTGTTTGTCGCAGATGTTTACTCGCTTAGAGAATATAACAGTATCACGGGAAGAGAACTTAGTGTTCATGGTGATTCGTCTGGTATTTACTATCCGTTCACCGTATCTCCGCAAGGCAAAAACCTAATATTGACCTCATGGTTTGCCAACACCGTACAAATTTGGGATCCGAGAAATAAACAAGTTGTTCAAAATCACTTCAATTTTGTTACGCCAACGAACGCGATCAATTTTCAGGGAGACCTCATTGTCGCAGAACTCGGAGCGGCCGCTGGAGCAGCTAGAATCTTAAGAGTGAGAGACGGTGAAACGACGACCTTGGCCGACGTTAGCAACAGCATCTACCTACCAACCGGTCTAGCCGCAAACGATGACAACCTTTGGGTCAGTGATGCGGCCACTGGCATTGTCTGGAGGATTGCCGAGGCTGGTCAACTGATACCCGTCGCTAGCGGGCTTGCTTCACCCGAAGGGCTTGCGCTGGACAAGGAAGGTCATTTGCTCGTCGTTGAAGCGGGCGCTGATCGCCTTTCGCGTATCAATTTAGAAACCGGCGCAATCAGCATAGTTAAGGAAGGTCTTAAAACGGGCGATAGCGGAATTCCTGGAACCCCTCCGACCTATACTATGAATGGTGTCGCGGTCAGTAAATTTGGAAGAATTTTCATCACAGGTGACCGTGGCAATGTGATTCATTCATCCCAGTTTAAATTCCGTTCTTTTTAATATCAAGTAGTGCAAACAGGTGGTTGAACTTTGGGGGGCATGGCCAAAGCCCCTTCTTTTTTAGGATGTTTGAGGCGCTTATATTATGTGCTAAAGCTACCACAACAATTTTATTTGTGAATATAACTCACAATAGAAGTTATATTAATGAGTTTTATTTAGTTATAGGTGTCAAGCATAATAGCTTTGATTTCTATTATTTTTGAAAGATATTTATTCTTATTTAAGGCCGTTACTTTTATCGATGTCACGTCAAGTTCAAGGGCTGATGTCGATCTTTTTTGTAACGCAGTGGGTTAAACAAGGCATAGAAAGGCAGTCTTATGAATATTCCAAAAAACGAAAATAATATTAAAAATTCTGGATTGGTACTTTATGCAAATCCTATTTGCCCTTATTCACAGCGTATTGTTCTTGCACTGAAAGCACTTAATCTAGCGTATGAATACCATGAAGTAGATTTTATTTTAAAACCGTCGTGGTTAGGACAGATAACGCCATTAAATAAGGTTCCGGTGCTTAAAACGGAGCACGGCTATTTATTTGAGTCGACAGCGATTCTGGAATATTTAAATGATATTTCGATAGAAAAATTGACACCTATAGATCCTTATAAACGAGCAAGAATGTATTCATGGAGAGAAATGATAGAGCTTCTTCATGAACTGACACTCAGGTATTTTTCTGAAGATAATGAAGCTGAGTTAATTAGAAAAGGGCACAATTTATCTGAAAAACTAATACAGTTTTTTGTGCCCGAAAATCATGAGCTGGTTAAACGGAATATCAGCCCAAGCATGATGGATATTTGCTTGATCCCTCTGTTCGTTATTCTAGATGTTTTGAATGACAACGGCCCAATTAGTTTTTTCAAAAATTCGTCATTACAAACACTAAAATCAGACCTGCTAAATAGTGACGAAGGCCTAGCTCAGTATGTTAACACGCGGGAAAACCGAGCTGCCCTTCTCGAATTTATACAAAGCTCTAATCATCAGTTTTGAAACAAAAAAATTATAAGCGACGAGTGGAGAGAGAGTTGTGGACATAAACGGGAACCTGGCTGAAAACATTTACCAATGTCTGGCAAAGAAAAATTACACTGCTTATTTTTATAAGGGGCAGGCAATTTCTTCAATAACCATTACTGAGCAATCTAAAAAACTTGCCCAACTACTAATGGAGTCTGGTGTCGAGAATAGACATCGTGTGCTTATTTTTCTAGATGATACACCGGATTTTATCACCACCTTTTTGGCCGTCATGCAAATTGGCGCGATACCTGTTCCGTTAAACCCTATGTCAAAACGTCAGTATATTGAACATTACCTTAAAGACAGTGGATCGAACTTTATTGTCTGTGAGACTCGAGATTACGCGAATATTTCAGAAATAAGCCTGGGGATTCATGCCAATGTTCGGATCTTAATTCGAGATACTTATCAAGCTAACCGTTGTGATAAAAGCTATCTCGGGTCTAATAATCCGTCTTTCAATAAAGTCGATTGTATAAAAATGAGTGAGGTAAGTTCGCTCAAAGCAAGTGAAGAGTTTGCGAAAGTCTCTAGTGGTGAGGCGGTATATTGGCAATATACTTCAGGTACAACAGGTCAGCCGAAAGCCGTGTTGCATGCTGTTAAGGGCATTATTCATTCTAATGAATGTTACGCGAAACAAATTTTAAATATTGGCAATGATGATTGCTTATATTCCACTGCGAAGCTCTTTTTTGGTTACGGTCTTGGTAACAGTTTTTTCTTTCCTTTGATGAATAACGCGACAGCGATACTTGATGATCGTTGGCCAACGATAGAGACCATTGTTGAAAATATAAAATGCTACAAACCAAGCGTTATTTTTTCGGTCCCCGCTTTGTATTCCAAACTTCTGACTCATGGTGAAACCATTCTTGAAACAGTTGGTAAGGCGTGCAGGTATGTGTCGGCAGGCTCTCCCTTGCCGGGAAGAACATATAATTCCTGGAAGTGGCAATTTGGAATAGAAATTCTGGATGGTATTGGTGCAACTGAAATGGGCCATATCTACCTGACTAACAGGCCCGGATGTTCAAGGTCGGGCGTTACAGGTAAGCCTGTTGAGGGTTATCAAGTGAAAATCGTAAGCGAGGGTCTGGCAAATAGAAACAAATGCCAAGGCATGCTCTATGTGAAAGGGCCAAGTGTTGCCTTGGGCTACCACAACAATGAAGCAGAAAGTGAGAAAAAATTTAAAGACGGTTGGTATCGAACGGGTGACGTATTTACCCGAAATAAGGATGGTGACTACAAATATGTAGGTAGAGAGGATGATCTTTTCAAAGTTAAAGGGCGGTGGGTTGTTCCCGGAAAAATTGAAGAGTTCATTGTGAGTAACTTTCCGGCAGTTCAGGAAGCCGTGTTATCACCTGCAACCAATGATTCAGGAGGTGTGAACCCAATTCTGTACTTTGTTGCGCATAACGATACAAAAATACAAACCGATATTGATACCAAGATGCATGAATATCTGAGAGATGTTTTTGAGTCGCATTATTTACCCGGCCAGTATTGCAAACTACAGGCACTTCCTCGTAATGATAACGGAAAAATTGTCAGACACTTGTTAGGTTCTCAACAGGCTGTTTCGTGAGTTGCTAGCAATAAAATGAGGAGAGACGGTGATGATTGAACATGTTAAACGTCAATTACAAAATAATCAGCGTGTTCTCATGATAGGTTATGAATGTGATTTATTGATGAGAAATTTGGGTGACTCTAAGACAAAAGCACTCTCGACTCTTTCTTATGAAACACGTGCATTAAACTCAAATAACAGCGATTTATTATCAATAATTTTACAGGAAATTAGCACGCATTTGCCGTCCTCTCTCGTCTTCAACTTTGGGCTTAGCCAAGTGAATGGCGCAGAACTTGAGCAGTTAACCATGTGGTTGGCTGATAATAATCAGACAGTAAATAATATCTACTTAAGAGAGTTGAGCATCGAGGGAGAATCCCCTTTGCCATTAAAACGCAAAATTGCCACCCGAAAGTATTTGGGCAATGAGTGGCCAGGATTTTTAAAAAATGATGCTGACAGCCATGAACTTTTCAAAGAGATAGATCGTCACGCTATCGCTTGGCATTTATTTTCAAATGTGCAGCTCGAAACTGTATTTATGAATGCAGGGTTTGAAATACATACATCGCTATTTTCGGACAGGAACTTAGTGAGGCCATTAGACAAATACGGGGCGAATGGTCAAACGATCGGTCGCCCAATAAATGAAGTTTTTTACAAAAATAATTATCAGTATTAAAAGGTAGACTCATTATGAAAACTTATAGCCCAAGTATTATTCAGGCTTTCGCAAACAATGAAGCTTTAGGTGCAGGAAACTTCTTTTTCACGTTGCTTGAAAGTGGGGTTGATCAAGAGCGGCTTGCTCTTCAGTTAGATGAGGCGGTCACACTGCCTGATACGAGTTCTACCGATACTTTGAGTTTGTCTCAAATTAAACTTTGGGCTCTATCTTGGGCCGCATGGTATGAAAACCAAGGGGTAAAACCAAAGGACCCTGTTGGTTTGTATATGGCTGATGGTGTTGAGTACTTGGTGCATTTTATCGCGCTCACGAGTATTGGTGCTATACCGGTGGCGATCAATGGCGCATTAAAAGAAAATATTGTTAGTCAATTTCTTGAGAGGGTGGGTGCTGTACTGGTTATGAGTAGTGCCGAGAGACTACACATACTGAGCCCCTTCTTTACAATTCAGAATTATGACATTAGGCAGGTGTCGGTAAGTGATATCAATCTAACACCTGCTCAACCATCTAAACAGTATTACCACCAAGCAGATGACCCTATTTTGTTGGGGCATACCTCGGGTACAACCGGTATCCCAAAGGCGGTTCAATTTAATCACCATGGCTTTAGTTTTGGGGTCAAGCAACAACTAACCAAGCAAGTAGGGAGCAAAGTTTTATCCGCTTTGCCACATTCACATGCCTCAGATCTATCGATTTTAATGTCTTCTTTACTTAGAGGAGCGGTGATTAAAATTCAGGCGTCAAAGGAACCTGAGTCTTTGTTTTCTGCCATCAAACAGTTTCAACCAGATCTGTTTGTATCCTTTCCCAAAGTGTATGTCGACCTTTGTCGTTACGAACTGGATGGCTATGACCTGTCTAGTGTGAGTTATTGGTTAAGTACTGGGGATGCCAACCATGAACCCCATATCAAACAGCTAATACAACACGGTAGCCATTACTATAAAGGTGAGCTCAGGGAAGGGTCGATATTTATCGACAACTTAGGTTCCTCTGAGTTTGGTTATGCCGCGTTCAGGAATATACATCGAAATGGTAGCGAAGATTATCAGCGTTGTATCGGTAAGCCCATGGAATGGGTGGATGTGGCGATTCTTGATGAGGCGGGTAGTGAGCTTGGGACCAATGAAGTGGGTTACCTAGGGGTAAAGTCAGAATCGGTAACGCCCGGTTATTGGAATAATTCACTAATGAGTGAGCGGAATCGCTTAGCTGGTTTTTGGTTAACAGGAGACTTGGCGTACGTTGATGATAGAGGAATGTACTATCACGTTGACCGGGTTTCAGACAAGGTTCAGACCGAGCAAGGCGTGCTATTTACTTGCGAGGTAGAAGAGCTAGTGCTTAAACATATCCCTGAAATATTTGAATGCTCGGTTGTAGGGATTGAGGGAGAGGGTGAGTATCAGATTCCTGTTATTTTGGTAGAACCTAAAGTTCAAATTGATTGTCATAAAATGTTGGAAAAAATTAATACATTACTGGCAGAAAATAACAAACCAAGGATTAGTAAAGTATTGCTTGAAGCGAGCCAACAAAATATCGGCGTCACAGGGAAAAAACTGAAACGACAGCTTCGAGATGTTTTATCTGAAGCTTGATCAAAATAATTAAGGTGTGCTTGGCATGCCCTACGGACACTCGAAATGAATGAAGCGAAAAGGAAGTAGAAGTGGAAACCTTACTTAGTAAATATTCAGAAAGCCGTAAATATTCTGAAGACAGTAATGTACTGAATAAAGAGCTTAACATTACCTCAGATTTAGATATTGATAGGACCGTGCTTCGTTCAGCAAGTGCACAGAAAAATATAGTAAATGTGAGTGAAAGTTTGCTTAATAATATTCTTGAAAAAATATCGAAGCGCGTTGATGAGAAACGTAGATATTTTGCTGAGCAAACTGTTTTGCAAACCGGCATGGGTAATGTGGAACATAAAATTCATAAAATTGGTCTAGTTTGTGATGACGTTAGTAAGCATCTTCAAACGATCTCTACGACTGGGAAAATAAATATTTTACAGGGCGATGTTTTACAGGACAGTGTTGCAGAATACGCATCACCGGTTAAGGTTATCTTTGCCGTGATTCCAACGACGAATCCTGTGCCTAATTCGCTATTTAAAATACTGCATGCACTCAAAACGCGTAATTCTCTTATTCTGAGTTACCCCCGTAGTTGTATCAAACTCGCTGGTGAATTGTTAGCGATCGTGCAGTCAGTCCTGACAGAGCACGAATTGCCTAAAGACTTAGTGCAATTGGTTCCGCCACCGTCTGACCGTGTTCAAGTAAACAAGTTTATGAGCCACCCAAATGTTGACCTAGTTTTGGCAACAGGCGGCTCGGCATTAGTAAAAGCGGCCTATAGTTCAGGCAATCCTGCTTATGGCGTGGGGCCAGGAAATGTACCTGCACTGATTTATCCTGATGCTGATCTACAGCAGGCAGCTGGGAGTATTGTCATTAGTAAATCTTATGATAATGGCATTATCTGTGGCGCTGAAAGCAATCTCGTTGTTGCTGAAGCCATATCGGACGAGTTTGCTATTCGCTTGGAGGATAACAATGCCGCAGTACTCTCGGCCGATGAAAAGAAAAAAGCTTTGGATACTTGGTTTAAAGACGGCACATTGGGCCGGGATGTTATTGGCAAACATGCCGGTGTGTTAGCAAAAATGGCCGGTATAAAGCGAGATTACGACATACAGGTTTTCGTTATTCCGGTAAGTCAGCAAGAAGAGCTGTGGTTATGTAAAGAAAAACTAGCCCCGATTCTATCTCTAATTGAGTGCAAGCAGCCAACGATGCTTGAAACCGCTTTAAATTTGCTTGCCTTGCAGGGCGAAGGGCATTCAGCCTCTATTTTTTCAAGGAGTGCAGAAATAATTGAGGCGTTTGCGAACACCATTCCAGCTGGCCGTTTGTTGGTTAACACGCCTGCAACCTTTGGCATGATGGGCGTGTCAACGGACCTGCCCCTATCTTTTATGTTAGGGAGTGGCACTTGGGGAGGCAATCTCACGACTGAGGCGATTACCTGGCGGCATTTTGTGAATATCAAGCGTCTCGCCAGAGGCACGCATGATATTCAGCTAAGTCAGCATTCAAATAAGAACAAGAGGGGATAATATAATGAATTCATTAGAAGCGTTAAATAAGTTGAATACTTTGGCATTTTCTTTCTATACCGCAGGTGCCGTTTCAGCGGCCTCTAATCTAGGTATTTTTGACCACCTAGGGGGCGATGGACTCACCCCAGAGGCTTTGGCTGAGAAGGTGAGTATTCACCCCGATGGCAGCCAGCGTTTGCTCAGTGCGATGCAAAATTTAGAGTTACTTGAATTACATGACGGGCGATATCGAAACTCGGCAGCGGGAGCCTATCTCAGCGCTGATGCCGCTGTCCCCATGTCTTTTTGCCAAAAGGATAACTATTTTTATCACATGTGGGAATACCTTCCCGACGCCCTTCGCGAATACAGCCCCCGACACGAACAGGCTTGGGGACAAAGCGCGAGTGAACTGTACCAAGCTATTTTTGGTAATGAGTCACAGTTGCGTCAATTTTTTAAATTGTTGGATTCTTATAATGTACCGATTGGAATAGAAACCGCGGAGCGACTCAATTTTAAGGGTTTCTCACATATTTTGGACCTTGCGGGTGGTACAGGTAGTTTTGTTGCTGAAGTACTAAAGGCTCACCCGCATTTAAAAGG
>ENA-ORXI01002521-ORXI01002521.1-sediment-metagenome-genome-assembly--contig:-NODE-2521-length-13102-cov-23.827332_pt1 | contig 13102 bp, 8 predicted proteins | sample MGYA00237861_ERZ511468 | MGnify/ENA primary metagenome ERZ511468 (study PRJEB26299, sample SAMN06266213) | sediment metagenome | isolation source: Hudson Canyon methane seep mesocosm | place... | reverse complement strand
TCCCCATCGTCTAGAGGCCTAGGACACCGCCCTTTCACGGCGGTAACGGGGGTTCGAACCCCCCTGGGGACGCCATACAAAAGAAAGGGTTATCTATTAATTTAGGTAGCCCTTTTTTGTTTCCGCTTAAAAATATTTTTATTTAAGTATTTAGCTTTTTAGAAAAATTCCTTTCAATTTAAAAAACACGGCTACCTACTTAAGGTGGGATAATATCAGAAACTCTGTAGGTTCGAATTTATTCGTACCTCTTAAGTAGTACGGTGTTTCCGGTACGAATAAATTCGAACCTACGCCTGACGGCTTCATTATTGTGCCGGCTTAAAAGTAAAGCCAAAAACACAGACTAACGCATAATATTATGTAGAGTACTATTTTTACTGTGTTATGATTTTTCGCATCCTTTACTCAATAATTCCCCTGTATTTTAGAGCTTGTAATGATTAGATAAACGCAGGCAGTAAGATATCCCCAATAGATTAAGCCAGATATGAAGCAATGGGTCGATAAAATTAAAAAAAGCAGGGCGGCTTTGCATCAGTCAGACTTGACTAATGAATGCCGCTTTGAATTAAATGAAATTGCTGATCAATTAGAGATAGACGCAAAAGCTGAATCTTCCGCAAAAAAAGAGCTACCTAATTTGGATGCTACTGGAGCAGATTCAACAGAGCGAGAAATCCAAACTTATTTTAGTGGTCGAATGGCGAATATTAATCGCATTGTGAATGAAGGCCTTTGCTTTCGGAATACCTCTATTACCGATACTCATTTACAAGATGAACGTGCACTCATTAATAATCATACTGAACACTCTAAACTAGCCGTAAAAAGCTTAATGGCGCGTGAGTTTCGTTTATTAAAGCAGCTGAAACAAGAATCGAATGACATTGAGCAAGAATTTCAAAAGTTCCAAAGTGATAATAAATTGCAGCGTACCGCCTATTACCCAGATTCTCAGTTATTTTATTTTGCGATCATTTTATTTTTTTGGCTATTAGAGTCCGTTGGCAATGGCTATTTTTTTGCAGAAGGCTCTGCGTTAGGTTTACTTGGAGGAGTAGGGCAGGCCGTTATTATTGCAGCAATAAATATTTCTATTGCTTTCTTTCTAATGGGCTGGTTATTTAGATATAAGAATCATGAATCGATAGCTATGAAATTTATGGCTTATATCGGTTTGTTTATGTATCTATTCTGTGTTTTCGGCTTTAATTTATTAGTTGCGCATTACCGTGAATACTTTGCCTTTCAACCTGAGCAGGCGGGGGCTTTAGCGGTACAACGATTTATTGAGTCACCCTTAAATTTATCTGATTTTAACTCTTGGATATTATTTTTTATGGGGCTGCTATTTTCTATTTTTGCATTTATAGATGGTTATAAGCGTGATGATGCCTATCCAGGCTATGGTAAATTACATCGACGATTACAAGTTTTACATGATGAATATGATGAGCATCGTGATGATATCGTGACCCAGATAGAAGAAGTGCGCCAAGAATTTTTACATAAGTTAGAAGAAATGAAGCAAGCTGTGTTATTAAAACACACTCGCTTAGTGCATTTAGTCGAAGATAAACAGGTTTTTGTGACTGAATATGAACATGCTATGGCTAATTTTCTTGTAGCTGCGAATGCATTGATTTACCGGTATCGTGATATGAATAGTCGTTACCGAACGGAGCCTTGTCCTCAATATTTTTCTCAAGATTGGTCACCTAATAATGCGTTTAAAGTAAGGGGGGCTCAAGATGATATTGCTGTTGTTGAGGAACAGAAACAGCTGTTCCAAGATTTTCCGCATTATTGCCAGCAAAGAGAAAATGAAATTGAAAAGCTGTATGTGCTATTTTTCCAACAGTTACAGAGTATTGATCCTGATTTTAAATTAGAAAAACAGAAGCTACATGCGGAATAAATGATGGCTAGGTATCGTAAAAAAAGACAAGCAACGCAAAGGAAGAATTTAATCGGTATCGTAGGAATTGTAGCGGTACTTGCAGTCATGATTTCAGTTGCTTTTTTTTATTTCGACATACAAAAAAAACAACACACTTATAACGCCGAAACTTTATGTCCTATTGGCGTTTATAGCCCCAAATATATCGCATTAGTATTTGATAAAAGTGATGAATACAATAAAGTCCAACAGCAGTTTTTGCGTCGATTCTTTACTGAATTTAAAGCTCAAATATTACCTGGAACACAGGTCTCTATTTATGTGGTGGATGCCAATAATGATAAACAAATTTCGCCAGATTTTGTTGTCTGCGCCCCCAGGACGGGGGATGATGCCAATGCTTTTTATGAGAACCCCAAGCTAATTCGTAAACGCTGGCATGAGAAATTTGAACAGCCATTAGATCAAGCGATTGACGGATTTATGAAAAGTGCAGAAGCAGATTATTCACCGATAATGGAAATTTTTCAGACGATCGCCTTGAGTGCATTTCCGGTAGGGGCCGATAAAGCACAAAAGCAAATTATTCTAATCTCTGATATGTTGCAACATACGCCTGAGTGGTCACATTACCGAGGGCAGTTAGATTTCACCGCAGTACAACGTAGCCATTATTATCAGCGCATCAGAACGGATTTAAAAAATGCAGAGGTGAAAATTTTGTATGTGCGGCGTGAGGGTAAAGAGAAATTACAAAATAAGCGACATGCTTATTTTTGGTCAGACTTTATTCAATCTATAGGTGGGCGAGTTACTTTGATTGAAAAAATTGATGGGTAATCATCATGGCTTATGAAAGCGCACAAAAAAGTATTATTCGTGATGTACGTCGACTATTTGTTTTTGCATTGCTGGGCGGAGTTATCGGTGTTTGTGCCCCGCAATTTTTTAATGCTCCACTTTTAGCGGTCATATTACCTTTACTTTGTATGATTGCTTATACATGGGCGGGGTATTACCTGAGTGTCGATAGCTCGTTTATTGAGCAGTTTGCCGATAGTGTTTATTACATGGGTTTTTTATTAACGCTTGTGGCGTTAGTTGTATCTTTGTATTTTTATCAAAGTGATTCTCTAGAGGCCAGTTTACTCACCGCTAATTTTAGCCTCGCTTTAATTACAACCATTTTTGGTTTAGCCGTTAGGATTTTTATCAATAATTTCCAGCTTGATTTGAATAGTGTTGAAAGACAAGTAATGACAGAAGTCGAACATGCTGCGAATGAATTAATTAGAAAAGCTAAATTAATCTCTATGCAGTTAGATGTTTCACATCAAGAAACTCAAGTTGCTATTCAACAATCTATCGATCAAGCGGCAGAAGGGATGCAGAAAATGGCATTTGTAATGGAAAAGAACGTGCAAGCCCAGTCAGACTCCTTACTAAAAAATATTCATAGAACCAATCAAACCATTACAGGCGTTGTAGATAGTTTTGCACAAAATATACAAGAAATTAAATTACCAGATGAGATTTTTTCTGAAAAGTTAAGTGTGCCTATTGAACGTTTATTATTACGTTTAGATGAAATGCAGGTGTTACTAAAAGAAGTTAATATGGGACAAGGAAAAATTTCACAAGGGACACAGGATTTTGTAGCAAATATGAATACTACAGTGACTGAGGTTGAGGTTCTAGCACAATCAATGAGTTTATTTAATGATAAATTAATTGTGAATACTCAGCTTAATGATGATTTTTCTCAGGTCGTTAAAAAAGTTGCTTCTATTTCGGAAAAAACTATGCTGATCTCAGATAACCTTGAGCAACAAACAGAGCGCTCGGCATTGGCAATGCAAAATTTCACAAAATTAGTGGGTGCAGTCAATACCTTGCCTGACGAGGTGGGAAATTTAGCACTTAAACTAAATCAGTCTTCAGAGGGTTTTTTCCATGCTTTTCAATCCATTGCAGAGAAGACACATACGGGTACGCAGATCGCAGCAGATTTACAGGAAATTTCCAGTGCCTTAGGCAATACGCGAGAAACCGTACAGCAGATTTCTGATTTTGGGATTCATGTTACTTCTACCTTTAAACGCTTAGAAACGTTTAATCACTTAATGGAACAGCATACTCAGTTAATGGCTGATATGGGGGGAGTTGCACAATTAGATATTGATTTAGCCAAACAGCATCAACGAGAAATAGCAGAAATTCTTAAACAGTCCCGAAAATCATTAGCACTTATGCAAAATGATGTGGCCACTAGTGTAAAAAATAGCAGTACAAAATTGCATAGTTAATTATGGCTACACAAGATGGGCGACGAGCATTCTTATTAGGCATTACACTTAACGAGTTAAGTTTTATCATGTTTTTTTTATTGATGATTGTCAGTGCATCAAGCTTACAAAGCGCTAAGCAGCAGTTAGTTAAAGAAATTCAGCTCAACCAAAAGCTACAAACTAAACTTGATGAACAAAGTCATGATGATGAGAATTTTAAACGCTTACAGTTGCTAGAAAATCGATTAATGGGGGCGATGGGTTTCTCTACTAAACCAAGTTCTCAGCAATTAGATGAGCTATTTAAAAGGCTGGTTGAAGCTAATAACCAAGCTGATTTACAGCAGGCTAATCAACAATTACAAGGACAATTAAAAAGCTTACAAGAATATAAACAGCTAGTAGACAGTTTGGCGGGCAATGATGTGGCTGATGTTTCTCCACAGGGGCTACAGAAATTATTACTTAAAGCAGAGCTAGCACTCCAAGAGCAAAAAAACTTACAAGGGCGCCTAGCCTTTATACAGAAAAAATTACAAGCTAATGGTTTAGATCATCCGCCTTGTTGGGCTGATGTGCAAACAGGGGCCGTAGAATATTTGTACCGTATGACTTTATTTGAAAATAATATAAAAATTGTTGCTGCTTGGCCAGAGCATAGAAAGGCGGATTTTTACTTGCTTCCCGATGCTAAAAAACTGCTGGGTAAAACAGTGACAATAAAGCAGTTAGCCGAATTGGTTAAACCTTTAGTCAGCTGGAGTAAAAGGCATGACTGTCGTCATTTCGTACGAATTAAAGATGATCCGAACATTTCTAAAGAGGCCTTTAAGCGACAAATGTTAGCTATTGAAGCTTATTTTTATAAGTACTTAGAGCGTTAATAATACAGTACTCCGTAGGATGGACAAAGGAGGTACGACATGCCCATCAACAATGCCGTGCTGAATTGATGGGCACGGATAAAGCCCTTTGCCCATCCTACAAAAAATCTTAATTTAACGAAGTTAAGCGAAATAAAAAGTGGTTCTATTTATGTGGAATCAATGCTGTTGATTTAAGCCCTCTCTTGTTGGAGAGGGTTGGGTGAGGAGCTATTAAAATAGTTCTTTTTTCTTATCTTTTAAGGCGTTATATAGTAGAGATTAAAAGATATTTGAAGAAGAGATACACATTTAACTCCCCCTCATTCTCCACCTTTCTCCCTCTGGAGAAGGCTTTAAGACTTGTGTAGATAGCGATGCCTTTGGAGAAGGGGCTTATATCTTAATGGTTGTAGAATGAGGGTAGTTATAGGTTTTGTTGTAATGCGGGAATTAATGTAAATGGCTTAGCTTATGATGTGCAAAAATCGCTTATAATAAAAGAGTATTTATTACTAGAGGAACTAACACATGAAGAAAATTATTTTAATACCGGTATTAAGTTCAGTTTTATTTTTAATGTCCACATCAGTATTTTCTGCTGCCAATCATGGTGGAGGCGGTAATGGTGGTAAAGGAGGCAGTAAAAGTGCTTGTAAAACGACTATTATTTCTCACGTAAAGCCAAAACATTTAGATCAAGTGGCACCTCAGTCAGAATTTTCTTTTTGGGTAACAGGGATTAAAAACTCTGATGATGTATCGGTCGTTGTTAAGAAAATTCACGTTAAACTTGATGTGGTAGATAAAAAGAACTTTTTTTTGTACACCGGAAAATTACCTGAAAGCTTAAAAGGCACAGCGGCTCGAATTCAGGTAACAGTGGACTATAAAAAATGTCCTGCCTCTAAAGGATGGTTAGTAAAAATTGACGAGTAAGTTATCAATTTAAAGTTTTGGTATTTTTGTTTAATTTTATAGTTCGCTTAATTAAGCTATGTCACCATTACATGTGGATTTTTTAATTACTTTTGCTCTTAAAAACCGTCTCTAAAGGCATAGGTACCTACACAACTTGGGCATAAAAAAGCCCTCCCTTTTGCTGGGGAGGGTTGGGTGGGAGACAATTAGAATACGCTGTTTGCTTTAGTGACTCATGTTACGCAGCAATTGAATGCTTTCGCTCTTATGAAATACAACAAGGAGCGTAGCATCAGAACCGTAGCCCGTATGGAGGTACGGAATATGGGATAAACAGCGCATTGAAACCCCGTATTACGCAAGCTTCATACGGGCTACAGGTTCTTTTGAACTTCCACTTACCTATTAATTACTGATGGTACACAGTAATTGAATGTGAAGGGAATACAATCTGGAGAAGGCTTTAAGACTTGTGTAGTACCTATGTCTAAAGGGAGGGGGCAATGCTGTTGATTAAGTCCTTAGTTGTCAGGTTTCACTACGTTGTACCGTGATTTTTAAGAAGGTCAGCCCGAAACATATCCGGTGGATTTCTGTATTCCTTCTTAGTTTTCTTATTGCTGTATTTGATATTACTTTTGTTGGTATTGCTTAGCTTCAGTCTCAAAAAGCATTAGTTTCGGCGCTAGAGAAGGGTGCGCAGAGCCAACATGCGACTTTTAAACACTCATTCAAAGAAACGACAAATAATATGCTACAAATTGCGAGATTTGTAGCGAATGATCCACATATTCAAGAAGCTTTTCTCCAAGGCAAATTAGCGGTTGAATTAGAGGGGGGCAAAGGTAAGCAGCAAGCCAAAATCGCTAGAGATTATTTATTTTTAACCGAGTGCTGCCCACATACGCAGAATGAAATATATTAATAATTTCAAATTATGAAAATAAAAGCAGTCCTTCTATTTTTTCTTACCTTTTGTATAAGCTACTCAGCTTGTTACGGCAATACTAATTTAGCCGCACCCTTAACAAAGGTGAGTTTACAATTAAAATGGAAACACCAATTTCAGTTTGCTGGATTCTATGCTGCTATTGAACAAGGCTTTTATAAAGATGTTGGGCTAGATGTCGAGTTACGTGAATATCAAAGTGGTATGGACTTAGTCAATGAAGTGCTTGATGGGCGGGCACAATTTGGTATTAGTGATACCTCCCTCATTATTGATAAAAGTCGTGGCAAGCCGGTTGTATTATTAGCCAATATTTTTCAGCATTCGCCCATGGTGCTGTTAAGCCGAGGTGATTCAGGAATATATAGCCCCGCACAAATGGTGGGTAAAAAGATTATGCTAGATGAGCATGATCAAGAAAACGCGTTAATTATGGCAATGTTAAATACTGAATCAGTGACTTTGCAGCAAACGATACGTCAACAGCACAGCTTTAATCTGGATGATTTTATTAAGGGTGAGGTTGATATTATTGGTGCTTATGCGACTAATGAACCTGGCATATTAAAAGAAAGACAGGTTAAATATAATGTTATTGACCCCATAAATTACGGGATTGATTTTTATGGAAATAATATTTTTACTAGTAATCAGTATTTACAAACCAACCCTAAGCAATCAGCGCAATTTATTGCAGCCAGTTTAAAAGGTTGGGAATATGCATTAGCAAATCCTCAAAAAATAATTGATTTAATTTTAGAAAAATATTCTACTCAGAAAACAAGATCAGCATTAGAGTTTGAAGCAAAAACACTTTATCGATATATTTTGCCTAACAATATCCCTTTAGGGACCATCGATTTAGGGCGGATAGATAGAATTGTTGAGCTATATAAATCGTTAGAGATGATTCCTAATGATTTTGTTTTAAAAGATTTTATTTATCATTCAGTAAAAGAGTCTCTTCAACTAACAGACGCGGAACAGTTGTGGATTAAACAGTACCCAAAAGTCACTATAGGTGTAGATCCTAATTGGGCTCCTTTTGAATTTATAGATGAGCAAGGGCAGTATTCAGGAATGGCATCTGAATATATGAAGCTTATATCCGAAAAGACTGGCTTAGAATTTATCGTACAAGATAATGCGACTTGGAAAGATGTGGTCTTGAGTGCTAAAAGCAATAAGCTTGATTTATTACCTGCTGTTATGGAATCTCCACAACGAAAAGATTTTTTAGATTTTACCAAGCCTCATATTAATTACCCTATGGTAATTGTTACGGAGAAGGAGAGTCTTTTTATAAGTGATCTTAAAGAATTAGAAAATAAGCTTGTCGTAGTTATTGATGGTTATGTTACTCAAGATATTTTGCGTAATAACCACCCCAGTATTAAGCTAAAACCGGCAAAAGACTTGCAGCAAGCATTGAAATGGGTTTCTTCAGGCGAGGTAGATGCGCTGATCGATAACTTGGCATCTGTGAGTTATAGCATTACTCACATGGGTATTAGTAACCTGAGAATTAGTGGCACAACACCTTATGATTTTGCTCTAGGGGTTGCTGTGCCAAAAGGGAATGAGGTTTTACTGTCGATCATTCAAAAAACATTAGATAGTATCTCTGATCAGGAAAAACAGAAAATTCAGCAACAGTGGATCTCAGTTAATTATGAACAGCGATTTGATTATAAAAAGTATTTTTATATTAGTTTAGTTGCATTATTAATCATACTTTTAGTTTTATTGTGGAACTGGCGCTTATCTATTGAAATAACTGCGAGAAAGCGGGTTGAGAATGAGCTCCATGAGAATCAAATAGTTCTGGAATCTAAAAATGAAATTCTAGAATTGCTTGCAAAAGGCGGGCAGCTTAAAATAATTTTAGAAGCTTTAATTCGACATTTAGAGGCAGAGCACCCTGAAATGGTAGGCTCTATTCTATTGCTGGATAAACAAAAAAAACATTTTGTTGAAGGGATTAGTTTAAGATTACCCGAGCATTATATGCAGGCATTAGAGGGAGCAGAAATTGGCCCTAATGCGGGTTCATGTGGTGCTGCGGTTTTTAGAGGGGAGCAGGTTATTGTTGAAGACTTGATGACTCACCCCGATTGGGTGGCTTATAAAGAGTTGGCACAGTCTGCAGGGTTAAGAGCTTGTTGGTCCCAGCCCATTTTTTCTTCAAAAAATGACATACTAGGCACTTTTTCTATTTACTACCACCAACCGGCAACACCTAGTCAATTAAATTTGAATTTGATGTATGAGTTTTCTCTTTTGACAGCACTTGCTATAGAAACTTATCAAAAGAATGAACAACTTAAAAAGTTATCATTAGCCGTTTCTCAAAGTGCCAATATCGTTGTTATCACTGATAATAAGGGAATTATCGAATATGTAAACCCTAATTTTACTGACATTACTGGTTATACAAGTGAAGAAGCTATTGGGGTTACTTCTCGGATATTAAAGTCAGGTAGCACACCTGAGGCAGTCTATTCAGAGCTATGGAGCACTCTACTGGCGGGTAATAAATGGGAAGGTGAACTTCTTAATCGTAAGAAAAGTGGACAACTTTATTGGGCGTGGGAGAGTATAGCGCCGATAAAAGATACTGAAGGTCGGGTGACCCATTTTGTTGCCGTACAGTTAGATTATACCGAACGGAAACAAGCGGCTAAAGCCCTGCAGGAAAGTGAGTTACGCTTTAGGCAGTTATTTGAGGGTAATAATGATTTAATTTTTATTATTGATTTGAAAACTCGACAAATTATTGAAGCTAATAAGAATGCCCCTCGTTTCTTGGGTTATACGCATGATGAATTATTACAACGTAAGATTACTGACTTAGAGATAAAAGAAAATGCTTCTTTACTTAAGGAACAGTTTAAACAACTTAAATTAGTGGGGAGTGCCCTTTTTGAGTATAGATTGCTGCATAGAAATGGCTCAGGAATACCTGTTGAAATAAGTGCTAAATCTATTAAGTACGATAATATTACCGTTATTCAGGCCATTGCGCGGGATATCAGTCAGCGTAAAGAAGTTGAAGCAAAATTAATTGCTAGTGAGTTTCAGTATAGAGATTTAATTGAAAACACTAATATGGTGGCTTGGAATTTAGATATTGAAAGTTTTTGTTTCACTTATGTTTCCCCGCGTGCTGAAAAAATGTTGGGTTACCCCATTGAAGAATGGAAGCAAAAAGGGTTTTGGGCAAGTCATATTGTTGAGCAGGATCGGGAGAGAATTATTGAAGAGTGTATGCAAGCAATAAAGGATGGCAAGGATTATAATTTAGAATACCGGATGATCAAAGCAGAAGGACAGTTAATTTGGTTGCGCGATACGGTCACTGTCAATAAAAACTCAGGTGGTAAGCCCATTTCATTAAACGGTTTTTTAATTGATATTGATGAGCGTAAAAAAACTGAAATAGCCTTAGAAAAAGCAAAATTAATTGCTGAGGAAGCAGATAAGGTGAAATCAGAGTTTTTAGCGACCATGACTCATGAGTTACGCACGCCAATGAACGGTGTGTTGGGGATGGCACAAATTTTAGCTGACACTTCTTTAGATACAGAGCAGCGTGAGAGTGTGGATGTTATTTTGCGTTCAGGCAGTTCTTTATTAGAGATTATTAATGATGTTCTCGATTTATCAAAGCTTGAGGAGCATCATGTTACCCTGGAAAATCGTAGTTTTAATTTAGAGAAAACGATTGCTAATGCTTTAGCGATTATTCAGGCTAATAATGTAAAGAAAGCATTAGAGTTAAAAGTATTTTATCCAACAGAGTGTCCGAGACACTTTATGGGGGATTCGACACGAATACAGCAAGTTATTTTAAACTTATTGGCGAATGCATTTAAGTTTACCGAGCAAGGTTATATTCACCTTAGCGTTGCTTATGACCTTATTTCAGATGAACAAGTTAACCTAAAAATGTCTGTTAAAGATACTGGGATTGGTATTGCTGTTGAAAGTATAGAGCATTTATTTGACCCTTTTGTACAAGCAGATCAGACGACGACACGTCGGTTTGGTGGAAGTGGCTTAGGGCTTGCTGTTAGTAAAAAATTAGTAAAGTTAATGCAGGGTGATATCGGTGTTAATTCTATTTTAGGGCAGGGTTCTGAGTTTTGGCTTATCTTACCTTTAAGCACAAGTGCAGAGGTTATACAAAAGTTGCCAAATGAAAAGGTAGTCAATAAAAGTATTATTTTTGATGCTAAAATTTTAATTGTTGATGATGATGCGGTAAATCAAAAAATAGCAATCAGTATGCTTAAGAAATCAGGGCTTACCTGTATGCTTGCAGAAAATGGACAACAAGCTTTTGATTTGTGGCAAACTGAAGAATTTGATTTAATTCTAATGGACTGCCGTATGCCAATAATGGATGGCTATGAGGCAACAAAAATAATTCGTGCACAAGAGCTTAAAAGTGGCGAACGTATTCCAATTATTGCATTGACGGCTAATAGTAGCTATGAGGATCGTCAGCATTGCATTGATTCAGGTATGGATGAGGTTGTGACTAAGCCTTTTAAAAAAGAATTTCTATTAGAGGCTTTAAGTCAATGGATCCCCGACTGTTTACAAAAGATAGTTGATAAGCAAGGGACTAGTAATAAAGAGATAGAAAGTGTTTCATTAGAACGGCAGGAGCAAGATAAAACTTTAGATATTTTAGTATTAGAGAAACTAAAAAAAGAAATGGAGGAGGATTTTCCTGAAATTTATGTATCACTTGTGCAAACAATTAAAGATATTATTTATCAGTTTGAGCAAGGTATAGTACAAATCCCCAATGAGAAAATAGCTCAGTTAGCACATAGTTTGAAATCACCTTCAGCAAATCTTGGCGCTATTAAGCTGAGTAAGATTGCCTCAGAATTAGAGAAATTAGCTGATAACAAAGAAATTAAGTCGATGGGCCATATAATAGAGCAACTAATAAAGGAATATTATCAAGTTTTATTGGAGCTTGATAAAGTACAGTTATGAAAATTTTAGTTATTGATGATGCGCCTTCAGATCGATTAATTATACGGCGACATTTATTGTCGATGGAGCATGAGGTTGTATTAGCAGACTCCGGTGAACAAGGGATCATTTTGTTTAAGCAGGAAAATCCAGACCTTGTTCTATTAGATGTACAAATGCCTGAAATGGATGGCTATGCGGTCGTTCAAAAGCTACGAGGCGATGATGATGGCTGGCGGCCAATTTTATTTTTGAGTAGTACGTTAGATACTAAATCCTTTGCAAAAGGTATCTATTGTGGAGGGGATGATTTCTTACATAAGCCGATTGAAAAAGAGGCTTTAGGTGCTAAATTACATGCAATGCAGCGTATTGTAAATATGCGTCAAAAATTGATTCTAACTTCTCAGGCTTTAGCGGAAGAAACGCAAAAAGTTAAACAGCTGGTTAACCAAGATGATTTAACTGGAATTGCAAATAGACGCTTTTTAAATAGAACTTTAGATCAAGAGTTCCGGCGTCATTGCCGAGAAAGAGCTAGCTTAAGCATTATCATGATTGATATTGACTGGTTTAAAGGATTTAATGATCATTTTGGACATTTAGCAGGAGATGATGCTTTACGGCGCTGTGCTCAAGAAATGTTTATTACAATCAAGCGAGCGGGGGAATTTGTTGCGCGTTATGGGGGGGAAGAGTTTTGTGTTGTTTTGCCTCATACTGAAATAGATAAAGCAAAAGACATTGCAGAAGAGTTGCGTAAAGCGATACAGGCATTAGATATTTATCGTGATGATTTAGAGTCATATCGCTATTTGACGATTAGCTTGGGTGTTAGTAGTGTCGTGCCTCAAAAGAAAGATTTGGTAGAAGAATTAATTAGTAGAGCTGACCGTGCATTATATAAAGCAAAAAAAGCAGGAAGAAACCAAGTCTGTATAGAGTATTTTGAATGTGACTAAATTATTGTTAATAAAGATAGGTTAAGGAGATGCATTTTTTGAGTCAAAAAACTAGGCAGTTTACTGTCGCTAAAAATCATGGAAACGGAGCAAAGCGAAGTGATGATTTTTAGTCCGCAGTAGCCGACAGGGTTGTTGCCAATCCGACGTGCGATAGCGCGAGGGAGGCTATTGTTTATCCCGATAGGCGTCAAGTCATTGAGGTAAGATTAACGAAGCGGCTT
>ENA-ORXI01002520-ORXI01002520.1-sediment-metagenome-genome-assembly--contig:-NODE-2520-length-13103-cov-4.152080_pt1 | contig 13103 bp, 15 predicted proteins | sample MGYA00237861_ERZ511468 | MGnify/ENA primary metagenome ERZ511468 (study PRJEB26299, sample SAMN06266213) | sediment metagenome | isolation source: Hudson Canyon methane seep mesocosm | place... | reverse complement strand
TTCAAATCGTGTCTGGACAAGACTTGCTTGCTGATACGCCCAATGTTGCCGATGGCGATAAATCGGTGACTCTGCCATTAAAAACGTTTGGCCAAGGTCAGACAATAGCCTTCACGATTGACGTGGATGACACAAGCGGCACCCGTGAAATTACAGTAACAAATGGGGAAATCCGTGGTGCGACCGTGACTATCGCTACTTCGACAGAAAAGTTCTCCGGATCTTTTGACGGCTTGTCCAAGACAAGCGTGAGCATTCCCGGCTGCGCCGCTTGATTGCCGTATTGGGTGCCATTCACTTAAGGGCGGGCACTCGAATGCTGCCCACGCAGAAACAATACAATGCGAAACACCAAATGTTACCGCAATAATATCAACACCTTGACCAGCCCCTCTAAACGCATGTGCCTAGTTTAGGGTGATTAAGAAACCAGAGAGCAGCTTATGCACCAGACACCCATTATCTATTGGTTGCGGCGGGATTTGCGACTAGGGGATCATCCTGGCTTGACGGCAGCTGCCGCAACCGGCCGTCCGATCATTCCGGTTTTCATCCACGACGATCTGATTGAAGCCCAAGGCGCTGCGCCCAAATGGCGATTGGGTCTAGCGCTGGAACATTTTGCCACAATATTGGAGGGGATCGGCTCTCGCCTGATCCTACGGCGTGGCAACGCGCTGGAAGTTCTGCGCGATCTGGCGGCGGAAACCGGGGCAAAGGCAGTGCATTGGTCTCGGGCCTATGATCCAGCGGCGATTACCCGCGATACGGACGTAAAAGCCGGATTGAAAATGGACGGGTTGGAGGTTGAAAGCCATAAGGGCCACCTGCTGTTTGAACCCTGGACGGTCGAGACCAAGAAAGGCGGTTTTTACAAGGTGTTTACACCTATGTGGAAAGCGGTGCGCGACGTTAAGTTGGCGCAAGTTCTGCCCTCGGTCTGTTTTCTGCAAGCGCCTGATCATTGGCCTGTCAGCGATGACATTGACACATGGAACATGGGAGGGGCAATGCAGCGTGGCGCGGCTGTTGTCGTAAAACATGTCTGCGTTGGCGAAGAGGCTGCAAACAAACGTCTTGCAACCTTTATTAAGGAGAAGGTCGCCAATTATGTTAAAGCGCGAGATATCCCCTCAGTTGATGGCACCTCGCGTCTGTCGGAAAATCTCACTTATGGCGAGATATCCCCACGCAGCTGCTGGCAGGCAGGTTGGCGGGCATTGCATGATGGAAAAGCGGGTGCTGAAACATTTCTAAAGGAGTTGGTCTGGCGCGAATTTGCATATCATCTGGCCTATCACACTCCACGGATTGTCTCGGACAATTGGAACGAAGGGTGGGATGGCTTTCCATGGAAAGGTGATGGGGATCACTCCCTGCGCTGGAAACAAGGCCGCACGGGCATCCATATGGTCGATGCCGCCATGCGCGAGATGTATGTGACGGGTACCATGCATAATCGCGGGCGGATGATTGTGGCCTCTTATTTGACCAAGCATATGATGACTCATTGGAAAGTTGGACGTGATTGGTTCGAGGAATGCTTGATCGACTGGGACCCGGCCTCGAACGCGATGGGATGGCAGTGGGTGGCGGGATCAGGGCCGGATGCGTCACCCTATTTCCGTGTATTCAACCCGGATACGCAGGCGGAAAAATTCGACAAGAAAGGGGTTTACCGCACCAAGTACTTAGCCGAGCTGTCTTCCGATCAAGAGCCCGAGGCGTGGGATTATTTTGCTGCAATACCAAGACGCTGGAATTTGTCTCCAAGAGATGGCTATCCATCGCCACTTGTTCCACTTGCTGTCGGCCGATTGCGGGCATTGGACGCATATAAGCGTAGTTAGGCTTTTTGGGTATCGATAATCCGCTGTTGATTGAGGATTCCAAAGCAGAAAAACCCTGCAAGCTGGTAGGCAACGTCTAACTCTACCGTAAGATATCAGCCAAGGTGACCCTCAAATGGTCCCCGCAACAAATCGCAGGCTGGCTTATGCGTGAACATCCTGATGATGAGGATAAACGCGTCTCCGACGATACGATCTACCGAAGCCTGTTTGCCCAGACACGCGGCGTTCCTAAGAAGGAATTGCTGAAGCACCTTCGTGCGGCAAGGTCCCTTCGTAGTCCCTGACCTGCAAACCTCAAGCAAAGCTGCACCTTCACAAATATCGCATCAGAATGCGGCAGGCTCGTCACGAAGAAGTGGATCTTACATTCTACGCCGCCAATCACGCCAAGGGTCTCGCCACAATCATCAAGAAGAGCAGACCAAAAAAATCACCGATGAAGTAGGCCAAATAATCGTTTGACGGGCTTCCGAGGGTGTAATTGTCACATTCTCGCAGGTAGTATGCATGTTTATTAAAAAGGTCTGACTTGAGTTTATGCCAGTCTTTCATCGCCTTGCAAGGCGACTTATCTGCGGCTACATTGCCGTTCGAACCTGCAACAGTCCAATTTAAATGTATTGAATAATTTCAATAAGCTAGTTATGTAATGGCCCTGCGCCTCTTACTTGAATCATCACCCGATGGCGAAATTCTCGTAAGCATCGACGCTACAGCCGATCATGCGCCGTTTATTGTTTAGAGCTGAGCCTTTTGGGCCTCGGCTGCAGCCTAATACTCCCATGGCAGTAGCTCGCCGATACGGCTGACGGGATAATCCTGAATGCGTTCCAAGACCCAGGCAAGCCACGCTTCAGGATTAACGCCGTTGAGTTTGCAGGTATCGATCAGAGTATAGGCTATGGCGGCTGATTTACCTCCAGTTTCCGAGCCCCTGGAGAAATAATTCTTGCGGCCCAGATTCACCGGCATGACGGTGCGTGACCACCCGCTATGGCCCATGCTCGAAGGTTTTCCTATCCGCCAACGCTCTCTCATCAGACGTGATCTGCCGGTTATGCGTCCGGAGCCTAGCTAAAGGTTGCTTGAAATGCGGATTCAAAATCTGGACTGACATTCACGAAAGCTTGAACAGTTAGTGTTGCGCCTTGTCGCTAAGACAAGGCGCCCACTCAATCAGTGGCAGGCAGGGCGTGTTCCGGGCAGCAATACCTTGTCTACTACATGAATTACGCCATTGTCCGCGACTATATCGGCCACGATCACGGTTGCAAACTCACCGGTCCCGTCCGCAATCTTGACCCCATCACTTCCTGCAGTGATGCAAAGACGTTCACTGGCTAGGAGTGGTTTGAAGTAGTTGGACCCTGATGGAATGTCGACTGCCATCAGCTTACGGTCGTCGACGTGATAAAGTAGAACGTTGGTCAATTGACCTTTGTTCTCTGGTTTCAATAACGTCTGAACTGTGCCGTTGGGGAGCGCCGCAAAGGCATCATTCACGGGGGCATAAACGGTAAAGGGGCCGGGGCCGGAAAGAGTTTCAGCCAGACCAGCGGCCGTAACAGCCGCGACCAAGGTCGAGAAACGCTCATCTCCTGCAGCGATGTCTACGATGTTTGCCGCGTTTGCAGTGACAGCAGTGAGGGAGAGAGCAGTTGCAGTGATGACTGTCTTTAGGTTGGAATTCATGTCGTATCTCCAAGTTGAATAGCGCTGGTACCCAGTGCATTTTGTGGATCGTATGAAGGATACGTCGTGGTCAAAGCTTTGGTTCAGTTACTCACGAAATAGTGAGCATGCACTTGTTATTACAAGTTAAAGTAAAAAAGTCGCCGAGATTGCCGCCGGATTTCTTGGGTTCTACTAAAGTGCTCTAACCCTAGATACGAAACAATGGTTGCAGTAGACGTGGCATAAAGGATGTGAAGCGAAGCGGCGCGTCGGTTGCGGCAAGACAGATACAGGGAGCACCTGCGTTCGCGATCGGCGTGTGTCCGAGGTGCTCATCAGCGATTTCAAGATCGCCAACGCCGAATTGCCCGGTTTCATCACTAAAACTTCCCTGCAATACTAAGGTTAATTCCATCCCGTTGTGGCTATGATCAGGCACTGCTTGCCCCGGTGGGATATACAAAAGCCGAACAGATCCTTTGTCACCAGCAGACAAGATGCTCTGACGCACGCCTGTTCCAAGGTTCTTCCAACGCGGTGGCTTACCTTTCAGGGCCTCCATCACGGGACCCGGGTAAACGCCTGATTGCTTGAAAACTGGTTCAGGCAATACGGGTGCGTCCAGCATGGCCAGGACGTTGGCCTTTAGATCATAAGTTAGTTCCACAGTGTCAGTGGTGTCTAGGACAGCGCCGCCGATCGCTTGGTGTGCACCAAGTGCTGCACGGCAATCGAGGCACATAGATACATGTGTTGCGACCACTACGGCAAACGGGTGTGGCAGATTTCCTGCTGCATAAGCGGCTAACAGGGCGTCGGGGGTATGGTGGGTGATTGCGGTCATCTTATCGCATTGCCTTCAGTTCATGTCGTAAGCGTTCCAGGCCTAGCCGGATACGCGATTTGATTGTTCCGAGTGGCAGTCCGGTTTGGGCGCTGATCTCCTGATGTGTCAGCTCGCCCAAATAGGCCATCTCAATGACTTTTTTCTGATCCGGCTTTAATTGTGAAAGCGTTCGCCTTAACAGCCCCGCTTCTTGCTCTATCGCCAGAATTTGGCTCGCATCTGGCTCTGCACCCGGATCTTCGGCCAGTTCCTCTGGAATAGGGCGACGTTCTTTACGGACCACGTCGATCTGCCGGTTTCGCGCGATCTGGTAAATCCATGCGGACACCTGAGCGCGGTGCGGATCGAACATGGCAGCCTTACGCCAAACCGTCAGCATCACGTCCTGCACAACCTCTTCTGCTTGAGCAGAGGGCATGCCCGAGCGCATTATGAACCCTTTGAGCCGCGTTCCAAAGTGGTCAAACAGAGCCGCAAACGCAACCTTGTCGCGATGGTCACGCACCGCGAGCATCCATTCGGTCTGCTGCGAAACTTTGACGGGTGAAGCTGCCACCAGTGCCTTGTCCTCTCGACGCGTCGATTTTGGAATTCGTTTCGCAGGTTTGATATGATTGTATTCTAACAACATACACCCATTACGCGGGGAAATGAAAGTTGGATCATTTTTGATCCATTTTTTCAGCCGGTGCGTAGTAATATAAAACAAGAAGTTGGAACACACATGTCCTTTGACGCCATGCCGATCGTCCCGAAACGAGTTGCTGTTTTAGGAGGCGGGATATCCGGGCTGGCCGCAGCTTATCTGTTGGCGCCACATCACGCAGTGACGCTGTTTGAGGCAGCACCGCGTTTGGGTGGGCACGCGCGCACAGTCATGGCGGGGCTAAACGGTGATCAACCTGTGGATACAGGATTTATTGTATTCAATTATGCAAACTACCCGCATCTGACACGGATGTTTCAGGATTTGGATGTTCCAGTTGCTAAAAGCAATATGAGCTTTGGCGCATCAATTAACGATGGCGAGATTGAGTATGGGCTGCGCGACTTACGCGCGTTGACGGCGCAGAAACGCAATTTAGTGCGACCGGGTTTTGTACGCATGTTACGCGATATTTTGCGCTTTAACGCCAAAGCTGAAGGGTTCGCCTCGGATGACAGCACCACAATTGGCGAGTTGATGGATGATTTGCAGTTAGGTGACTGGTTCCAGCGCTACTATCTAATGCCAGTTTGTGGTGCGATCTGGTCGACGCCTCCCGCAGAAATTCGTGGATTTCCGGCCCGTTCGTTAGTGCAGTTTTTCCGCAATCACGCGCTTCTTAGTGCGTCAGGCCAGCACCAATGGTGGACCGTTGATGGCGGGAGCATAGAATACGTGCGGAGGCTTGAGCACCATTTACGCGGGCGTGGCGTTGCAATCCGCTCCGGAACCAAAGTTCAAAGTGTTGTACGCAGCGCGTCTCAGATAACTGTGCATAGCGATGCAGGACCGCATGCACCCTTTGATCAGGTCATTTTCACCTGTCATTCCGACCAGGCCTTACAACTCCTTGCAAACCCAACACCACAAGAGCGCGCCGCGCTCTCTGCGATCCGTTTCCAAGATAATCAAATGATCCTGCATCGTGACACGTCTCAAATGCCACGCCGCAAGGCGGCATGGTCGAGTTGGGTCTACAAGGCCAACACGTCTAAACCGGCCGATGCAGTTGGTGTGACGTATTGGATGAACAAGTTGCAGAACATTCCTGAAACGGATCCATTGTTTGTCTCGCTCAATCCGACGCAACAAGTACCTGAGCATTTGATCTACGACCAAAAAACCTTTCGTCACCCTGTTTTCGATGTTGCTGCGTTGACCGCTCAGAAGCAATTGAAGGACATGCAAGGGCAAAACAATACGTGGTTTGGTGGCGCCTACACACGTCACGGCTTTCATGAGGATGGATTTGCCAGTGCGGCCCGCATCACAAGAATGATGGAGCGTCAGAACGCATGAGTGCAGCCCTAGAACATATCTCAGGGGTAACGACCCATACGCGACGCGGGGAAATACGGCATAGTTTTCGTTATGGCGTGGACTTTGTTCTGTTAGATGCCGAAGCGCCAATTACCGGACCCGGTTTGTTTTCGCGAAACCGGTTCAATTTGGCCTCAGTTCATGATTGCGACCACGGAGGGCCTCTAACAGAAGCACGTGGACCTGATTGGGCGCGGCGGATTTTGGCTGACAACGGCTTAGCCAATCCGCAACTCTCGTTGAAGCTTCTCACCCAACCGCGTTTCATGGGATATGGTTTCAATCCAGTCAGCTTCTGGCTTGCCATGGACAAAGACGTACTCGTCGCGGTCATAGCCGAGGTCTCGACCCCATTCGGTGATCGCCATTCGTATTTGTGCAATTTGCCGGGCTTTTGTCCAATCACGGGCACAGCAAGAATAGTTAAGCCTAAATCTCTGCATGTCTCTCCTTTCCAGGAAGTCGCAGGGGAATACGAGTTTGGTTTCGATATTCGCGAGGATCAAATTGCCATTAGGATCTTGTTTCGAAACGGCAGCGAAGGTGTGGTTGCAACGCTTTCTGGCCCCAGAAAACCACTGACAAATGCGAGTTTGATCAAGTCGTTTCTGCGGCGCCCGCTCGGCGTGGTTCGTAATATTTGCCTAATTTACTGGCAGGCCGCCCGCTTAAAGCTGAAAGGGGCTCGCTATCTGACGCGCCCGACATCCCCAGAAAATGAGATCACTTGATGTTGTTCCTAAGCAAACGCATAAAACACGACTTTTTGGAAACCTGTGGTCGGATTGAAAACGGCAGCCTGCGAATACGGACCCCAGAGGGCGAAATTTTCGATTTCGGCCAAGGCAAACCAGAGGCCGAGATGAAAATAAACGACTGGTCTGTCGTCACAGCCATCGCGTCGCGTGGCGATATTGGGTTGGGCGAAACCTATGTTGCTGGCCTTTGGGATACATCATCGGTCGCGGACTTGGCTGCCGTTGCTCTTAGGAATTTCGATAAGATTCAGGGCTATGCCTACGCAGGGTTTTGGAATACTTTCAAATTTCGTGTGGCCAACCGATTTATGCGCAGCAATTCCATGCGCGGCGCTGCTCGCAACATCCGAGCGCACTATGACGTTGGTAATGAATTCTACCAACTATGGTTGGACGAAGGAATGACGTATTCCTCGGCCATGTTTACCCCCGAAGACAATGATTTAACACGGGCACAAAACCGAAAATATGACCGGATCCTTGATCGTTTGGGATCAGGTGAAAAGGTGTTGGAAATCGGCTGTGGCTGGGGCGGGTTTGCCGAGAGGGCAGCCGATGTCGGCCGACATGTCACTGGGCTGACAATATCTCCTAGCCAAAAGGGATATGCAGATGCCAGGCTTGACGGGCGTGCTGACGTTCAACTTCTGGATTATCGCAAGAGCACAGGAACGTTTGACAGTATTGTCTCGATTGAGATGATCGAGGCCGTAGGGCAGAATTATTGGCCAACCTATTTTGCCACGCTAAAATCACGTTTGGCTGAACACGGACAGGCCGTGATACAGGCAATAACGGTGCCAGATAGCTATTTTGACATCTACCAGAGCACTTCGGATTATATTCGTGAGTACACCTTTCCTGGCGGGATGTTGCTGTCAGATGAAGTGATTTCAGAGCATGCAAGACGAGCGGGTTTGACTGTCCGAAATAGCCATGCCTTCGGGGCAGACTATGCTCAGACATGCGCCACCTGGAGCCGCCGGTTAGAAGAAAAAGCCGATCGCATCCGGCGTCTGGGCTATGATGAGAGTTTCCTGCGCAATTGGCGGTATTATTTGGGTGTTTGCAGCAGCTCCTTTGCCGAAGGGCAAACAGATGTTGTGCAAGTGGAATTGTCTCATGCCTGATCGTGAAACCATATGGATCATCGGTGCCAGCGACGGCATAGGGGCTTCGTTGGCGCGTGAATGGGCAAGCTGCGGGGCGCGGTTGGTGCTATCAGCGCGCTCAAGTGATAGGTTGCATGATCTGGCTACAGAACTTGGCGGTGATCACGTGGTGATCGAGCTTGATGTCGCTGACCGCGCTAGTGTCGATGCCGCCGCAATACAAATTTCCAAGATAGGTCTTTTGGACCGCGTGGTGAATCTAGCGGCTATGTATGATCCGGGGACAGTCTCGGAATTGAGCCCTAGCACAGCGGCACTGATTGTAACGGTGAACCTGACTGGCAGTCTCCACGTTGCACAAGTTGCACAACCTTTGTTGCGTGCGGGTGGGCAACTGGTATTGTGTGGATCCGTGGCAGGTTATATCGGATTGCCGCAGGGTCAAATTTATTCCGCGACCAAGGCTGGTGTAATAAATCTCGCGGAATCTCTTCAGAGCGAACTGGCCGGGCGTATAGACGTCCGATTACTCTCTCCGGGTTTTGTGGACACGCGCATGACCCAAAAAAACAATTTTCAGATGCCTGCGATGGTCACTCCTGAGTATGCCGCCTGTTTGATTCTAGAGGGATTAAACACACGAGGCTTTGAAGTGCATTTTCCACGCCGGTTAACGTGGGCGCTCAAATTTCTCAGCGCCCTTCCATACTGGGCGGCACTGCCACTTACGCGCAGGCTTGTACAATGATCAGGTTTTCTGTTGCTCACGATACTGCACGTTTCACAAGTTCTTTTCTGAAAGTTTTAAGCTCATGAAAATAATGGTTCTATATGCGTCAACAGCCCTGATATTTTTTGTGGCAGATGCCATTGGTTTACGACTGTTAGTCAAGCCAGTATTTGAGCGTCACATCGCCCATCTTTTTGCCGACCCGTTCCGGGTTGTTCCCGCAGCGCTGTTTTATCTTGGCTACATCGCTGGTGTGTTGTGGTTTGTATCTATCGCTGCTTTGCGCGAAAATGACCCCCTGTCAGCACTCATCGGAGGATTACTGTTAGGACTTTTTGCCTACGGCACCTATGAGTTTACAAACTACGCAACACTTCGGGATTGGTCATTTGAACAGGTTGTTATCGACACCCTGTGGGGGGGAGTTTTAACTGGTTTTGCGGCCTGGTTGGGCGTCATGATCACTAGAAGTTTTAGCCAAATACCAGCATATTGATACCGCTAGATGTCCACAGATTGATCAGAAGTAGATCAAAAAGAATGCCGTCTCAAAGTCGTGATTAAATAACCCAACATTTGTCATCGGGTTGGCGCGAACACTCTTGTTTGAGAGTACATTAAGAGGACTGGCTTTATGTTAAAACTAGAAACAAACTGGGAGTTTGTCTCTGAAGAGGTGGTCCCAGTAATTCGACCAGTTTGCAGCCCACTTAAGGTGGATCAGGGTTTCATTTAGGCTGCTGATCTCATTGGTTCCATTTTTCTGTCATAGGCTTCATCTGGGGTCAAAATTCCGTGCGTGGAATGTGGCCGTTCGGCTTTGTAGTATGCGATCCATTTTTCAATCCCAGCGCGTGTTTCCGAACCGGTCTCAAATGCATTGAAGTAAATGCATTCATACTTTAGGGAGCGCCAAAGTCGCTCGATCATCTGGTTGTCGATCCAACGCCCCTTGCCATCCATGGATATCTTTACTTCCGCATCTTTTAGCGCCTGTATCCATTCAAAGCCGGTGAACTGGCTGCCCTGATCGCTGTTTATTATCTCGGGCGTGCCATGCCATGCGATGGCATCTTTCAGGGCCTCAACGCAAAAGCCTGCCTCCATGCTGTTTGACAAACGCCAGGACAGGACTTTGCGACTGTACCAGTCCATAATCGCCACCAAATACAGAAAGTCGCCGCCGCCCGCCTAGCGGAACTGGGATGCACAGAACAGGAGATCATGTCGGACATCGGACATCGAAAGAAGTCACGCGATATACCCTTGCAGCGAGTCAAAAAGCCCGAGCGGAAAACGCTCTGAAGAAAATGAGAGGGGGCTGAAACTCGAGACAATAATGTCCCACCCGTTTGTCCGGGCTCACGTGGTGGGGCAATTTTCTAAGCTAAGCGTCTGAAAATGCTTTAGAAACAGAATATAATGGTACCCAGGGGCTGCGCCCCTGGCCGCCGATCTGAGGAGCCCCGAGATCAGTTTTGTTCCCGTTACAGGCACCAACACCGTGGTTTGCATCAGTAAAACAAGGGATATCAGATCTGTGGATTCATCGTCTGTAAGCGGCGGATCAATACTGCAACCACTTTACGGTGAAAGGCCTCTTGACCTCCTAAAGTCAATGAAATAGGTCCTGAAACTGTAGAGCGGGCGTTGTGTAATGGTAAGACCTCAGCCTTCCAAACAAAGCTCCTGAGTTTCGTGGCGTATCACTGAGCTACTTAGTCTTTCTTTTTGTTGACTTTTGTATCGCATCTGGTTGCATAGAGTAGCACCCAGTTGCGTACCGTTACCTACAAAAGGCCGACAAAGTTATGCCGAAGCTCACAGAGACATTTGCCAAGAAATTACCTCATGCCAATTCCAGTACGGACAAATACTGGGATGCCGAAGTTAAAGGCTTGGTGCTCTTCGTGGGGAAGCGGTCCAAGACCTGGTATTTCCAGAAAGATGTTGGCGGCCAGACCAAGCGCATTTTGATCGGCCGGTTCCCGATCATCTCGGCGCAAGCTGCGCGGCAGACAGCCCTTGGATTTGCTCTGGAGATGGGCAGAGGCGCTGGGAAAGTGGCGCAAATCGGAGCACCTACTCTTGAGGCTGCGATGGACCTGTATCTTGCGCGCCCAAAACTTCGCTCAGAGAACCACAAGAGCGGAACACGTGCCCAACTGGAACGACACCTCAAGGACTGGATGCGGTTGCCCCTAGATGAGATCAGCAAGGCGATGTTGGTGCGTCGCCACCAGGACATGGCAAAGACGCCATCTGGTGCCAATCATGTTCTGCGCAGTTTCCGGACAATCTACAACCATGCACGCCGGACCTACGATCTGGCTGAGTGCCCTACGATGGCTATCGAGTGGTTTGAAGAAACACCGGATGGCCGGATCATTGGCGACTTGAAGGAGTGGCGGCAAACAATCGACGATCTGAGCAACCCAATTCATCGCGTATTCTTTGAACTTCTCCTGTTTACAGGTCTTAGAAAAACCGAGGCACTTACTCTTCAATGGAAACAAGTCCAGGAAGATCGGATCCACTTGCCGATGACGAAGAACGGCCGGAGTTTTGATCTGCCTATCCTGCAGGTACACCATGAGATCCTGGCACCGCTGCGCCCTCTCAGCCGTCAATGGGTATTTCCGTCTCCAAAGTCGGTGGCAGGGCACATAACGAAGCCGGAAAGGATCAAATTCAACCCGCACATGCATCGTAGGACATTTGCGACAGTCGCGATGGAGGCTGGGGTTCTAGAAGAGATCGTTGGTCGGCTGCTAAACCATACGCCCCTGTCGATAACCGGGCAGAGATATACTCGGCCATCTTTGGATGCGCTTCGGCCCGCCATGGAAATCGCATGCAAGGAAATCTCGGATCGTATCGAAAACTAACGCCGTCAGCTGAACTGAACTTCAGACCCTGCGGTTATTGGCTAAGTTTGGGGTCCACCCGAGCTCAATGTGCACCGCCCGTGATAGAAAGCTGTGACAACGTCGAGTTGTCGATGCAGATGGGCTTTCTTGTTGGTGAAGTGACCTTCATTGCTCACGGAGTCTGCGGCGGCTTAGCGGGCCCTCCAGACCGCCACAGGGATCAGTGAAACTGGTGCTTCGACCCTGACCGGACTCAATCAGGTTGCGTCCAACCGCAGGTTTGGATGGCCCTGCGCAGCACCTATTTTGATGTAAACGCCAACTCCGGACCTTGTTCGATCCTTGCAGCTTCATCAACTCTGCTCGCTTCCATCTGGGTTTGTTCAGAATTTGTCCCTAAGCAATTCTCGTTCTGTTGCTTTCAGCTTCAGCCAGCAGCCATTCGCAGAATGCATTTACTTTCATTTGGCGCCTGCGTCCCACGGGGCAGACTAACCAATAGCCCATGTCCGTCCGCAAGGTGAGATCAAAGGGCCTGATCAATCGGCCCGCCTTCAATTCTTCGGCAATCGCAGAATGGCTGATCAGGGCAACACCATCGCCGTTTATTGCTGCTTCGATCGCCATGCTTTCGATCGTAAAACGGGAGCCGTGGTTCACTTTGACACCTTCGACACCGGCTGCCTTGGTCCACATGTTCCAATCCGGTATTTGTATCGTCATCTTGCCCCAATCTACGTGAATCAGGCGGTGGTGTTTCAAGTCGTCCGGGGTGCGCATGGGTTTAGTACCAGCCAGAATTTTCGGACTACAAGCCGGGCTGACTTCCTCGCCAAGAATACGCGTCACTTCCATTCCGGGGTAATCCCCCATCCCGAGGCGAATACCAACGTCGATACCGTCACGATCAAAATCCCGGGTTTCCAGGGATGCATCCAACCGCACATCGATATCAGGATAAAGATTGGAGAAATGAGGTAATCGCGGCAGCAACCATTTGACTGCGAAGGTGGGGACACAACTGACGGTCAAAAGGCCTGACGCCTCGTTCTGAGCCAGCCGGTCAACCGCTTCTGCTAGCTTGTCAAACCCTTCTGTGACCAATGGCAAGACCGCCCTGGCCTCTTCGGTCAATTGAACCGCCCGTGTCATACGGCGAAAAAGGACAACGCCGAGGTAGCTCTCCAATTGCTTGATTTGCAGGCTGACCGCGGCAGGCGTTACGCACAGCTC
>ENA-ORXI01002519-ORXI01002519.1-sediment-metagenome-genome-assembly--contig:-NODE-2519-length-13109-cov-3.251304_pt1 | contig 13109 bp, 12 predicted proteins | sample MGYA00237861_ERZ511468 | MGnify/ENA primary metagenome ERZ511468 (study PRJEB26299, sample SAMN06266213) | sediment metagenome | isolation source: Hudson Canyon methane seep mesocosm | place... | reverse complement strand
CAAATTCACTTTTATCAAATACCCTAAGATTTGAAGATGAAATACCTTCTATTTGTGGCATCATTTTTAAAAATAGACTAGGAATCACGTTTAAAGAAGAAATTGTTAAATTTTATTCAGATGTAACACTTTATTCAAATAGCCCAAATGATGATTTAATATATTTGAAAATAAATAAATTAATAAAAACTCAAAATTTAAGAGATATATCAAATAATGATATTTATCTTGTATTTGATAATTCAAATAAAATTAGACTATCAAAAATTTTAAATGGAGCTATTTCAATAAAACGTGGTGAGCATACCGTTCACTTAGAAATTGATAAACTAAAATCACATTTATATTCAGGTACTGCAAGAATAGAATTTGAAATTCTAACAATTTGTAAATAGTTACATCAAAAGACACTCATTAAACACAATTTTTGCTTATTATTTAAATATTAAAGGAAAAAAATGAAAAACTACTTTTTTACTATATTTTTGTTAACTTTATTTAGTAATTATTTATTTGCAAATAGTATAAATATAGTTTTTAGCTCAGACATTAAACCAGTTTGTGGGATTGAAATATTAAAACCCAATGGAAATATAAATTTTCGAGGTATAAACATTGTTGATGAAGCAAAATTTCTAGTTAGAACAAACAGTCTTACAAACACAGCAAAAGTAAATTTTACAAATATTGTTAAAAGCCAAAATATAATTAATGAAAATGGATATTTCAAGCTAAATAAAAGGCATTATTATAGGTGGAAAAATTTAAAGGAATTAACTATACAAAAAGATTTAGAACAAACAGTATCCGCACATATAAACAAAAACTCAAACCAAATAGAAGCTGGAGAAGCCTCAATTTCAACAATATTACAAATTTCATGCGATTAAAGGATTAATATGAAAACAAAAATCATCACTATAATTTTTTACTTTTTTTTAAGTACAAATGCTTTCTCACACTCTCAAACACCCACAAAATATGGAGGAAAAACAAATAAATTAGATTCAATTTCTACTAAACAAATAAAAATTGTGCCTATAAGTATCAAAAATCTAAATGCTTATGCACAAGCATATGAAATTTATATAAATAATATTAAAGTAGGAAAAACAAACAAATTGATTAAAAATCAAGAATTAAAAGTAGATGTACCAGTCAAAATAAAAGAAGCAAATAAACTCTTAAGATATGATATTTGTACCTTAAGTATTTCAAATACTAAAAGTGAAATGTTTAGGACAAAAATTTGTACTAAATCTTATCTTTTTTGGGTGAAAAATTAATTATATTAAAAAGGAAAACTATGAAAACTATGAAAACTATGTCAATTTTGATGATACTATTATTTTCACTTAGCTTAAATGCAAAAAAATTCGAGTCATTTACTTTAGATAAAAAAAATGACAATATTAAATCAATATGTGAATTAACTTTTATAAGTAGCCCAGGTATTTCCTTTGAAGATGAAACTATTAGCCAGATGGGTTATTTTTTGCTAAATTATAATTTTCCAGCAGGCTATAAAGCTCCTTTATATATACAAAATATCTTAATTTCTGATAACTTAAAAGATATTCCATATAGCGATATAGAAGTGGTATTTAATAATACGATTAAGATAAAACTATCTGATTTTGTAAGAGGATATGTTTTTTTATTAAATGGTAATCACTCAATTCATTTAGAAATAAATAAAAAAAGATCAAGTATAAACGCAGGAACTGCTAGATTAGAATTTAATCTTATTACTAATTGTATTTAAATAACACTATTCCACACTAATATCAAAGGAAAATTAACAATATATTAAAATCTGACAACTTAAAGGATATTTCAAATAATGATATTTACTTCATTATAAATAGTACAAATAGGCTCAAATTATCTGATATTCTTATAAATAGTATTTTTTTAAAAAAGGGAATGCATACCATCTATGTTCAAATAGAGAAAAATAAAACTACACTAAATGAAGGACTTGCTAAATTAGACTTTGATATTAAAACAAGTTGTAGAAACTAACACACTTAATCCACACTATTATTAATTATTATTATCTTATAATTAAAGATTGTAAGAATTAACTAATAAACTTACTTTTATAAATCAAAAGGAATACTAAATGATATTACATAAAAATATTTTAACATCTTTTCTACTTTGTTCAACATTACTTTTTTTAGCTGGCTGTGGCAAAAAAGAAGAAAAAAAAATAGTGGTTAAAGAAGAAAAAACACTAAGTGTAAATGTACATACACTTAAAAAACAAACCTATCCTATTTGGGTTGATTTCTCTGGTAAAACGCAAGCATTTAAAGATGTAACTATTGTTCCAAGAATTAAAGGTGAGTTAAAAAAGAAGTTTTTTAAAGCAGGAGATATGGTTAAAAAAGGTGATGTGTTATTTAAAATTGATGATACAGAATACAAAGCAATTTTAGCTCAAAAATCAGCCACGTTAAAAAAAGATGAAGCCAATTTAAAACTTGCACTTGCTAATGTAAAAAGATATACCCCTTTAGTTAAAAAAGATTTGGCTCCAAGAGAGAAACTTGATGAACTAATAGCTTCACAAGAGCAATTAGAAGCAACTATTTCATCGGATAAATCAACAATCAAACAAGCGCAAATTAATGTTGACTATACACAAGTTCGAGCAACTATTAGTGGACAAATTGGAAAATCTCTTATCAATACTGGTAATATAGTAGACCAATCAAGCTCACTAGCAAAAATTGTACAATCCAAACAACTTTATGTAAACTTCAATCCAAGTAGTAATGAAGTATCTCTTCTAAAAAAATATAAATCTGAAGAGTTTCCAACTATTAAAGTAACCCCTCAAAACAATGAAAACAATACTTTACAGTTAAGTGGGAAAATTGATTTTATAGATAATGTTACAAATCAAGCAACAGGAACTGTTGCCATGAGAGCAATTATCAATAATCAAGAAAACCTTCTCTTTCCTGGAACCTTTGTAGAAATAAAACTGTTTGTAACTGATCAATTAAGTGTTATAGCAGTTCATCCAAATAATCTCTCACAAAATCAATTAGGTTCTTACGTTTTAGTCGTAGATGAAAATAAAAAAGTACAAACGAGGCAAATTGAAATTAGCTACAGCAATACTGATTTGGTAATTATAAAAAGTGGTCTTAAAGCTGATGATAAAATAATAGTAAGTGCGTTAAAACAACTTAAAAATAATCAAAAAGTTAATACGGTTGAAGTAAATAACCCTATTAAACTATAGGACTGACTATGTTTTCAATATTTTTTATTAACCGCCCTATTTTTGCAAAAGTAATTGCGATATTTATAGTTATAGTTGGTTTTATTGCCATGTATCTCTTGCCTGTTGCGCAGTTTCCACAAATCACACCTCCTACTATTCAAGTAAGTGCTACATATACAGGTGGAAGTTCATCTGTTGTTGAAAGCTCTGTAACCACTCCTATTGAAGAACAGTTAAATGGAGTGGAGGGTATGATTTATATGGATTCCACATCCTCTTCAGATGGACGATCTATTATAAATATCTATTTTGAATCAGGGTATGATTTAAATGTTGCAGCCATTGATGTACAAAACAGAGTAGCTCTCGCCCTTCCCTCACTTCCAGAATCTGTAAAACAACAAGGGGTAATTACAAAGAAAAAATCAACCTCAATGGTGCAGATTTTAACGGTAAAATCAGATAATCCTAAACACGATGCTTTATTTTTATCAAATTTTGCCAGTATTAATATTGCAGAAGAGTTAAAAAGAATCAATGGAGTAGGAGATGTTTCAAACTTAGGAGAGAGAAAATACTCTATGAGAGTATGGATAAATCCTAATAAACTCTCAAATTTTAACTTAACAATAAAACAAGTAAGTGATGCAATAAAAGAGCAAAACTTTCAAAAAGCATTGGGTACAGTTGGAAGTAGTCCAAGTAATGCAAATAATAAATTCCAATTTTCATTGATATCAAAATCAAGATTGAGTTCAGCTAAAGAGTTTGGTGAAATTATTGTTAAACAAAATAGTGATGGAAGTAAAATCAAACTTAAAGATATCGCTCGTGTTGAATTAGGTGCGGAGAGTTATAACTGGGCAGCACAATTAAACAACAAAGATACCGCACTACTTGGAATCTACCAACTTCCAGGAGCTAATGCTTTAGATGTAGCCAAAAACGTACAAGAAAAAATCAACAGTTTAAAAGACAAGTTTCCAAGTGGATTAAGTGTAGAAGCTACATATGATACAACTAAGTTTGTTGAAGTATCTATAAAAGAAGTTGTTATAACACTATTTCAAGCCTTGGCTTTAGTACTTCTTGTGGTATATTTCTTTTTACAATCATTTAGAACAACCATTATTCCAGCAGTAGCAATTCCTGTTTCACTAATAGGAACGTTTGCACTGCTTATGGCAATGAACTTTTCAATTAATACCTTAACACTTTTTGGTCTTATACTTGCCATTGGTATTGTTGTTGATGATGCAATTATTGTTGTAGAAAATGTAGAAACCAATTTAGAAAAAAATCCAGATATTACACTTAAAGAAGCCACAACAAAAGCTATGAAAGAAGTTATTGGCCCTGTAATTTCTACTACATTGGTTTTACTAGCAGTATTTATTCCTGTTACTTTTATTCCAGGAATTTCAGGTGCATTGTATCAACAGTTTGCAACTACCATTGCCATTGCTGTTATCATTTCATCTGTAAATGCGTTAACCCTTTCTCCTGCACTTTGTGCAACCATTTTAAAAAGAAAAAGAGAAGATAAAAAAAATATCATTTTCAGAGGTTTTGATAGAGCCTTAGATGGCTTTAAAAAGTACTATGAAAAAGCCTTACATAAAATGATAAAATTTTGGTATCTTGCTATGATTGTGTATGTTTTATTATTAGGTGCTACGTATGGCGTGTTTAAAGTTCTACCAACAGGGTTTATTCCCAATGAAGACCAAGGAACACTAGTAGCTTCAATTGCAATGGAAGCTGGAACTACATTAAATAAAACACAAGAGATTACAAAACAAGTTACTCAAATCATCAAAGAGACAAAAGGAATCCAAGATGTTCTAAGTATCAGTGGATTTAGCGTCATCACAGGGGCACTTGATTCTTCAAATGCAACACTGTTCTTAGTGCTTGAAGATTGGGATAAAAGAACCACATATGAAACATCTCCCAAGGGTATTATTGCAGCCATCAATGAAAGAGTAAAAAAAGAAGTTAATGAAGCTGGGGTGAGAGTATTTAATATGCCCTCAATTCCGGGACTTTCTGCTGTTGGTGGATTTGAAGTAAAACTACAAAATCTACAAAATATTCCTTTACCTGAGTTTGAAAAAGTTTCTCGAGACTTTATTGCAAAATTAAACAGTGAAAAAAGTATTATGATGGCATATACTACCTTTAACAGTAACTATCCACAATTCTTCGTGGACATCAACAGAGATAAGGTCGCAGCTTTAAATATTAAACTGCCTGATGTTTTTTCAGTTCTTCAAACTTATTTGGGTTCACTGTATGTCAATGATTTCACTAAGTTTGGAAAAACATATCGTGTTTTTATACAAGCTGATCAAAATTTTCGATCCAATAAAAATTCAATTTCAAAATTCTTTGTTCAAAATAAAGATAAAGAGATGATTCCTCTAAGTGCAATTTTAAAAATCAAACAAATCACAGGAGCAAATACCATTACTCACTTTAATTCTTATCAAAGTATTGCAGTAAATGGTGTACACAATATCAGACAAGGGTATAGTTCAGGAGATGCATTAACTACATTAGAAGAAGTAGCAAAAAACAAACAGCCTTCAAATATAGGATATGAATTTTCAGGTATGAGTCTTCAAGAAAAAGAAGCAGGAAATGCAGCTCTTTATATATTCATACTTTCCCTTCTTATGGTGTTTTTATTTTTAGCAGCACAATATGAGAGTTGGATGATGCCTCTTATGATTATGCTTCCAATTCCAGTAGTTATGTTTGGAGCTTTAGGAGCAAATATGCTTGCAGGTCTTTTAAACAATACCTATACACAAATAGGGTTAGTTTTACTAATAGGAATGTCCAGTAAAAATGCTATTTTAATCGTAGAGTTTGCCAAAGAACTTCGAGAGAAAGGAGAAACTATCATTCAAAGTGCCATAAAAGCCTCAATCATGAGACTTCGAGCAATTTTGATGACTATTTTCTCATTTTTATTAGGTATTTTACCTCTTGTATTCGCAACAGGAGCTGGTGCTGTTTCGCGACAATCTTTAGGTACTGCTGTATTTGGTGGAATGATTTTATCAACCATATTAACATTACTTTTCACACCTGTATTTTTTGTAGTACTTCAAAAATTAAGAGAAAGAAATAACAAGGAAATCAAATGAAAATAAAATATTTAATACCCTCGCTTTTTTTAGTAACCAATCTTTATTCAAATGAGTATTCATTAAAAGCACTTATTGATTTAGCCATTAATAACAATACTGATATCTCTATTACGAAACTAAACTCTGCAAATAAAAAAGCGGCAGTTATGGCTGCAAAAGCTGGGTATCTTCCAAATTTAAGTACCACTGTGGAGTTTGCACACTATGATATCAAAAGTAATGGAAGTACATCAAAAGGTAAAGTAAACAGTATTTCATTAAGTGCTAATCAACTTTTATATGATTTTGGGAAAACCACAAGTACTATCAATGCATCTAAGGAGGACTTTACAGCTTCTCTAAAAGAGTTAATATCAACCACCTCTACAACTGTTTTAAATGTCAAAGAAGCATACTATAACATTCTAAAACAACATAAGTTAATAGATGTAGCAAAACAGAGTGTCGAAATTGATGAACTTCAATTAAATCAAGCAAAAGAGTATTTCAAAGCAGGTGTTAAAACAAAAATAGATGTCAGTAACGCTCAACTTCAAGTATCTAATTCAAAACTAGAATTACTCAAAGCCTCCTATGCACTAAAAACTGCAAAAGCAAAGTTTATTACGATACTGGGAAAAGATTTAAGACATAGTTTACAAATACAAAAAGAGAATGAAGATATAAATAACTTATCAAAAAACTTGAAAAAAGATGGTTTAAACTTAGATGATTTGATTAAAGAAGCATTAATACAAAGAGCTGAAATACCAATGCAAAAAGCTTTAGTAAAATCTGCGAAACAAACGTATATCGCAACAAAAGCACAGTTTAAGCCAACTATCAATGCAAATGGTTCATATAAAGATAGTAATTCTGATGACATTTCAAGTTTTGATTCAACTCAATATAATGCAGGCATCTATTTAGAATGGAACTTTTTCTCTGGCTTTAGAACAACAGCAAATACAAAACAAAACTTAACTGCCTTAAAAAGTACAAAACAAAGACTAAAACAACAAGAATTATCTATTATAAAAGATGTAACCATTGCATATTATAATGTACAAGAAAATATAAGCGCATTAGAAATTGCAAAACTTAGTGTAGATTTAGCTGAACAAACTTTACAACTTGCACAAGACAGATATAAAAATGGACTAAATGACTTGGTTGAATTAAATAATTCAAAACTTGATTTTATCAAAGCAAAAAATGATTTGGTAAATACTTATTATACATACAAAGCAGCCATTGCTAATTTAGACTACGCAACAGGAATTATTTATACTATAAAAGGTTAAACTTTTTATATTTCTTATATCTAAGTTTTGTTGATGTTTACTGGTGTTTGTATATAATAATAAAAATATTATAGTAGAGACACCATTTAAACACTTAAGTAAATTATAATTTTACATATAAAAAAGGAAAACAAATGAATTCAATAACAAAAACATCACTTCTACTTCTTGGTTTTGTACTACTTCTAACAGGATGCGCAAGCTCAAATCCTAAAAGCACCGCTTTTATTCCCAATCCTAAAATTTTAAAAGAGTCAGCAAAAGATTCTGATACTCTATATTTTTTAGATAAAAAAGTTGATTTAAGTTTGTACAACAATATTGTTATACATCCAATCCAGATTGTTGATAATGATGAGGAAAATAAATTAAACAGTGAACTTTCAAAAAAAATAAGTACTTATTTTCAAAACAAGTTATCACTTGACTTTAACAAAGTACTACAAAACAACAATAAGATTAAAAAAGATTTAGAATTATATGTTTCAATTAATGCAATTGATGTAAGTTACAATGACTTGAAGTTTTATCAATATTTACCATATGGTTTGGCATTTACAGCACTTAAAAGAGGTTCAGGTTTTGAAGGAAAAAAATTAAGAGTTGCGCTTGCTCTTAAATTAAAAGATAAACAAACTTCTCAAACAATAGCAATTGTAGTAGATAAAAAAGTGGGTGAAGATGTCCAAAACAAGGAAGTTTTAACACTAAATGATGTTAGACCTCTTTTAGATACATGGTCTGAAAGATTCTCTACTAGACTAGATGAATTAAGAGATGGCAAATATAAAGACCAGTTAAAATAAGTATTCATGCAATTAGATGAAAGACAAACACTAATACTTGCGATATTGGTTCTATTTCTTGGAAGATATTTAAACCAAAGAATAGGATTTTTCAAGGAATACAATATTCCTGAACCTGTAACAGGTGGTGTCTTTGCATCTATTATTTTTGCCAGCATTTATTTTTTTGGAAATATAAGTATTGAGTTTTCTTTAGGAAACAGAGATATGTTATTGATAGTTTTTTTACAACAATAGGTTTATCTTCAAAATTTTCCACTTTACTTGATGGTGGAAAACTTCTTATACTCTTACTAATAGCAGCAGTTTGTTATCTTTTTTTACAAAATTTCACTGGAATTGCAGTTGCAAATGTATCTGGACTAAACAATGTTATTGGGGTATTAAGTGGTTCAGTATCTTTAAGTGGAGGTCATGGGACGACCATTGCTTGGGCACCTTTTTTTCAAGAAAAATATAATATTAATAATGCAATGGAAATAGGAATTGCTTGTGCTACTTTTGGATTGGTTCTTGGAGGAATCATAGGTGGTCCCATTGCAAAGTACCTCATAAACAAAAACAATCTGAAAGTATCACATCCTAAAGAAGATATGGTTGTTGGGATTAAGCATGACTTTAACCAAAAAATATCAGTTGACTCCATGTTAATAGTTCTTCTTATTATAAGTTTAGCGGTTGGGTTTGGATTGAGACTTGATGAAGTATTAAAAAACTATGACATTCAGCTTCCAACTTTCGTGACTTGTTTATTTGGAGGAATTATTTTAACAAATACTATTCCTTTTATATTTAAAAAAATACACTGGCCAACAGGGACACCTTCCCTTGCACTTGCATCAGACTTATCTTTGAATCTTTTTTTAGCTATGTCATTAATGAGCTTACAGTTATGGACTCTCATTGATTTAGCGTTACCAATTCTACTTTTACTTTTAGCACAAGTTATAGTTATAACACTCTTTGTAATATTTGTTATATTTAGACTTCTAGGAGGGGATTATAATGCAGCTGTTATGTCTTCTGGATATGCAGGCCTCGCACTTGGTGCAACTCCTACAGCAATTGCAAATATGACAGCTGTTACAAAAAAATATGGACCTGCTCAAAAAGCTTTTATTGTTGTGCCACTAGTTGGTGCATTTTTTATTGATATATCCAACGCAGTAATTATTAATACTATTTTATCTTGGTTGTCATAAATATTTATAAAAAGAATATTACAACTTTTAATTTATAATATTCTTCACTTTAACCATTATTTTTTATTAAAATGTATACCCAATTGAGACCATACCTACTTTATTTTTTTTGTCATAAAAAGAGTTATTTGCCTGCGTTTTTTCATATCCTGTAACAACTGAAATATATGAATTTTTAAAACTATATGGCTCTTTATATTTAAGGTTAAATTTTGCGCCATATATTGTCCCATCAATTTGTTCATTTAACACAGGATTTGTTTCATCGTATTTTATAGTTCCTATATTTCCTAGTGCAATAAGTGTCATTTTTTTTGATAATGTGTATACTTTTCCACCCTCAAATTCTAATATTTTATAACTACTTGATTTTCCATTAGCATCATAGATTTCATAATTAAAGTTTACTAAATAGTTTTTATACATATTTTCCATACGTATATTTTGTTTTGTTCCATCTCGTTTTAGATCAGCATGAACTTGGTCATCTTCATACTCTTTATAAGTTCTTGTATATTTAAAAGTGGAATAGATATTTTGTGTTAAAGGTAAAGAATAACCGATGTAAATACCTTTTTCACTCACTTCAGATTCGCCTTCATTTTCTACTGTGTTAAAAGGGTCTCTCCACTCATTTTGCGCACCTAAATCAACTGAAAAACCCAAATCTAATTTGCCTTTATCAAGTATGTAAGTTAAACCTAAATTCATTTGACCATATAACATTTTTGCATAAGCATTTTTTTTATCATCTAATTCTAAATTGTAAGCAAACTGAATACTTGTGAATGAAGAAGTATTACTTTTTGTTTTATCATTTACATTATCTTGGTAATTAAAACTATTTAAACTATCACTTAAACCTAATCCTAATTCTATAAAATTTTTTTCACTTGCATATGATGTACTAAATAATAAAGTACTTAAAACCAAGCTTTTACCCAGTATATTTTTTCTCATTATTAATTCCTTATATTTTTTTAAAAATAACAACTATTTTTAGTAGATCAAGTTTAAAAGAAAATTGTGTCTTTTTGGAGTTATTTAGGTTATGGCATAATAACTTTTTATAATATTTTGCTAAAATACAGTATAAAATTAACCAAAAAGAATTATCATTGAAAAAATTAATCCTTATACCTATATTTAGTATCTATCTATTAGCCAACAATACACACTTAATCAATCAAGCCTTAGAGTATGAAAAGAACAATGAATTTCAAAAAGCAATGTTACTTTATAAAAAAATTGCCTTAAAAAATAAAGTACCCGAACAAGACAAAATAAAGTCCAAGGAAAATACTGAGCTTGAAAAAAGCTTCACAGCAAAGAGTATGGATAAAAAAATTAGCTTTTTCAATTCACATATCAATGACTTTGATGACAATCAAACAAGTGCCAATGTAAAACAGATGGTGACATCATCATTTAATATTTATCCATATAAATCAAACTATTTTTTACCTATTACCTATGACTCACAAAAAATACAAGGCAGAAAACAAAATGAAAGTAAATATCAAATCAGTTTTAGAAAACCCATTTCGCAGAACTTTTTTGGCTTAAATGAAGAAATAAACCTTGCCTATACACAAACTTCTTGGTGGCAAACGTTTGCACCCTCTGCTCCTTTTAGAGAAACAAATTATAAGCCTGAAATTTTTGTAACCTTTCCTTCAACACTAAAATACAAACCTTTAAAAGCATATAAACTATCTTTTATTCATGAATCAAATGGCCAAGGTGGCGATGAATCACGTTCATGGAACAGAATATATTTGGAATCCTTTTTTAAGTACTCTAATTTATTTATAATACCAAAAGTCTGGTATCGTATTCCAGAGCCAGCCAAAAAAAGTCCAAACGATACCAAAGGGGATAATAACCCAGATATACAAAAGTACCTTGGATATGGGGATTTAAGTTTTATTTATCCTTATAAAAACCATACCTTTAAAGCAAAGTTTAGGAACAATTTAAGAGCACATGAGAACAAAGGTTCGGCACAACTAGATTGGACTTTTCCACTAACAGGAAAAAACTCTGAAAAAAATCTATTTGGATATATTCAACTGTTTAGTGGATATGGTGAGAGTTTAATTGATTATGATAGAAGTATCAATAAAATCAGCATAGGAATAGCAATTTCAAGATAAACCATTTTTAAGCTCTACTAAAATTCAGTACACTACTTTTAAAACTACAAAGATAATTATTTTCTTTGTAGCTTTTTTTCTTCTATTTCTTATAATTAATTTTTTTGTACAATCAGAATACATAATTTAAATGCAAGGTTGATGCCAGATTGGTATGTTAAAGTTTTACAATCAATCACAAGGAGATAAAATGTATACAAAATTAGTGAAATCAGCGGCAAAGGTTGCTGGACTTTCAATGTTGGGCTTAGGTTTGTTATATTCAACAAATCTAAAAGCAGATAATTATCCAAGTAAACCAATTAACGTGGTAGTAGGATTTGGTATTGGTGGAAGTGCAGATAGAATGACAAGATCTATGTCAACTTTTCTTTCTGATGAAATTGGTCAAAGAATTAAAATAGTTAATAAAAAAGGTGCAGGAACACAAATAGCTGCAAATTATGTTCTTAAAAAACCAGCTGATGGATATACTGTTTTTGCTTCAACGTTTTCTCCCTATCTTGCAAATACTATTTTAACAGGTGGTGCAAAATACAACATGAAAGATTTTTCATTTTTAAATATTCAATGGTTTGACTTTGAGTTACTAGCTGTTAATAAAAATTCTAAATTTAACAGTATGATTGAAGTATTAAACGAAATAAAAAACAAGCCGAAAACAGTTAAAGCTGCCGTTGTTCAAGGATCAGGTGGTCACTTGGTTATAAAACTATTATTAGAAAAGTATGGTATTCCACAAGAGAATTTAAATTTAGTAACCTATAGTAGTGGTGGAAAAGCAAGAACAGCAGTTGCTGGTGGACAAGTTGATTTAATCGCAATTTCAGCACAAGGAAGTGAAAGTATCAGAGAGTTTTTAAAACCTCTAGCAATTGTTAAAGATAAAAGAATGAAACAATGGGATGCACCAACACTAAATGAAGCAATTAAACCTCTTGGAATTGAACTTCCTGTATTTCCAGGTTCTATGAGAGGGTTTGCAGTATCTACAAAATTTAAAGAAAAAAATCCTGAACGATATGCAAAACTAACAGATGCAATTAAAAGAACATTGGCAACAAAAGGTGTACAAAAATTTCTTAAAAAAAGTAATATTGGATACACATGGACAGGGCCTGAAAAATCAAACGAATTAATTTTAAAATCATTTGATATTTTCAAATCTTATGGTTACTTACTAAAAAAATAAAAAGAAAATACAATGACTTTTTCAAAAGATAGAATAGCCAACAGCATAGTAATACTATGCTTGGCTACTTT
>ENA-ORXI01002517-ORXI01002517.1-sediment-metagenome-genome-assembly--contig:-NODE-2517-length-13111-cov-25.533988_pt1 | contig 13111 bp, 10 predicted proteins | sample MGYA00237861_ERZ511468 | MGnify/ENA primary metagenome ERZ511468 (study PRJEB26299, sample SAMN06266213) | sediment metagenome | isolation source: Hudson Canyon methane seep mesocosm | place... | reverse complement strand
GCTTGCTTGGCATACGTAAAGGTTTGAAAAAGTTGCTGACTCTCATTATTCACCAGCATTTGTTCTATTTTTCCCAATTCAGTTTTTAACTGCTGAATTAAAGGAATAATTTCTTTTTTATTTGCCATACAGATATCCAACCACATGGTTGGGTCACTTGAGGCAACACGAGTAAAATCTTTAAATCCACCCGCTGCATACTTAAAAATCTCTCTTTGCTCATCTTTTTGACCTAACAAATCGACTAAAGAGTATGCGAGTATATGTGGTAAATGACTAGTTGCAGCCAACACGGCATCATGATGATCAACATCCATCACAGAAACAACTGAACCTATTTTTCGCCAAAATTCAGATATCTTATCAACGGCTATATCACTGGTAGATTCAAGCGGCGTAATAATGAGGCGTTTATTAATATATAGATCAGCACGTGAAGCATCTACCCCACTTGTTTCTGCACCGGCAATAGGATGAGCGGGCACAAAATTATCAGGCACGTTACCAAAAACTGCCATTGCCGCATTAACAACACTGCTTTTAGTGCTACCGGCATCAGTATAGATTGCTTGCTTATTCCAAAAAGGCTTAAGCTGCTCAAAAATAACTTCAGAAACGCCAACCGGGGTACAAATAATGATGCAATCCGCATCTTTAACCGCAGGCTCGATATCCACATAAAACTCATCGACAACACCCAGCGCCTTTGCTGCTTGTAGATTCTTTAACCCTGAAGCACGTCCAAAAGCAACAATATGGTCACACAAACCTTGCTCTCTAGCCGCTCTAGCAATTGAGCCACCAATTAAACCAATACCAATAATACAAATTTTGTTAAACATGTCTTAGCTTGAACCTGTTAACAAATCAGTTAATGCTTCAATAAACACTTGATTTTCATGCTCAGTACCAATGCTTATCCGTAAAAAACTTGGCATTTCATAGTTAGCAACAGGACGAACAATAACGCCTTTTTTTAACAATGCCTCATAAATAGGCATTCCCGCCTGCTTCAAATCAACCGAAACAAAATTTCCTGCCGATGGTATCCAGCTCAACCCTAATTTAACAAATGCATCGGTTAATTGTTGCATGCCTTGTTTATTAATCTTTATTGTTTCAGACAAATAAGCTTCATCAGACAATGCTGCTTCAGCCGCAGCCAATGCCAATGCATTGTTATTAAAGGGCTGTCTAACACGATTAAGCAAGTCAGCCATATCAGCAGACGAAACACTGTATCCTACGCGCAATCCAGCCAAGCCATATGCCTTAGAAAAAGTACGCGTGACAATTAAATTAGGGTGTTTTTTTAGCCAGTCAATTGAGTCAACTCTATCCACTAGGCTTACAAATTCAAAATACGCTTCATCTAATACGCATATAACAGATTGAGGCAAAGCACTAATGAAATTTTCTAATGCTGCAGCTGATAACAACGTACCTGTTGGATTATTAGGATTCGCTATAAATACCAAGCGAGTTTTTTCAGTCACCTTTGCCAGCATAGCATCAAGGTCATGCCCATAATTTAAAGCGGGAGCCACTCTGGCAGTTGCTCCGACGGCCTGTGTTACCAACGGATAAACAGCAAATGCATGTTGAGAAAAAACAACTTCACTGTCTGGCGTTAAAAACGTACGAGCAAGCAACTCTAAAATTTCATTTGAACCATTACCTAAGGTAATTTGATCGATAGAAATATTTAGTTTTTTAGCGAGAGCATGCTTTAGGCCAAAACCATTACCATCAGGGTAACGAGACAAATCCGCCAGGTTATTTTGAATGGCCGATAACACCTTTTCGCCAGGACCCAACGGATTTTCATTCGAAGCCAGTTTTACAATATTGCTTAAACCCAGCTCTCTTTCTAACTCATCGATAGGTTTTCCAGCGGTATAAGGAACAAGGTCTTGGACACCTTGAACAGCAAGGTCAAAAATAGGTTTTATAGTATTTGTCATGTAAAAGGCTGAAACTGGGTATTGATCCTGAAAGTAGAGCTAAGACATCTCTTTCATAAAGTGATTTAAATAACTGCTTTTGGGTAGGATCCCAAAATATTCAATAAATTAACGTTATCTTTTAATAAATTTAATGCTTTTGCAACATCGTCATCATCCTTATGACCATTAATATCGATAAAAAAAACATAGTCCCATAAACCTTGCTTTGAAGGTCTGGATTCAATATGTGACATACTAATTCCATACCTGGCAAATGGCTCAAGAATCTCATGCAAAGAGCCCGCCCTATTACCGGTAGAAACTAACAATGAAGTTTTATCTAAGCCTGTTGATGCAGGCTGCTGTTGACCAATAATAATAAAACGAGTCGTATTGTTAGATTCATCTTCAATATTTTTTTCTAGAATATTAAGCCTATAAAGGTTAGCAGCCACTTCACCCGCAATCGCCATCTTATTATCGCTTTCCGAGGCTAATCGTGCTGCCTCAGCATTGCTACTCACTGCTGTACGAACTGCATTGGGTAAATTTGTATCTAACCATTGCCGACATTGCGCCAAAGACTGTTGATGTGAAAAAACTTCGGTTACATCAGTCAGATTTTCCACATGCCCCATCAAGTTTTGATTCACCCTAATCTCTACTTCACCACAAATCTGTAGTGAAGAAGTAATGAACCTATCTAGCGTATGAGTAATAACACCTTCCGTTGAATTTTCTACTGGAACCACACCAAACTGGCAGTGCTCATCTTCAACTTCACTAAAAATATCATTAATAGTAGCAACAGGTATCGATTTGACTGACTGCCCAAAATGCTTAAAAGCAGCCTGCTGAGTAAACGTACCTTCTGGTCCTAAAAATGCAACCTCTAAAGGTTTTTCTAAAGCAAGACACGATGACATTAACTCTCTAAAAAAGCGAGCTGATGTTTCATCTGATAATGGCCCCGGATTTAACTCTTTAATCCGGCGTAAAACCAAGGCTTCCCGGTCGGGTCGGTAAAAAGTACCTGTCTCACCCTCAGATATTTTAGTTCTAGCAACTTCCATCGCACAGCCTGCGCGTTGATTAATCAATTGAAGTATTTGACTATCAATTGAATCAATTGAGTCTCTTAATTCTGAAAGTGGGATTATCTTTGCCATTACTTGTACTATTAATACCCTTGTTACTCAGGAACTTAATTTCATACTAAGGTACTGAGACACCAAGAAAACTCTTCTTATTGCTGTATCTCAACCGCTTTGTGTGAACCATAATTTTGTAGCTGTTCGCCTCCCCCTTTGAAAAAGAGGGGAACTGAACGCTTACATTATTTACCCATGTGTCTTTTCAAACTCAGCCATAAAATCAACTAAAGCAGTAACACCTGCCTCTGGCATCGCATTATAAATACTGGCACGCATACCACCAACAGAACGATGACCTTTTAGCGTTGTTAGACCATTTTTACCTGCAAGTTCCAAAAATGCTTTATCCAAATCTGCATTAGCCAATACAAAAGGCACGTTCATTCTAGAGCGCACGGCATTAGCAACAGGGTTTGAGTATAAAGACGATTTTTCAATCGCTTGATATAACATATCCGCTTTAGCTTTATTGTGCTGTTCCATCGCAGAAACACCACCCGACTCTTTTACCCATTTCAAAACCAAACCAACCAAATACCAATTGTAGGTAGCCGGTGTATTTAGCATAGAATCATTCTTAGCTTGTTGTGCATAATCAAAAACAGAGGCAATTTTCTTATCTGCATTGCCAATTAAATCATCACGAACGATAACCACTGTCACACCAGCCGGACCCATATTTTTTTGAGATCCCGCATAGACAATACCAAACTTGCTTATATCAATTTGTCGCGAAAGGATGTTAGATGACATATCACAAACAAGCGGTAAATCACCAAAATCAGGAATATCCTGAAATTCCACACCATGAATAGTTTCGTTGTCTGTGTAATGCAAATAGGCTGCATCTTCATCAACATTCCAATCTGAATAAGCAGGAATATCTGTAAATTTTGATGCTTCAGAACTCGCAGAAACAATCACATCACAATGATTCTTAGCTTCTTTAATTGCCTTAGCAGACCACGCACCTGTATTGACATAACAAGCTTTATCTTTACCTTGCAAAATATTCTGAGGAATTCCTGCAAACTGACCTGTCGCTCCGCCTTGTAAAAATAAAACCTTATAATTATCTGGAATATTTAGCAGTTCTACCAAATCACTTTGAAGCTCTTCAGCGATAGACATAAACTCTTTACCACGATGGCTCATTTCCATCACAGACATGCCTGTACCACGCCAGTCTAAAAGCTCTTGTTGTGCTTTTAATAAAACTGACTCTGGCAGTGTAGATGGACCCGCACTAAAATTATAAACTCTGCTCATTTTTACTCTTCATCTCCTAAATTATCTTGTTCCGGGGTGGTTTCATTATCCGCATCAGCACTCATCACCGAATCTTCGCCTTCAATCGCCTCTTCAAGATCACCTTCATCTTCTAAGCCATCGACACGATCCACACCCACTACTTTTTCTTTTTTATCAAGTCGAATCACACGAACGCCTTGTGTATTACGACCTACAACTGAAATTTCATCCACTTTAGTTCTAACTAGCACTCCACCACTAGTTATCAACATGATTTCATCGCTATCAGAAACCAACGTCGCACCAATAACCGCACCATTACGCTCAGATGTTTGCATAGCAATCATCCCCTGGCCACCACGTTTATGCTGAGTAAATTCCTCAAGCCGGGTGCGCTTACCATAACCATTCTCGGTCACATTTAACACCGTTCCCTCGGCAGCAATAATAAGTGAAATAACTTGTTGACCTTCTTGCAATCGAATACCTCGAACACCCGTAGCCGTTCTCCCCATAGATCGCACATCACTCTCATTAAAACAATTGGCTTTACCCGCACTGCTAAACAAAAGTACATTTTGCTGGCCATCAGTCACCGCAACACCAACTAAAGTATCGTTTTCCCGCAAATCAATGGCAATTTTGCCATTAGTCCGCTGTCTTTCAAACTCTTTTAATGGTGTTTTCTTAACCGTACCCGCCGCAGTTGCCATAAAGACAAACTTATCATCACTGTACTCACGCACAGTTAGCATGGCATTAATTTTTTCACCTTGTTCTAAAGGTAATAAATTAACAAAAGGCTTACCTCTTGAACCACGACTTGCAACAGGCAAATGAAAGACTTTTAACCAATACACTTTTCCAGCTGATGAAAAACATAAAATAGTGTCATGACTATTGGCAATGATTAATTTTTCAACAAAATCTTTTTCTTTTGTCGCCGTTGCAGACTTACCTCTTCCACCGCGTCGTTGCGCTTTATAATCATCCAAAGGCTGCGACTTAACATATCCTTCATGAGACATAGTGACAACCATATCTTCTTCGGTGATTAAATCTTCAGCAGACAGGTTAAGGTAATCTTGAATAATTACTGTACGACGTTCATCAGCATACTCTTCTCGAACCGCTTCAAGTTCTTCACGTATCACTTCCATTAATCGAACATCACTGCCTAATATTTCCAAATAGCTATCAATCAGATCAACCAGGTCTTTATATTCATTGACAATTTTTTCTTGTTCCAGACCTGTCAGGCGATGCAATCGCAAATCTAGAATGGCTTGAGCCTGCGCCTCAGATAATTTATATAAATCACCGTGGGCACCATATTCAAGGGCCAGGCTTTCAGGACGCGTGCGGTCAGCATCAGCAGCTTCCAACAAAGTAGAAACTAAACCTAATTCCCAGTCTTTAGTCAACAATCCCACTTTTGCTTCAGCAGGATTTTTTGATGCTTTGATTAATGCAATCATCTCATCAATATTAGCGAGCGCAATGGCTAAACCTTCTAAAACATGCGCCCTGTCACGCGCCTTGCGTAACAAATAAATGGTTCTACGAGTAACAATCTCACGCCGGTGATTAACAAAGGCAACCAGAATTTCTTTAAGGTTCATACAATAGGGACGACCTTCACGAATCGCCACCATATTAATACCAAAATGGGTTTGCAACTGAGTCTGTTTGTAAAGGTTGTTTAAGATAACCTCTGGCACTTCCCCTCGACGCAGTTCAATCACCATACGCATACCGTCTTTATCAGACTCATCTCGTAAACCGGTAATCCCTTCCAGTCTAGATTCCTTAACCATTTCGGCGATCTTTTCCAGCAAACGTGCTTTATTTACCTGATAAGGCAATTCAGTAACAATAATCGATTGTAGATTACCATCGCCACGGTTTTCAAAATGACACTTAGATCGTAAATGAATTTTACCTCTACCAGTCATATAGGCATCATAAATACCTGATGCACCATTAATAAAGCCAGCCGTAGGAAAATCTGGCCCAGGCAAATGCTGCATTAAATCAACAATCGAAGTTTCAGGATTTTCTATTAATGCCAAACACGCACCAATCACTTCATTAATATTATGCGGAGGGATATTAGTCGCCATACCCACAGCAATACCAGAAGATCCATTAACCAGTAGTGTTGGAATGCGTGTTGGCATCACTGATGGTTCAGATTCTGACTCATCATAGTTAGCAACAAAATCAACGGTTTCCTTATCAAGATCAGCCAGGATTTGATGCGAAATTTTTGCCATACGCACTTCCGTATAACGCATAGCCGCAGGCGAATCACCATCAACTGAACCAAAGTTTCCTTGTCCGTCAATCAGCATATAACGCATAGAAAATGGCTGAGCCATTCGTACTATGGTGTCATAAACAGCCGTATCACCATGCGGGTGATATTTACCAATCACATCACCAACAACACGAGCTGATTTTTTGTAAGCCTTATTCCAATCGTTCCCTAATACACTCATAGCATACAACACTCGTCTATGCACAGGCTTTAGACCATCACGCACATCAGGCAGCGCTCGACCAACAATAACGCTCATTGCATAGTCAAGGTATGACTGTTTCATCTCATCTTCGAGATTGACAGGGATAATTTCTTTAGCGAATTCCGACATAGATCCGTTTGTTTATGTTTATGCTAAAAATAGCAAAATTCCTTGGTGACATTGCAGGATACGAAACAAGCTTTTCCTAACAATACAACCCATTAAAATAACTGATTGATTATACCAAAGAATTGATACAAAAGGAGAAAGCTTACAAAATGAATGTGATTAAAAGAAAATAGCGTTAATGCGCAGAACCTCATGCTGTATTAAAAATACAGACATGAGCTCTGCATACCAAATGACAGACAACTACTCAAAAACTTCTGATAAAAAGTTCTTCATTGCAACCCAAGACCGCCTATCAGCATCAGACTGATAAACCGTACCAAAATCAGGATCATTAGCAACTGGGTTAGTAAATGCGTGCATCGTATTCCCGTAATTATGCACTTGCCAGTCAGCCCCTGCCTCTGTCAAATCCCTTTGCAAAGCAAAAACATCCTCAACTGAAACCATAGGGTCATCATTTCCACTCAACACCAGTACTTTAGTCGCAATCGATTTATTTTCAACACCTTCAGGCGCCCCCAATAAACCATGAAAAGAAACAACACCTTTCAAATCCACACCTGAACGAGCCAAATCCAAAACACACAAGCCACCAAAACAAAAACCGATTGCTGCAATTTTTTTATCATCAACCCAAGGCATAAGTTTCAATGCATAAAGAGCAGCATTCATACGCTTTAATACTAACGACCTATCATCCATAAAAGGTTGCATTAATAAAGCATTCTCGTCATTACTTTTACCTAAAACACCCTTACCATACATATCAACAGCAAATGCAAAATAACCTAACTCAGCAAGCTTAATTGCTTTTTCTTCAACAAATTCATTACGCCCAGCCCATGCATGATTAATCATCACAGACGGCAAACGACCTTCATTAGAATCATCATAAGCAAAAAAACCCTCTAGCAGAACATCGCCATCCAGGTACCCTACTGTATTAGAAATAATTGCCATTCTACTGTCCTTTATTGACTGACAAAATCATAAGCAACCGCCCTATTAATAAGCGGCTTAATTTCTTCTTTAAGAATTTTCTTATGCTTTGGGCTATTTAAATAGGCTTGCAATGCAGCTTTACTTTCCATAGTTACAGTTACTGCAACATCAAATGTATCATCAACAATTCCCCGGTCACTGGCTTGCACAACACCCACATGCCTGCTCACTATTCCAGGCAAATCATTTAACTTTTCGCTGGCTTTAACAAAAGCAGTACGTTGCTGCTGATTACCAGGTTGCTTCAACCAGACCATCACTACATGAGTGATTTTTTTATTTTCTTTAGCCGAAACAGAAGTTGCTGTAATTGACAAAAAACCTAAAACTGCAATTTGTAAAACGATTAACATTTTTTTCATTATTTTTTACCTAATTGTTGTAACGAATTTAAAAACCCGACCGAGGCATCTTCTACCATATCCAAAACCCTTTCAAAGCCATACTTACCACCATAGTATGGATCGGGAACCTCTAACGTATCAAGATGTGGAGCAAACTGAAGAAAGTATTTTACCTTATCCTTATATTGATCAGGACAAGCCTGTATCAAAACCTGATAATTATCTTCATCCATTGCTAATATATAATCAAAATCTTCAAAATCCCCAAACACCACCTTGCGAGCCCTGACATAAGAAATATCAACCCCCCTGTCATTGGCTGCTTTTTGAGCACGCAAATCAGGCGCTTCACTGACATGATAAGCATGAGTGCCAGCAGAATCCAAATCAAATTCATGATCGATTTTCTTCTCTTTTACTAAAGCAGAAAAAACACCTTCAGCAGTAGGAGACCGACAAATATTCCCCATGCAAACAAACAAAACTCTGATTTTTTTCATATTAAACGTTAAAGTTTGTAATAAATTGACCGATACGTTAATGTACTTACGAATTATATCCTAAATGCTCTTTAAGTTCAGCGTATACAATAGCTAGAAAGCATTACAATAAAAAACAAGATTCAAGTTTAAAGGAACTTCACTATGATGATGAATTGGCACTCTGTTGGGGTAAAGGTTATTACCATAACCATGACAGCCATATCAATTATGGCTGTTGGCGTATTAATTTTATACGCCAACAACGAAAAACAAAAGGTTATAGATGCCAATTTTGAAGCCGCCAAACAATTACTATTAGTTTCTGAATCAGTCCGCTCTAATACTATAAAGAAGTGGGATCAAGGTGTTTTTACTACTGACTATCTTAGACAACTCGTTAAAGATAAAAGCCCTGCCGAAACTAAAAGCCTAGTGGTTGCTACAGTCCCTGTCGCCACTGCATGGAATGTCGTCCAAGACAAAGCCAAAGAGGGCCATTTTCGCTTTAAAGCACCAAGAGTTGGTGCTAGAAACCCCAAAAATGAACCTGATACCATTGAAAGAGAAGCGTTAACATTTTTCCAAAACAACCCTTCTGCTGACGAATACCGCTTTATTGACGAAGAGAAAGAAGAGGCGCGTTATTTTCGTCCCGTAAAACTCGATAAACAGTGCGAACTATGCCATGGCAACCCTGCCAACTCTGAAGAACTCTGGGGAAACACTTTTGGAAATGACATCCTTGGCTACCCCATGGAAAACAAACATGAAGGTGATCTGCATGGTGCTTTTGAAATAATCACCCCCCTCTCGGAAGACTTTACTGAATTACAAAGTGACATTTGGTTTGCTATAGGGTTGATTTTTGTCACCTTGATAATCATTGGAAGTACGGGTTACTTCGTTATGGCACAGATCATCATTACACCATTAACCAACCTTGCATTAAGACTTCAAGCAATATGTAGTGGTGACGGTGATTTAACCGCACGTTTAACTGTAGAAGGTAAAAATGAATTCGCATGGGTGGCGCACAGTTTCAATACCTTTGTTAAAAAGATTGCAAACACCATTGATAATATTCGCACAACTAGCGAACAACTAGCTCATGCATCGCACCAATTAGCTCAAATCACCTCACAAACAGAGCAAGGTGTTGAGAGGCAGCTTGCCGAAACAACTCAAGTTGCGACAGCAATGGAAGAAATGACAGCGACAGTTCAAGAGGTAGCACGCAATGCAGTTAATGCTTCCGAAGCAGCAACAACAGCCGACAGCGAAGCTGCATCTGGGAAGAACATTGTATCATCGGCAGTTGAAGGGATTAACCAGCTCGCTTCGGAAGTTGAAAATGCAGCAAGTGTCATTCACGAACTTGAAAATGATAGCAACAGTATCGGTGAAGTACTAAGTGTAATTCAAGGTATCGCAGAGCAAACCAATTTACTCGCACTCAATGCAGCTATTGAGGCAGCCCGAGCAGGCGAACAAGGCCGAGGCTTTGCTGTTGTTGCTGATGAAGTGAGAACACTGGCCAGCCGGACACAAAACTCTACCTTAGAAATCCAACAAACGATTGAAAGACTACAAAACCGTGCAAAACAAGCCGTAAACGTTATGGAAAAAGGTAGAAAACAAGCTTCCAGCAGCGTAGAGCAAGCTGCTTCTGCTGGTGAATCAATTTCCACAATTAGCGAACGCATAGACACCATTAGCGATATGAATAATCAAATCGCAGGTGCCGCTGAAGAACAAACAGCAGTTGCCGAAGAAATTAATCGCAATATAAATAACATTAGCGCCGTATCAAATGACACAGCCGCTGGAGCAAAAAGCACATCTGAAGCTTGCAACGAACTGCTTGAATTAGCAGACCATTTGCGTGACACTATTGCAAACTTTAGAACTTAAACACAAGAGACGAGACTAAATAATGCTCAATAAAGTAACACTAATCGGTCGCTTAGGTGCAGATCCAGAAGTTAGATACATGCCTAGCGGAGGAGCTGTAACTAATATAAATCTAGCAACCAGTCGCCGATGGAAAGACCGCCAGTCAGGAGAACGCAGGGAAGAGACTGAATGGCACCGAGTTGCTTTTTTTAACCGAATAGCCGAGGTTGCTGGGGAATATTTAAGAAAAGGAAGCCTGGTTTATGTTGAAGGTCGTATTCGCACAAGAAAATGGCAAGACCAAAGTGGGCAGGATAGATACACAACAGAAATAATCGCTGAGCAAATGCAAATGCTAGACAGCAAAAGCGGTGGTACTGGAAACTTTAACCCTGAACAAAGTAACAACACTGGCCACAATGCACCCCAGAAAGCTACAGCACCTCAAAACCAAGCAATTCAAAATCAACCAGCTCACAATTCACCCGAAACGCCTCCTCCAGCATCCTACGAAGATTTTGATGATGATATTCCTTTTTGACCTGTACCATAGGGATATTTTGTATAGAACACACAAAAAAGCCACTGCAATAAGTGGCTTTTTTATATACCCACCTGATTACTCATGAGTCTCAGCCACTTTAAAAACAGATACCACACAGCTCGTCATTCCTGCATTCTACCCAGTCAAGCGTGGGCACAAGCCTTAGCAGGAATCTATTTTTTGTATGAATAGATCCCCGATAAGAGACTTCGGGGATGACGGGATACAGGGTGTCACAGGTTTTTTATTTAATATGGCGAAAAGTCATGGGTAACCAGGTATACCCATGAATACTATGGAAGCACTTCGACAGTCACTTATTAGCTACAATCAATACATAGAAATTCTATAGCCATTGGATGAGTTAAAAAAGGCTAAGCCGCTCTCTAATGCAAAGCCCATCTTGTAACCGAGTTAGAAAAGTCAATAACTAACTGTTTATTTCACGGTACCCTGAGTTGTAATAAAGCAGAGGCTCTCCAGAATTACAATTCACATTTTGAACTTCACCAATAACTACCCAATGCGTACCAGCAAGTACTTGCTGAACCACTGTGCATTCTATTGAGGCCAAAGCATCATCAAAAACAGGTGAGCCACCCACTCCTTCATGCCAATTTACATTTGCAAAGCGTTCTTCTTGACTAGCTCCACCTGCAAACTGGTTGGAAATTTCTTGCTGATCAGATTTCAGTATATTAATAGCAAAGTTCTTGCCTTCTAGAACTGCATCACCTGTATCAGCTGTTTTATTAATACAAACCAAAATTTGTGGTGGATCAATCGAAACACTGCTGAATGACGTCGCAGTCATCCCTTTCAAACCTAAATTGTCTGTTTTTGAAGTAACAACAGTTACTCCACTCGCCCATAATTTAAGTGCATTTTTAAAATCTTGTTCGCTGACTGACATAAGCGTCCCCATTTGTTGTAAAGCGGACTATAGCCCGCTTTGGATTATCTCTTCTTAATATAAAGATCAGTAATTGATCCTGTTACCACTTCTGCTGCAAATGCAAACGTTTCTGATAATGATGGATGAGGATGAACAGTCAAACCAATATCTTCAGCATCAGCACCCATTTCCAGCGCAAGTACAGCTTCAGCAATTAATTCCCCCGCATTAGGGCCAACCATACCCGCGCCTAATACACGTCCTGTTTCTTTTTCACAGATAATTTTTGTTAGACCTTCATTTCTGCCTAAACTTAGCGAACGGCCACTTGCAGCCCACGGAAAAGCACCTTTGTCGTACTCAATACCTTGTTTTTTCGCTTCGTTCTCAGTTAATCCCATCCATGTAATTTCAGGGTCTGTATAGGCCACTGCAGGAATAGTTAATGCATCAAAGGCTGATTTTTCACCTGAGATAACTTCAGCAGCCACTTTACCTTCATGCGCTGCTTTATGAGCAAGCATTGGATTGCCAACAATATCGCCTATGGCATAAATATGATCGACATTAGTTTTTTGTTGTTCATTAACGGTTATAAAGCCCATCTCATCAACATTAATCCCCGCCTTATCTGCACCAATTTTCAAACCGTTAGGTCTACGACCTACAGCAACCAATACCGCATCAAAAGTGTCCGGTTCAGGTGCATTATCACCAGAAAAAGTAACTTTTAAACCCTTTTTCAATGGTTTAATTTCATCAACTTTAGTACCTAACCAAATATTTTGATATTGTTTTTTAATCTTTTTCTGTAGCGGTCTCACTAAATCAGAATCGCACCCTGGAATAATCTGATCCATATATTCAACAACACTTATTTCCGAACCTAAGGCATGATAAACCGTTGCCATTTCTAAACCAATAATCCCCCCGCCAACAATCA
>ENA-ORXI01002516-ORXI01002516.1-sediment-metagenome-genome-assembly--contig:-NODE-2516-length-13113-cov-33.397975_pt1 | contig 13113 bp, 12 predicted proteins | sample MGYA00237861_ERZ511468 | MGnify/ENA primary metagenome ERZ511468 (study PRJEB26299, sample SAMN06266213) | sediment metagenome | isolation source: Hudson Canyon methane seep mesocosm | place... | reverse complement strand
GCACCAAATTTCTTAGCCATTTCAAATTTATCTTCATTGATATCAATAGCGATAATTCTTTTAGCTTTAGCCATTTTTGCGCCTTGAAGAGCCGCTAAACCAATGCCGCCAAGTCCAAAAATAGCAACGGTTGAACCTTCTTCCACTTTTGCTGTATTAAGCACTGCGCCAATACCTGTCGTTACGCCACAACCTAATAAACAAACTTTATCAAGTGGTGCTTCTGGGTTTACTTTAGCTAAGGAAATTTCTGCGATTACTGTGTATTCAGCAAAAGTAGAAGTCCCCATATAATGGAAAATAGGTTGTCCATCTTTAGAAAATCGTGAAGTTCCATCAGGCATTAAGCCTTTACCTTGAGTTTCTCTTACTCGTTGGCAAAGGTTGGTTTTTCCTGAAGTACAGTATGAACATTCGCCACACTCAGGAATGTATAAAGGAATAACGTGATCGCCTTTTTTTAAGCTAGTTACACCTTCGCCCACTTCCTCAACAATACCGCCGCCTTCATGACCTAAAACAACAGGGAAGATACCTTCAGGATCATCACCAGAAAGTGTAAATGCATCAGTGTGGCAAACACCTGAAGCCATAATTTTAACTAATACTTCACCTTTTTTTGGACCTTCTAAATCAATTTCTTCAATTTTTAAGGGCTGGTTAGGACCCCAAGCAACGGCTGCTTTAACTTTCATGGATTGTCTCCTGTTGAATTTATAATCTTGTCAATTATACCAGTGAATGTCTTTTTTCATGGTATAGCCTTCTCCAGTTCGGAATGAATCTAAAAACACCCCCGTATTCCACAAATTAGATCCATTATATTGTTGGGGCGCAGAATATCATAGGGAGTACAAAAACATGTTTTTGTACTCCAATAATCAATCTATACTTTCCGGCATTAAATCTTTGCTCCTTAGGAAGCTGGAAATAAATACTATTACGTTAAACCTCTGTTTTATGTTGAAAGGCTGCTCGAACACACCTTAAAACACTATAGCTATATACCTCATCAAACTGTTCAAACAATGGCTTTAGTGCATTTTTTTGTTCATCGGGTAATAAAATAATGGCTTCTTCAATTAACTGAATTTCCTTTTCATCTAAATCAATCACATCATTTAACAATACCCCGCCCTCTTCAATGGCCTGTGATAGATGCGTATAAATCGTTTCACTTTTTAAATGACGTTGCTTAGCTACCTTTTCTACCGTGTAACCTAACCGGAATAACGCAACAGTCTCAGAAACCGTATCGGTTAAGTCGACGTCAGAAAATGACTGTATAACCTCTAAAAACTTATCACCATACAATTCTAATTTCTTTTCACCTACACCCGATATATAACTCATTTGCTGTAAATTAGCAGGTTTCTCATCCATCATTGCCATCAGCGTTGCATCATGAAAAATAACAAAAGGCGGCACATCTTGTGCATCTGCCATTTCTCGCCGTTTGGCTCGTAAAGCCTCCCATAACTGATTGTTTTTATCCGCAATTTGTACTTTACTTTTTGCTTTTGATCGCCGCCCTTTCTCAGGAGCAATATCCTTACGCAATTTAATTGTCTGCTCACCTCGCAAAATTGGCCGACATTTCTCTGTCAGTTTAAAGGCCCCATATTCAAAGTCGACCTCCACATAAGCATTAGCAACTAACTGTCTAAAGACTGATCGCCATTGTTTTTCATCTAATTCCTTGCCAATACCAAAGGTTGACTGCTTATCATGGCCAAAATTGATAATCCTGTCATTCACCTTTCCCAATAACACATCAATTAAATAATTAACCCCAAAACGTTGTTCCGTTCGATAAACACACGACAAGGCTTGCTGTGCTGCAATGGTTCCATCCCATGTTTCAACCGGTTCTAAACAGGTGTCACAATTTCCACAACCTTCCTTCAGCTCATCGCCAAAATAGGCCAACAATGTCTGCCGCCTACAGGTGACTAATTCGCATAAAGCCAGCATTGATTCCAGCTTATGAAACTCCACACGCTTATGCATCTCATCGGCATTGGAATCGCCTAACATTTTTCGTAAGGTGATAACGTCTTGCAAACCATAAGCCATCCAGGCATTTGCTGGCTCGCCATCGCGCCCTGCACGCCCTGTTTCCTGATAATAGCCTTCTATACTTTTAGGTAAGTCAAGATGCCCCACAAAGCGTACATTTGGCTTATCAATCCCCATACCAAAAGCAATCGTCGCAACAATGACGATGCCTTCTTCCATTAAAAAACGATGTTGATTTTGTTGTTTTACTTCATTGGGTAACCGAGCATGGTAGGGCAAAGCATTAATACCTTTACTCACTAACCATTCAGCGGTTGACTCCACTTTCTTTCGTGATAAGCAGTAAACAATACCCGCATCACCAGAATGTTCTACTCTGATAAAGTTTAATAATTGTTGTTTGGCGTTTTGTTTTTGAACAATTCGGTAACGAATATTGGGGCGATCAAAACCACTAATAAATGAATTGGCCTGCTCCAGTGCCAATCGCTTAATAATTTCTTCGCGCGTTTTTTCGTCCGCCGTGGCCGTTAATGCGATACGTGGAATCGTGGGGAATTTTTCATGCAATAACGATAATTGCAGGTAATCGACTCGGAAATCATGCCCCCACTGAGAAACACAATGCGCTTCATCAATAGCAAATAAAGCGATATTAATCCGCTGAAAAAGTGATTGTGTCCAGCTTGAGGTCAATCGTTCCGGAGCAATATAAAGCAAATCCAGCTCACCTTGTTGCAACTGATATTCGACCAAACGCGCCTCATCCATGGAAAGGGTCGAGTTTAAAAAAGCCGCTTTAACACCCAGTTGATGTAAAGCATTCACTTGATCTTGCATCAGGGCGATTAAAGGCGAAATAACAACACCTACGCCTGATCGAATCATCGCAGGTATTTGATAACATAATGACTTGCCACCCCCGGTAGGCATTAAGACTAATGCATCTTCACCAGCAATCACTTGTTCTATAATATCTTGTTGCTGACCTCTGAAATGGTCATAACCAAATACTGATTTAAGTACTTTTTCAGCCTTAACCCCTTCAAAAGCACCTCCTTCTAAATTGATACACTACTCCAATGACGAATAACCCATTATAATAACGAGATTATATCAAGATCAAATGGGCTCACGCCCTCTTTATGGCTATTTTTAACTCACAACATAATTCACGACTCGCTTATCTATTGCAGCATAACCAGCAGCACTTGCTAGCGGGCGGGCTAAAAGGCATAGAAAAAGAAAGTTTACGCATTTCTAAGCAAGGTGAAATAGCTCAAACTGCTCACCCTCATAGCTTAGGGTCAGCACTAACACACCCGCATATCACCACCGATTATTCAGAAGCACTGCTTGAGTTTATTACCCCACCGTTTGCAGAAACAACAAAAACGCTGGATTTCATGCACACCATCCACCAATATACTTACGATCACCTTAAGGATGAAATGCTACTCTCTGCCAGTATGCCATGCGGCATTAATGGTGATGAAAGTGTACGCATTGCTGAATATGGTAGTTCAAATATTGGCAAAATGAAACATGCATACAGGCAAGGCTTATGGCATCGCTATGGCAGGACCATGCAAGCGATAGCAGGTATTCATTTTAATTACTCCGTGCCTGAAGCTCTTTGGCCCGTGTTACATGAACAAAGCCAAACTAACAAACCGCTTGATGATTTTATTTCTGATGCTTACTTTGCTTTAATCAGAAATTTTCAACGTCAGGGCTGGCTAATTCTTTATCTTTTTGGTGCATCACCCGCCATATGCAAAAGTTTTTTCAAAAGTCGCCCCCATTTAATGGCGGAGTTTGATGAACTTGATGAGCACACCCTTTACCACCCCTATGCCACCTCACTTAGAATGAGCGATATTGGCTACAAAAGTAAAAACCAGGCTAACCTACAAATTGATTACAATTCATTAACAGGCTATGTAGACACTTTAAGCCAAGCCATTGAAACGCCCTACTCAGATTATCAAAAAATCGGTGTAAAAGTGAACGGCGAATACAAACAGCTTAATGGCAATATCCTGCAAATTGAAAACGAGTTTTATAGCACTGTTCGACCAAAACAAATTGCCGAATCCTGTGAAAAACCGACGCTAGCTTTAAAACGACGCGGTGTTAAATACATAGAAATTAGATCACTAGACCTGGATTTATTTAACCCTATAGGAATAGATAAAAATACCGCTTATTTCATTGAAGCATTTTTACTATCTTGCCTATTACAAGACAGCCCTAAGTACACGGGCTATGAACAACAAATAAACAATGTCAACCAGCTTAATGTTGCTCACTTAGGCAGAAAACCTGATCTACAACTTAATAAAGACGATCAGCTAATTACGCTAAAATCATGGGCAAATGAAATATTGGCAGACATGAAGCCTATTTGTGACATATTAGACAACAATGAGTCGGGCACACCTTATAGCAGTGCATTGGCAACTCAATCCAAAGTCATTGAGAATGCAGATCTAACACCTTCAGCAAAAGTTCTTGATGGTATGAAAAAGGCTCAGCAAGGTTTTGGCTGCTTAGGTATAGATTCATCCACAAAGCACAAACAGTACTTTAAACAAAACAAGCTAGACTCAGTGACTACCCAACAGTTTGATGAGATGGCTATTGCTTCACACAAAAAACAACTCCAAATTGAAGACAATGACACACTTTCTTTTGATGACTTTTTAGACGATTATTTTTCCCAAACTTAACAACAGATACATAAGCGCTCATTTCTCCTCTTTGAAAAAGAGGGGAGGTGAATGGGCTTCCATCCGCTTTACTTCAACTAATTATGACTTCTTTCGATATACAAACGGCTCAACAAAACTTACAAGGTAAAAAGCCACGCGCCATTTTAAAAGCGGCACTGGAAAACTTTGATAATATTGCTATTTCATTCAGTGGTGCAGAAGATGTGGTGTTAATCGATATGGCCTTAAATATTAGAAAAGACATTCAAGTGTTTTCTTTAGATACAGGCCGCCTACACCCAGAGACCTATCGTTTTATCGAAAAAGTCAAACAACATTACAAAATTGATATTGAATTGCTAACACCCGACAGAGACGCGCTAGATCCTTTTGTAAAAGAAAAAGGCCTTTTTAGTTTCTATGAAGACGGTCATCAGCAATGTTGTGGCATTCGTAAAGTAGAGCCACTAAGACGCAAGCTATCTCAACTGGATGCCTGGATTACAGGACAACGTAAAGACCAAAGCTTAGATACTCGACAAGACATACCTGAAGTACAAATTGACAGTGCATTTTCCTCTACTGAGAAACAACTGATTAAATTCAACCCGGTACTTAATTGGAGCTCATCTCAAGTATGGGACCATATAGAAGCCTATCAAGTCCCTTATAACGAACTGCATGAGAAGGGTTTTATCAGCATTGGCTGTGAGCCTTGTACAAGAGCCACACTACCAAACCAACATGAGCGCGTTGGTCGCTGGTGGTGGGAATCGGGTAACAAAAAGGAATGTGGGCTACATGCGGGGAATGTAAAATAACGTCATAATGCAGCTAAAAACCGAGCTCTGCGGCACTGTTTCTGCCTGGTGACAGTGCATTGTTATATTTTAGACTCCATTATTGGAGCATCAATCACACTCAGGTGGTTTTGGAAATTTATCTATGGCTTAAACGCCCCAATAAGACGACTGCATAAATTTTTATGCCACCAATAATTTAGAAACCTGTAACTCATTTCTATGTTGCTCGGCTTGCCATAAATCATATTGAGATTGTTGATTCATCCAACTTTCGGAAGACGTATTAAAAGCAATAGATAATCGAACAGCCATTTCAGGGCTTATACCTGCTTTTCCATTAACAATACTGGACAATGTTTTTCGGCTTACGCCAAGCGCCTTAGCTGCATCAGTGACTGTCACCCCTAATGGCTCCAGGCAAAGTTCTTTTATTACTAACCCTGGGTGGGGGGGATTGTGCATTAACATAGCTTTACCTCAATGATAATCTTCATAATTGACAATCTCAGCATGCTCGCCATTCATTTGAAAAGTTACTCGCCAATTTCCACTAACTTTCACTGACCAAATATCATTTCTATCACCCGTAAGTTGATGAAGCGATAATCCTGGTAAGTTCATATCCAATGGTTGCGCAGAAGCATTAAGCCTACCCCAAAATTAGTTGCAGCCTTGCTGAATGGTTTGATTGGATACCTGATTTATTTCCTGTTTTAAAGAAGCGTTCCAGCCCTTTATGTTTAAAACTAATAATCATGAATTATGAGTGTAACTAGATACATTACAGGTTTCAATTTATTTTATTAATCAACGTTAATTCAAGCCGTTTCAGCCACTTGCGAATACCATATAAAACAGTAATTTAAAATTATTTTCTGAAAAACATGGTCGATATTTTCTTAAAAAACGGGAAAAATTCACACTCTGATTAACAAAATCGCACTCATTTTGGCGGGCATCCTTGTGATCAGTTCTTTACTTAGTATAGCTGATGGGAAGAATATCAATCTCCCCACTCTGCTTAACTCTCTATTTCCTCTGAGTTTTAATCGAATCATACTGCATGCTTTTAGCCGCCCGGTTTCTTTTTAGCTGCTGATCCAGCTGACTGCCAGCAAATGCATCTTCCACTTGTTGCTCCATTTCTTCCAGCTTTTGTTCCACTACAGGTGATGCTAGTGGTAGCTGGCTGGTAACAGCTGCTTCATCCATTTCCTGACGGTATTCTTTAATCGCTTTTTGGGCCTGATCTTTTTTACCTTCCCGCAACCACACACTCAATTTCTTTTTCATTCTGCCTAAATTATTATCCACCCAGCTCTTTTGATACACCTCTTTATCTATGGATTCCCTTGCCTGCTTATGTTTGTCAGGGGCAACAATGGATAGTTTTAATGCTTCAGGTTTGACTTGTGATTGTAACTGCTGATCCTGTACCCGATAATTCAAATGCATATCCCCTAAAGAAACGGTTCCCATACTCCCGGTCGGAACATTAAATGTCATGACAAAATGTTTATTAGTGCTAGATAACATCTGCCCAGTGGAAATTCTGACTGTAGATGAATTGATGTATGAAATAGGGTAACCACCGGCATCAATTAATTTAACCCCGTCACTTAATACAATTTCCAGGCTACTGCTATTGGCATAGATATTTCGGGTATCCTGCAAGTCTCTGGCAAGAATGGCGCCTAAACCCGATAAATCTTCCAGATAAGAATAATGCCCCATGCCATAATCAGCCAACTTAGCCATCAAGGTTTCATTAAACCCCAGCCCCATGCCTATGGTTGATAATACAGCGCCATAATGTGTAGCCCTAGTTGCCAATTGAGCCAGCTGTTCCGGATTGGTAATACCCTGATTAGCCTGCCCATCCGAAAGCAATAATATTTTTCTGACTCTTTCACTCTGATTACTTTCCAACAAGCTTAAAGCCGCATTCAGTCCATCACCCATATTCGTCCCTCCGGATGCTCTAATTGAATTAACAACATTATTTAAATAGTGTCGAGTGCCCGAACTGACATTGACCAAAGGCGACTGCACTATGGCATTATCCGCAAATGAAACCAGCGCAAAACGGTCATTATCTTGCAACCGTCCCAATACATCCCCAATGGCCGCTTTTGCAAAAGGCATCTTTTTAGCTTCAGACATAGAACCACTTCTATCCAACACAATAATCATATCGGTTGCTCGTTGGCGCTGAACAGATTTAATTTCCGGTGGAGTAAAAGTGATGTCTAAAAAAATAGAATTAGCACCATGCTGAACCACTTTGCTTTGTGATAATTTACTATTAATCGTTACTTGCTGTTCCCCTGGCCAAAGCATCTCTGCAACACTTTTTGCCCAGCTGTTTTCAATTGACAACATTGCAATCAAAAACATTAACGGGATGGATTTAAACATGTTCATGGTCGTTCTCCTGTTGGGAATGGGCATGAAATAACTTGAGGCAACTGGCGCAGGATTTATGTTCAGCTTCAAGGCGCACAAACATGAGCATAGCAAGCTATGTGATTGTTTGTGCAACACAGAAGATGAACAAAAAGACCTGCTAGTTGCTCAAGTTATTTAATGCACGTTCCTTGGTTAATCTTGACTACAGATTAAGCCAACAGAGCAATAATTATTAGACATGGCAATGTAAAATTCCAACTCGCCTTTTTTACATATTTTTTACAATTATTTTGTTCAAAAACACTACAATAACAATTAAGACCGACTAATTATCAATACTATGCCCAAGCTAAAATTACTGATTGTTGAAGATGAACAGGCTATATTACAGGGGCTGGAAGATGTTTTTGTGTTTCATGGCTTTGACGTGGATACCGCTGATGATGGAAAAACCGGACTGGAAAAAGCACTCACTAAAAGCTATGCATTGATATTGCTGGATGTCATGCTGCCCTCCATCGATGGTTTTACAATCTGCAACAAAATAAGGGAACGGGATAAAAATCAGCCCATCATCATGCTGACAGCAAAATCTTCTGAAGAGGATATTATTACCGGTTTAACCTTGGGTGCTGATGACTATATTGCCAAGCCTTTTTCTGTCAGAGAACTGGTTTTACGTGTTAACACCGTTCTTAAAAGGTCACTGCAACAATATCCTGAAAATTCAATTTTGAAGATAGCTGATATTGAAATAGACACGGCTAATTTGATACAGAAAAATGTCGACAAACCCTGTTCATTTTCCAGACGTGAACTAGAAATACTGCATTACTTACAAAGTAATACTCAACGCCCGGTATCCAGAGAGGAATTACTGGAACAGGTCTGGGGCTATCAACAAGCCGATGCTATAGAAACCCGGACCGTAGATATTCATATCGCAAAATTACGCCGTAAAATTGAAACCAACCCCAAACAACCTGAGTATATTGTAACGATTAGAGGCGAAGGCTACCGGTTACTTCAGGCCAGCCAATGAAAGCTATCCTACTCAATCCTGAGAATCAAAAAAAGCGCTTACGTTGGATATTATTACTGTTTTTTATTGTTCTTTCTCTGCCCGTTTATTATTTATTACAAACCGTTTACTCACAACTGGAAAATGAAGCCTATTTTACCGCTCGTCACCAGGCTGAAACACTGGTTGATCAAATAGAACTCAATCTACAACAAATACTAAAAACAGAACAAAACCGCCCTATTGCAGAATACCGCTTTTTTAATGTCATGGAGAACCCGCTTCTATCGGAAACCTCCGGAGTAAAGTTCTCTCCCTTGTCTGAAATACCCCCCAAAACGGATGTAAAAGGGCTGGTTGGTTATTTCCAGATTAACACTGACGGTTCATTTCATTTACCTGCATTACCTGAAATAGGACAGGATAGCATTTCCGGCTTAAGCCTGGCCGAACTGGCAAACCGTCTGGCATTAAAGAAAAACTTACGCCAACTGTTATCTATCAAACTCACTGATAAAACGGCTGTGCCACTCGCACAACAAGAAAAAGAAGAAGCTGACATCAATACTCAATCTTACATCGATGAATTTAAGCAACAACCGAGCGTTTTTGTAGAAGACATCGCATCACCAAAGCCTGTATTCAAACCAAAAAAGCAAGATATTGCTAGTTTTTCTCAAGCTCCGATGCAAGAAACAGCGACAAAAGCGAAAAAAAAACGTCAATACTCATCACAATATAAAACCCGTAAAGAAACCGTACAATTGCCTGACCAGTCCATGGCCAGTAGTTATTTTAACAGGGCCCAGCAGTTAAGCAGATTCTCCGAGGCTGAAGAAGTTGCCACCTCTGATGAACAAATAAAAGACTCTGAATTAAAAGCCAACAAACTATCAACATCTGCCATTAATGTTCTAAGTTTTGAAACCGAAGTAACACCATTGCAATTACTACTGATAGGCCAGGATTATTTCTGTTTTTATCGTTATATTTGGCATGACAAGCAACGCTATACTCAGGGATTTATCGTCAATAGACATCAGTTTTTAATCGCCATGACTAAGGAGCTAATCAATAACAGCGACTTTAGTAGCATACAATTTAACAACCAGGGAACAAGCTTACAAAAAATTAATATCACAACAATTGAGGAGGAATATCCCCTTTATAAACGTAACCTTTCCATGCCTTTTCAACAACTGGAACTTATTATTAATATTGCTCAATTAAGCAATCCTGCGGGTAGCTTATTGATTGATTTGCTCGCATTATCTATCTATAGCATTTTATTGATGGGGTTTATCGCATTCTATCGTCTAGCAGCTAGGCAGATGGACCTAGCCAGACAACAACAAAACTTTATTTCAGCCGTCAGTCATGAACTAAAAACGCCATTGACCTCAATTAGAATGTATGGAGAAATGTTGCGTTCAGGCTGGGTGATAGATGAAACAAAAAAACAAAATTATTACGATTTTATTTTTTTTGAAAGTGAACGCTTATCACGCCTGATTGCCAATGTATTGCAGCTTGCCCGCCTGGGACATCAAAATCATAAACCTGAAGTTGTCAGTATTTCAGTCCACAACTTATTAGGTCGTATATCTACTAAAGTTGAAGTTCAAATAGAAGCGTCCTGCTTTCAGTTACAGCTGTTAAATACTGAAAAACAAACTGAACAGCTTAAAATCAAAGTAGATGAAGATGCTTTTTTTCAGATCATCATTAACCTGGTAGATAATGCCATTAAGTTCAGCAATAATGCTGAAAAAAAACGGATTGATATAGGCTTTAAGCGTTCTAAAAATAACAAGCAAGCCATTTTTTCTATCCGTGATTACGGGCCTGGAATAAAAAAGGATCAAATGAAAAAAATCTTCCAGCTATTTTATCGCTCAGGAAATGAACTAACCCGAACGACACCAGGAACAGGGATAGGCCTTGCCCTGGTCGCACAATTAGCTGAAACCATGAATGCCAGAATTAGTGTGATTAATAAACAGCCTGGAGCTGAGTTTCAAATTAAACTTCCAATAATTTAAAATTGTTTTCTTAAAAAACTGAACCATTTACACGCTGCTTAACAGCTAGGAACAAACGATGAGCAGAAGCGGGGACAGCCTGTCGGATGGCGTAAGAAAGAGTATGGTATTTAATTGTTCTGCCCTCAGTTATTCATGTTCTGGTAACACAAGTAACCTTTCACTACGCCAGACTCTAATAACATGAATTGAACACACCTCCCATAAATAGACAATGCGAAATGGAGGATGAATAAGCTCTCTTATTTTCTCTTCGTCAAACTCTGGAACTTTTCTCCCAATCTCGGGGGTATCACTTAAAGTTTGAATATGGTCAATAATTGAAACCACATATTGCTCACCAATGTGAATAACACCTTCTTCCTCATAGTATTCTTTAATCCCTTCAAGATCATTGAAAGCTGAGTTGGAAATAAATATTTTCACTTATATTATACCAAGTTTCTTTTTGACCTCACTTAACTCTAATTCATTTCCTTCTTTAATCTCGACGAGTCCTTGAGTAACAGCCTTCATGAACTCACGTCTCTCTTCATTTTCTTCATACTCAGTAAGCCCTTGTACTACAGCAATACCTTTTCCTCGACTAGTGAGAAGAATGGGGCGGTGAGTATTTTTAGCACGATTTACGATTTTTCCAGGATTGACTTTAAGTTCCGAAAGAGGAATAACATCTTCTGAGAATTTTATTTGCATATAAAGTAACCTTGGATACATTCTTGACAAGGCTTGATTATAGCACCTGTTTACAGGACCTTTAAAACATAACCTTGAGTTAAGCTGCCCAGCCTGTCTTAAGCGCCAAGTTATTTGAGCTGTATAGTGTCACAGGTTTAATTTCCGCAACGCTTACCACTCATTCAATTTTTTTATGCACAAGCTTTCATCATCAGCTCTTCCCTTTGCATATGATCTTTTGTGTAACAAATCAATTGTTCTAATAAAGATAATACATTGTTAGCTGTAAAAGACTTGTAAACACATAAGTGACAGTATAGTATCACTTTATGAAAATTGAATTAGTTACCACATTAAAGCGTCAAGCTACCAAAATATTGGCTGAATTACATGATTCAAAAGAGCCTGTACTTATTACCGAACATGGTCAACCATCAGCATATCTTGTAGACGTTCAAGATTATGAAATGATGAAAAGTCGAATGGAAATCTTGGATGGAATAGCCAAAGGTGAAACGGCTGTTTTAGAAAATCGTATTTATACACAAGCAGAAGCAAAAGAAAAAATGAGTAAATGGCTCAAGTAATATGGACGGAGCCTGCACTATCAGACCTTGATGCAATAGCTGAATACATAGCACTTGATAAACCAAGTGCTGCAGTTAATCTAGTGCAAAAAGTTTTCTTTAGTACAGATCGTCTTGAACAGTTTCCTGAGTCAGGGCGTGTACCACCAGAGTTTAAAAAATCAAGGTATTTAGAGATTATTGTAAATCCATGTCGTATTTTTTATCGTATTGAAAGTGATAAAGTATATATCCTTTATGTTATGCGAAGCGAAAGAGAATTGCGGAAATATTTACTTAATGCAAGAAAAAACAGCTAATCGAGTAAGAGCTGGTTTCTCTCCAGCGCATGCGGATCCGTACAGGGCGATTCATTAGCCATTTGGATAATGCAACAAAAAACATTTTACATTTACTTCACTTTTAATCACACCCGGATTATGTTGAATACTTTAAAAGCCTTTATACTGAGGCTTTACATTTCCAGTCCTTCCCAATCCATTGATCAAAATCATCAGCTGCCAAAGGTTTTGCAATAAAATACCCTTGCCCTTCATTACAGCCCAATTCTTTTAATAGATTAAACACTCTCTCAGTTTCAATACCTTCTGCTATAACCGACATATTCAACTTATGCCCTAGCTCAACAGTCGATTCACAAATAATACGTGCCTCAGAGTCTGTATCAGCCTCTTTAACAAAGGACTGGTCTATTTTAAGCTCTGTGAAAGGCACTGATTTTAATTGCTTCATGGAAGAATAACCGGTGCCATAATCATCAATAGACAACTTAAAGCCCTTGAGCCTTAAGCGCGTTAAAATATCCAGTGAATCATTTAGCTCATTAAATAAACAACTTTC
>ENA-ORXI01002514-ORXI01002514.1-sediment-metagenome-genome-assembly--contig:-NODE-2514-length-13121-cov-102.530435_pt1 | contig 13121 bp, 17 predicted proteins | sample MGYA00237861_ERZ511468 | MGnify/ENA primary metagenome ERZ511468 (study PRJEB26299, sample SAMN06266213) | sediment metagenome | isolation source: Hudson Canyon methane seep mesocosm | place... | reverse complement strand
TGGTGGATGAAGGTGTGGGACGAGTGTTGGGGTTGGTTGGAGTTGAAACAGAAGGTTTGTTTGAGGCTTGGGAGGGGCTGTAGGGTAGGTAATAATAATAATAATAATAATAATAATAATAATAATGGTGATGTTGTTCATGAAAACTAGAGTTAATCGATAATCTGCTAGAATAATCACGGTATACTAGGTTTAATGTAAATGACTTAATAATAAAAAGTAACTTCTCATTATCCGCCGGCACAGAATAATACAAACCACGTCATTCCTGCATACTTCTAGCAGGAAGCTATATTTGCAACAATAGATCCCCGATAAAAGACTTCGGGGATGACGTTTTCCCTACAATAATAAGAAGTTACAATAAAAAGACATAAGGGCCTTATATTAATAATGATTGTATTTATAATTTCATTTTTACTCACAATAATACTGATAAAAGGACTATACCCCCTGGCGATTAAAATAGACCTGTTGGATAGGCCATGCGTACGAAAATGTCATGAAGGTGCAGTGCCCTTGGTGGGTGGCTTGGCCATTTTTATTAGTTTTATTATTTGTATATTTGTATTAGACCTGTTTACCCCCGCTTTATTGCCCTTGTTGGCAAGCTTATTAATTATTATTGTTTTAGGTTTTTTAGATGACTGCCGTGGCTTAAGTTTTAAAATTCGCTTCGCGTTTCAATCGATTGCAGTATTGGTGGTAGTTTATTATTCTGAAGTCCAGTTAAATTCAGTCGGGCATATTTTTGGAATAGAAGATTTGCAATTAGCTTGGTTTGCTATTCCTTTTACGGTATTTGCGATTATTGGCAATATTAATGCGTTTAATATGATGGATGGAATTGATGGGCTTTCTGCCTCGCTCGCCCTAGTGACCTTGCTTGGGTTTTTCTTTGCAGCAGGCGTACCTGCAGATATTTTAGAATATAAAATGCTGCTTTTATTAATAGCCAGTTTATGCGCTTTCTTGTTGATTAATTTATTTGCTAAAAATAAAGTGTTTATGGGCGATGCGGGAAGTATGCTGATAGGTTTTGCGATCTCTTATTTTGCAATTATTTTTTGCCAAGAAAGTAGTGGTTTAAAAACTATCAGCCCGATAGCTTGCCTTTGGGTATTAGCGATTCCTGTGATGGATACTGTTTGCATAATGATTCGGAGAATAAAAAAAGGGCAATCTCCTTTTTTACCGGATAGAGAGCATTTGCACCATGTTTTTCTAAGAGCTGGTTATTCGGCGCGACAAGCCCTTGTTATTATTGTAATAATTTCCAGTATATTAGCCTCGATAGGATTGGTCGCTAACTATTATCAAGTTCCAGAATGGATAATGGGAGTGGGATATTTATTGGTATTTACAGGGTATTTTCAGTTATTGCAACACTCATGGTTGTTGATGCGATGGTTAAAAGTAATACATAAGCCTGCGTTGACCTCTTAATTAAAAGCTATGTCACCTTAAGTGTGGATTTTTTTAATTACATTTGTTCTTAAAATCCCTCTCCAAATGGACAAATACGACAGGATCGTATTTGCATTTACCCGCAGGGTGTTGGGCAGGGATAGCCCAACATGATTGGGTTGGGTGAGGAGAAATAGAAAGTATGTTATCAATATTTCTTTCATGTCTTTGTCAGTAATTAAGAGAAACTTGCAATATCTTATTTTAACTTCTCCCCACCCAACCCTCCCCAGCAAGGGAGGGCTTTAAGAGTTGTTGTTTTTCCACACTTAACGGTGACATAGCCTAATTAAATGCAGTGAATTATCAAAAGCTAGAACCATCCATTATTCAATTAGAGCAAAAAAATCAGGAGATAAAGTTGCTCTGGTTATATGGCTCTCAAGCACAAGGAACAGCGCATGAAGGTAGTGACATAGATTTAGCGATTGTTTTCAAAACATGGGAACACAATGTTGTTGAGCGGCGCTTACGCCCAGAGTTACTAGCGATTGCATAGCGGCAGCAACTAAAATTACAAGAAGGTGAATTGAGCCTGCTGGATATGAGTATTGCGCCAATTCCTTTAGCTATGGCTGCTCTTAAAGCCGGTAATTTATTGCTCAGTAAAAATCGTTCACGGCAATATCAAGAACAGCAGCGGATTATGTTTAAATGGGAAATCGATTACTTATAGCATTACCAGCATCAACGAGAAATATATGGGTAATACCTATTTATTTTCAATGCAAGAGCACTTAGCGGAATTAAATAGCGAGTTAAACGGTTTAACGGAAATTACGCAACAACGTGATTTGAGTCGTTATGAGTACCGCGCTTCAGAAAGAACATTACAAATTCTCATTGGAGCGTGTATTGGCATAGCTAAACACTGGAGTTACGCGCTTAACAAAATCGCTCCAGCAGATGCTTATTCTGCATTCGAGGCTTTATCTCAACAGGGAGAGAAGATTGATGCTGTGGAGTGGCGAAAAGTAATAGGGATGCGTAATGCGTTAGTGCATGATTATTTGAATATTGAACCCGAAATAATTAAATGGGTTATAAAAAGTGAAAGCTATAAGAAGTTATTTAAATTTGCAGAGAGTGGGCTGTTGGAATTGTCTCGGTATTAATAGCTCCCAAAGCATGCGTATGATTTAAACGTCATCCCTCGAAGCCTTTTATCGAGGATCCATTGCTGGAAATATAGATTCTCGCTAAAGCTTGTGCCCACGATTAATTGGGTAGCATACGGAAATTACGGGAAGTAGATACCCTGCATCTTCAGGTAACGTGGGTATAAAGGTTTAATTAATAATTCAATATTAAAGGAGGAGAAAATGACATTAAACATACAGCATCATGGCGCGGTTAACGGCGTAACCGGCTCCTGCCTTTAGTGCTCGAAGATGCCATTAAAATTGGTTTTACTCGTGATGCACACACGATACAAAAATTTCTCGACGTACTTGCAGAACGCATTATTGCTGTCCCTTATAAAAAATGGCAAAGCATCGCTCCAAGCCAAGAGGACAGCTTAAAAATAAAATTTAAACCGGCTGGGCATATTTTAGGCTCTGCTTATATCGAATGCGCGATCAAACAAAATCAGATAAAACACAGTATCACTTTTTCTGGCGACCTCGGCGGCCCGTATACACCTTTACTCCCCAACTCCAAGCCGCCCTACAAAACTGACTTACTCATATTAGAGAGCACTTACGGTGATAAAAATCATCAACAACGCCGCCAACGGATACAAACACTCAAAACCCGTATCCTAAGCTGTTTTGAAAACAAAGGTGTGATACTGATTCCCGCGTTTAGCATTGGCCGTACCCAAGAATTGCTTTACGAATTAGAGCAACTGATTCATCAATGCCGTCAACAAACACTCTATAAGCATCTAGACTGGGATGATCTCGAAGTCATTGTTGATTCGCCACTTGCCAATCGTTTTACAGCGGTTTACCGTGAGCTAAAACCCTACTGGGATGCAGAAGCGCAAAGAAAAATAAAACAAGGCCGTCATCCACTCTCATTTGAACAATTAACCACTATCGGCGACCATAAAACCCATCTCGCCACTGTGGACTACCTACGAAAAACGGCTCGACCCTGTATCGTTATTGCGGCCAGCGGCATGTGTGCGGGTGGACGCATAGTAAACTACCTAAAAGCCTTGATTGGCGACCCACGTACCGATATACTCTTTGTTGGCTATCAAGCCCAAGGCACCGCGGGACGTATTATTCAAAAATACGGTCCTAAAAAGGGTTATGTGGAACTCGATGGTGAACGTCACAGCATTCAAGCGGGCATACACACCCTACAAGGTTACTCCGCGCATGCAGACCAAGCGACATTGACACGTTTTGTCGGTCGCATGCGTATCAAGCCTAAAGAAATTAGATTAGTTCATGGGGATGAGGATGCAAAACAGGCATTGCAAGCACACTTACAACAGATATTTCCAGCGATTCGGGTGACAATTCCTTGAATTAAAGTAACGACTCCAGTTTTTTCTATGCTCCATAGCGTTATAAAGCACTTAATTTTCTAAGGCTGAGTAAAGATAATGAGATTAACATCACAAGAAATTAACACCTTTATTCAGGTATTTAATGCGGCTGATGCCAATGCAGAAATTTACCTATTTGGCTCACGTACTCAAGATAGCTTACGTGGTGGTGATATAGACCTACTAATACACTCGACTAAAATAGATAAATACCTATTGCGGAAAATAAAATGGCAACTACTCGAATTATTAGGCGAACAAAAATTAGATATCATCCTATCTGCAGATTTAAAAGAACCTTTTATACGCCTCATACTACCGACAGCGATTACAATAAAATCAAACACTAAAATTCATGCAGCCACGCCATAAAAAAACAGCATTAGAAAACCTTAAACTATGCAAAGAGCAGCTAGCGGCGGCATTAAAGTGGCTAGAGCGTTCTTATCTGCAATGTAAAAGCATAGAATTAACCCAGTCCTTTAGCGAAGAGGATTTTGATAAACTAGAAAACCTAACCAGTCGTTTTGCACGCTTAACTGACTTGTTAATTAATAAAATGTACCGTGCCATTGATCTTGTTGAGTTAAAGCAACCTGGCTCTTTAATCGATACGATTAATAATGCAGAAAAGAACCATTTAATTGATTCTGTAGATCAAGCACGTACTTTAAAAGATATTCGGAATGAAATTGCACATGAATATAAGCTAGAAGATCAAAAATATTTATTTAATGAGGTGATGTTAGAAACCGCCCAATTACTCAAACTGAGTAAAAAAGCTATTGAACATGCCGTAAAATATGAAAAATAAAAATATTGTATGGCACGTGCTAAGAAAAGAAAATAATGGGCAATACCAAACTGGCTGACCCCTTGATTGATTGGCTTTGATTATCTGAATCTGACTAATGACAGGAGAAATAAACATGAGAACAATTACATTAAAACAAGCACAAATAGATATACAAGACATAATGAATTATTCATTAACAACACATGATGAAGTGAATATAGCATCAGAGCAAGGAGCGGTAATAATGATTCCTCAAGAAGATTATGATGCGATGCAAGAAACATTGAAGTTACTATCGGATAAGCAGTCATTTAAAGCATTATTAAACGCACATGAAACACGACAAAAAGGAGAAATACCTCCGTCTCATTCAGTAAAGGACGTATTTTGTGACCTATAAAATCAATATTTTAAGTAATGCAAATAAAGATTTAAATTGGTTTAGAAAGAATGATAAAACATCGTATATTAAAATCTTTGATTTAACCCGAGAAATAATGATTGATCCCCGAGAAGGGACAGGAAAGCCAGAGCGGTTAAAATATTTTGAATATGAAGTCTATTCAAGAAGAATTAACCATAAAGATAGGTTAATTTACACAATATACGAAGGAAAGAAAGAAGTTGATATGTCTTCATGTCGAGGGCATTATGAATAAAGGACATTCTCTTTCCCCCCGCAGTTTTTTAATGACAGCAGTGATGTATAAATCAACGACACCGACCCCTTGATTTCTTTCTGGCTAACAGAATGAAATCAATCGAGTCTGACCTCATTGATTCTGCTTGATGTGATACTAAAAAAAATAATGGACAATATCAAGCTGGCTGACCCCTTTGATTTTTTCCGTTAATGACAAAGCCTAGGAGTGAGTATGCGATGGCATAATATCAACGAGTTAGCTTGCAACTGGAAGCGGCATTGAGTCTGACCCCATTGATTACGCTAAGTGTTATAGTTGATCTTAAGGAAAGAGATGTTGATGCGCATATTTAAATCAAAATGGTTCAATAAGTGGGCTGAAAAAGAAGGTTTGACGGATAAAGTTTTAACAGAAGCAATAACTGAAATGGAAGGTGGGCTGAATGATGGTGATTTAGGCGGTCATGTCTATAAGAAGCGTGCAGCCATTCAAGGGCAAGGTAAGCGCGGCGGGCTTCGTACTATTGTTGCCTTTAAGGTTGATGAACAATCCTTTTTCATGTTTGGCTTTGCGAAAAATCAAACAGATAATATCGATAAAAAAGAATTAAAAGCATTGAAATTAATGGCGAAACATTTATTGAGCTAAACCCAACCCACTTGGGGATGCGTAGTTTTTAAAAGTGCGATATTGGGGCGTAGGCTTTAGCCTACTATTTTAAAAGGTAGACTAAAGTCTACGCCCCACACAAAATACGATTTTCAATATGGATGGGGTTTATTCAGATAAACAACTTAAACAAGCCATTAAAATGAGTGAGTTATCAACTGTTCTTTAATTTCTATCTATTGTTATGTATAATTAATTATATGGATAATTTATATACAATAAGTCAATTCGCAAAAAAGGTGAATGTTTCGGCATCAACATTAAGACGCTGGGATAAAACAGGTGAATTTAAGGCAAAAAAACATAAATCAGGACATCGTTATTATGATGAGTCAGACGTAAGAAGCCTTTTAAACTTAACACCTTTGCAAGATAGAAAGGTGATTGTTTACTGTCGAGTCTCTTCTAGCAACCAAAAAGATGATTTAGCATCTCAAGTTAAATCAATGGAATCATACTGTTCATCAAATGGCATAAAAATAGATGAATTGATCAAAGAGATTGGCGGAGGGATGAATTTTAAACGAAAAAAATTTTTACAACTAATGGATGATGTGGCTAAAGGTGAGATATCTAAAATATTAATTGCGCATAAAGATAGATTATCACGTTTTGGTTTTGATTATTTCAGTCATGTTTGTCAGGTTAATGGCTGTGAGTTGGAAGTGATTAATCAAGAATCTTTGTCGCCTGAAAAAGAAATGGTGGAAGATTTACTCGCTATTGTTCACACCTTCAGTTGTAGGCTTTATGGATTAAGAAGTTATAAAAAGACCTTAAAAAAAGCATTAGCCAATGAAAACAATACTGAGTCATAAAATAGAATTAAAGCCCAATAATGAACAAGCCACATTTTTAAAGCAATCGTGTGGCGTGTCTCGGTTTGGTTATAATTTAGGCTTGGATATTTGGAATCGTGAATATAAACAAGGCAATAAACCCTCGATGTATTCGGTGAAAAAAACAGTGAATGCGTTAAAAAAAGAAATTGCACCGTGGTCTTATAACGTTTCAAAATGCTGCATTGAAGAAGCCATTTTTGATTTAGGCAGAGCCTTTAATAATTTTTTTAAAGTCCCAAATACTCGACACCCCACCTTTAAAAAGAAAGGCATTAAAGATAGTTTTCGGCTCAATAACGAAAACGTTAAATTTATAGGTAATTCACACATACAGATAGCGAAATTAAAAACCCCTATCCGTATCTGTGAATCACTTAGATTCAATGGCAAGATTTTATCTTGCACTATATCAAGGCAAGCTGATAAATGGTTTGCGGCGATTAATGTAGAATTGGACTGGCAGTCTAAACACGCCGAACAGCAAGAACCAAACTGTGTAGGGGTTGATTTAGGGGTGAAGTCATTGGCTGTTTTATCAAATGGTCGTGTATTTGAAGGCTTGAAACCGCATAAAGCGGCGTTAAAAAAATTGAGAAAACTCAATAAAGATTTGGCAAGAAAGGTAAAAGGCAGTGGAAATTGGTATCAATGTAAATTAAGACTTGCTAAATTACATGCCAGAATCAGTAATATTCGCAAAGATTATTTACATAAAGTGACCACTTATTTAGTCAAGAATTTTTCAATGATTTGTATTGAAGATTTGAACACAAAAGGCATGATAAAAAATCATTGTTTAGCCCGTGCGATTTTAGACAGCAGTTTTGGGTTATTTAAAATCCTGCTCGACTATAAAAGCATACTGTATAACGTGACTTTAATTAAAGCTGATAGATGGTTTCCAAGTACTAAAACATGCTCAAACTGTCAAAAAAAACATGATATGCCCTTAAACAAGCGTGAAATGAATTGTGAATGTGGCTTGAAAATAGACCGCGATGTAAACGCGGCGATTAATTTAAAAAATTATGCTTTAAAAGCGGTTGGTTCGCCCGCTTAATGTTGTGGACTAGCAAGCGCTGACTTCAAAACATCGAAGTGAAACTCGCTAGAATGAAGCAATTATTTAACACTATTTTTAATTTTAATTAAGAATAGGTAAGTTTAAAGGAACAGTCACATTTAAGACTCGTTAAGTCGGCTTATTGCTTCTCATAATACTGGCTATGTTAAATTTTAGTTTTTTATTAATGATACCTGCATTGAACAACAATAATTGACTTATCGGACACTTTATAAACCAAACGATGTTCACGATCTATTCTTCGAGACCAATAACCTGACCAGTTATGTTTTAGTGCCTCTGGGTCTCCCAACCCTTCAAATGGTTGGCGCTTAATATCTTTAAGTAACAAGTTGATACGCTTGAGTACTTTCTTATCTATTCTTTGCCAAAATAGATAATCCTCCCATGCATTTTCTGCCCAAGATAGAATCATTCGTCAATTAACCTATGATTTGTAATTTTTCCAGCCTCTACTTCTGCAATCGCTTGACTAAGGCGTTCTGCATTTTTTGGACTAGCCATCAGATAGGCCGTTTCTTCATAGGAATGAAAATCATCTAAACTCATTACCACAGCTGGCTTACCATTTTGACGAGTAATCAGTAGCGGATTATGATCTTCGTTAACTTTATCTAAACTGCCTGCTAAATGGTTTCGAAAAGCAGAATAACTCATGGTGTCCATAATATTTCTCATTACATTATACATTGTTCGTATTATTGTACTTAAACTCCTATTTATACGCAACATTAGATTTTTATTTGTAACTACTCAGGGTAAAGCTCCTTCTCCAAAGGGAGAAGGTTGGGATGAGGGGAAATTTAACTGCATTTTTTTATATTCTCCTCACCCAACCCTCTCCAGCAAGAGAGGGCTTTAAACGCACTTCAATTTGATGCTGAGTAGTTACGTTTAAGCGTTACCTAAAATAGGTTTTATATAACGCAGCCAAAATAACGCAACAATTTCATCTATATGCCAGTGTTGTTGTGTGCAGGTTTCGATGTGTTGATCTAAGGTTTGTTTAATCGTTGAAAGTTGAACTTTTATTTGGCGATAGCTGTTACTGTTTAAAAAATCGGTTTTAATCTTTAGCTCATCTTGTAAATAATTTTCTCGAAAGTTTTGCCAACTTTGATTGTTTTCTTGAGCCATCATAAGTAAGGGCGTGGTCAGGCAGTTTTGTTGTAAATCATGGCCTACGGGTTTTCCTAGATTGGTTTCAGTGCTAATAATATCTAAAAAATCATCGGCTAATTGATATGCAAGCCCTAAAAGATAGCCAATTTCATTGAGAGCGGTTTTAAGCTCTATGGGTGTGTCGGTATTAATACAAGCGGGAGCTTGGGTACAGAATGCAAATAATGCCCCTGTTTTTCCTCTGGCGACTTCAGCCATAATCTCTAAAGTTGGCTTAAAATCTGCAGAATTGAGCAGTAAATCTTGAATGGTTTCACCACGACAGGTATTTTTGATGCATTCAACAAATAGCTTGGCACATTCATAATTTTGTGTGGCTTGAATATGATGTACCGATAAGGTAAATAAATAATCGCCATATAAAATGGCATTTTTATCGCCTTTTGCAGCACGAAAACTTGCTTGGTTTCTGCGCATATCTGAATCATCAATCACATCATCATGAATAAGGCTGGCAAGATGAGCGATTTCAACACCGACTGCGGCATCGAGTGCTTGCTGATACGGGGTATTATTATCGCGGGCATTTTTCATTAATAATTTTGCCCGACTTAATTTTGCTTTTTCAATATCGCCGGTAAAAGGAAAGACTTGGCTGAGCAGGGTGTCTGCCGTTAAAACTTCAGTAAGGCGCGCTCTAATGTGGTCAGTTTCAGTGGTCATATTATTTTGTGGCAGTAAAAATGCAGTATTCAGCTAAGCGATCATGAAAAAAATCATATTGGGCAAAGCCAGTTTCATAATTTGCTGTTTGAGTGTCTGAGCGTAAACGTAACCACTGGCTTATTTTTTGGATGGGGTATAAGCGTTTTGTGACTTTGTACATATATTTTGATGAAGGTAAAACTTGCTCGCTAATATCCTCGATATGAATAGTATTAAAACCTGCATTTTGTAATAATTGATTAAATTCTGTTCTGCTTGATAAATTAGGCAATCGCCAGCCATTTAAAAAACTCATTACTGTATGCCATTGTTGGTCATTAAATTCCCGTTGCAACATAAAGGCATCACATAAGGCTAAGCGGCCGCCTTTACGCAATAAACGATAGGCTTCTTTGATAAAAGCCCCTTTATCTAATGCGTAACAAGCACTTTCTAATGCCCAAATAACATCAAAAGACTCATCGGGAAAAGGCGTTTGGCAATAATCAGCAACTTCAAAATGAGCGTGTGCATTAACTTGTCGGCGTTTAGCGGAATTGCGGGCATAGTTTGCTTGTTGCTCGCTAATGGTAATGCCAGTAACGCTATTTTGATGCTGTTCTGCCATCCAAATAGAACTGCCTCCCAACCCACAGCCTGCATCTAAGACTTTATCACTCGCTTGGATATTGGCTTGTTGATACAGTTTTTGATTGGTATTCAATAAGGCTTGGTGATGATTATAAGGCGTAGTCTCATCCCAATAGCCATAATGCAGGGCTAAATTTTGGCGGTTACACCATGCAAAAAAATAATCATGGTGACAGTCTTCATAATATTGAACCGTATCATCTAAGAGCTTTTCATTGACGGGGGCTTGATCAGCACTCAGGTGCTTGTTATGGTAATCTTTATCAGGGTCTAAATAATAAGTTTTCATAAGCGATAATTTTAAATAAGATTATTTGGTCGCCGTAAAGACGCAGTATTCAGCATAACGATTTTTAAACATATCATATTGGCTTAATCCCGCATAAAAATTAGCGGTTTGGGCTTTAGAGCGTAAACCCAGCCATTGGCTAATTTTTTGCACAGGGTATAAACGTTTACCGACTTTATACATATATTCAGCCGATTGTATGGTTTGCTCATGAATATAATCTAAGCTGATATTTTTAAACTGAGAGTCTTCGAGTAGGCTTCTAAACTCATCGCAATAACATAGATTAGGCACTGCCCAGCCATTAAAAAATGCCATCATGGTTTGCCATTGTTGTTCATTAAAGTCACGCTGCATCATAAAGGCATCACAATACACAATACGCCCGCCTTTTTTAAGCACGCGATAGGCTTCTGCTAAAAATTTACCTTTATATTGAGTGTGGCAAACACTTTCAGCCGCCCAAATAACATCAAAGGTTTCATCTTCAAACGGCATATCGCAAAAATCGGTTTGTACAAAATTGACTAAATCATCAACCTGTTTTTTGTGTGCCTGCTTGTTGGCGTAGTCTACTTGTTTACCACTGATAGTCACGCCAGTGGCTTTGTTTTTAAAATGTTGTGCCATCCAAATTGAACTGCCGCCAATTCCACAGCCTGCATCTAACACATAATCAGTGGCTTGAATATTAGCTTTATCATAGAGCAGCTGATTTTTATTGATTAAGGCTTGGTGCTGCTGATAAGGGGCTTTAGAATCCCAGTAACCATAATGAAACGCCAAATTTTCACTGTTACACCACGCAAATAAATAATCATTATGGCAGTCTTCAAAATGTTGAGCGGTATCCTCAACCAGTTGTCTATCGGTTAAAGCAATATTTTTAGCAAGGCTATCATTGCGATAATCTTGATTCGGTTGCATACGGTAAGTGGTCATAAAAATGTCAACGTTAAATGTTAAAAGGTGTACAGGGTTCTTAATCTTAAATAATTATTATCTTTCCAGCGGCCAAAAAAGCTATCACTGTGTCCACTAAAGAAACCACTTTCTAAACGAAAGCTTAAATTATTACTTCTTTTATATTCTATGCCGGTAAAGACACCTAAGTCAGTATGAATACTATGGGCTATCGAAATAAGATAAGACCATTTTTCAGATTGTTCGACTTCAATTTTAAAAAATAAGGTTTTTTGAAACGGACGGGCATCGTTGGAACTAGTATTAATGGCAGTGGAAAGTTTAGAATCAACTACTTCATCGCCCGACCATTGCAAAGAGGTTTTAATTTGATTTAAGCCCAGTTTATGACTCCAATTGCTTTCGTTATAACTAACACCGACACTGTATCTTATAAAGTCTTCATCACTATTATTGTCATTCAGTTGATAAATAATTTCAGCAGATAAAGTCCATTGATCGATAACTTTTAAAATGCCGGCACTGATTGAAGTGGCCAGTGGATCTTGTTTAGTCAGCTCATTCGCTAATAAGCCATTCCTTAAGGTTGGGTAAATAGACGGGCCGTGATGCAATGCGGCAAAAAAATCATACCCTGCTCGGTAGCCTTTATATTGTAATAAATAACCCATATTTTCAATTCTCACCGGATAATAATAATCACTGATTTGATATTGACTGGTGAGGTTAAAAAATTGAGGGTCTTCAGTATTACCTAGCCAACGTGAATGCTGGGAAGGAAATAATGAGCGTTCATAAACCGGTAATAGTTTAAAACTCAGAGTATCATCTTTGATAAAGTAATCAATACTGGCTTGCCAAACGCCTATTTTATAAGGCTGGCTAGGGTTACTAAAATTATGCAGCCCAAAACGATCCACTGGAGAATACAGGTCTGATAAACCCATTTCAATATATTGCTTACCTAATATTAGCGCAAAATGTTCACTTTCATAACGTAACCATGCGGTATTAAAGTCCACGATGCGGGCTTGGGTGGATTGGTGGCCGGGGTTGCGGAACACGCCTGCATATTCACCTTTTTGGCTTGAATAAGCGGCATATAAATCAAAGCCGGTACTAAAGTAATCGTTTAGCCAGACATCCGATTTAAGCGTGAAACGTCCGACAATTGAGGCATCATCAGCATCCAGACTTTTCGCAGTCGGTTTCTGAAAAAAGCCCATCACAGATGCATCTAAGGTATATTCAGTGTTTTTTATTAGCTTTAATGCTGGGTTATCATTGGCAACAGCAGTGAACGAATAAAGTATTGCAACTGAAGCTATAAAAAATGTTTTTAGAGTCATAAACCCAATCCATTTAGAGATGTGTAGTTTTTAAAAGTGATATATTGGGGCGTAGGCTTTAGCCTACTATTTCAAA
>ENA-ORXI01002509-ORXI01002509.1-sediment-metagenome-genome-assembly--contig:-NODE-2509-length-13138-cov-5.769926_pt1 | contig 13138 bp, 10 predicted proteins | sample MGYA00237861_ERZ511468 | MGnify/ENA primary metagenome ERZ511468 (study PRJEB26299, sample SAMN06266213) | sediment metagenome | isolation source: Hudson Canyon methane seep mesocosm | place... | reverse complement strand
ATTTCATTAAATCGTTTCGTTCATTTATTGATAAGCAGGCGCTTGAGCCGAGCCCTTACACTTACCGATTGAGTCGTAACGCAAAAGGGCCGCAGGCCACTGAAGATTCGGCTGGGATTAAAAACTACGCAATAGCGGTGAAAGGGGCGGCAGACATACTTATGTCGCCTGATATTAAAACCAGAGATGATTTAATCAACGTTCTCCCTGATTTGTTTAAATTTTTAAACACGCCTGTAGAAGAGCAAAAATGCGCGCGCTATAATTATGATACCGGCGAATTAACGCATAAGGATACTTTAGGTAACGCTTCCAGAAGGCGCTATTGGAATGAGAATAACTTAACAATAATGCGCTGCAATTCAGAGAGGAAAGCACCGGAATGGGATGCGTTGATAAAGAAGCGCCCACCGCCAATAGGTGGCTCGCCTGCGTTAGCTCAACGCGTGTATAAACCAGATTATACCGTTCCCAAGCATTTAAAGTCCCTAGAACGCGAGGGTTATGATTACCGTAAAGGTCGGCCTGTTAATGGCGAAGATTTTGAGTCTGTGTTTAAAATTAACGGGCTTCAATATGGTAATTGGGTCTCCAATAAAGAGCGTCAAGAGGTCTTGAATATGGCTTTTGATAGCTTGATGGATATTGCCGATGTGTTTTCTATCCCAGCCGAAATGGTGGGCTTGGAAAGCAGCTTAGGCATTGCCTTTGGGTCCCGGGGAAAAGGCAAGGCTTCTGCGCATTACGAGCCGTTTGAAAAAGTAATCAACATGACCATCGTCACCAGACTCAATGCCTTTTGCCCATTGAATTTCATCTGCTCTCCTGAAGGTATTATTGATACGCCTTACCATGGTTGGAACTGAGTCATATGCATACAATGATTGGTCCGGATACATTGTCTCAGAGGTATTTCCATCAGCTGCAACTTGCCAACCTGAAAGATAGATTGCCTCAATACCTGCCTTTGCTTGTTGCATCGCTTGACCAGCAGTAATAGCTCCCATACAGTTCACATAGCCTTTCTTAGATGAACCATTAATTAGACTCCAAAGTTTTTCTGCACCACGTCTCGCATATGTACATTCGGGTTGAACTGAACCACGTAAACGCACAACATCTTCAGCGCCATAAGTACGCTTAACGTTTGACCATCGAGGGTTATTTTGCCAATCTTTTTGCAGTTCTTCTGCTTGTTCATGCCTATTCATTTTTTTCCCCTTTGTATATATTATTTGTTTTATTAATCCTGACAGTTATTAGACAGGTTGCCAGTCTATCATCAATGTTGTCTTTTTCATTGATTAGACTTGTTTGTTGTTTTTATGATACCAACGATAAATTTTAAATATTAAATAACTTCACTATATAATAACTATTTTTCATAATATGAAATAATTATGATTCTAAGATCTCTAGACAAAAAACACAATGCCATTGAAAAATGTCTTCAAATCTTGTCTATATTTTCACTTGATAAGACAAAATTCAGTATTAATGAAATTTGCGAAAAATTGGACTTTAATGTATCTACTACCTACCGTATCTTGTCCACACTTGAGGAGTATGGATACGTTTCTAGATTGAAAAGTAAAGATTATGTAGTTGGAACTCAGGCACTATATTTAAGTGCCATTTATACTCAAAGTAATCACTTAGAACAAATTCGTCCTATTGTTGATGCAATAAGGGATATATCGGGTGAAACGGCTTCATTTTTTGTAGAAGAGGACAGTATGCGAATTTGCCTATATAGAGCCCATTCTCGTGATGAAATTCGTCACAATATTGAACAAGGTAGTCGTTTAGAATTGAATCGTGGAGCATCTGGAAGGATCATTCTTGCTTATGGTAAAAGAAAAAATGACAAAACTGGATTTTATAAAGAAATTAGGGATGCCGGGTATTACCTTGCAATTCATGAGCATAATTCCTCTTTGTTTGCGCTTGCTATTCCAGTCATATCAAGCAGCTCTAAATTTGTTGGCGCAATAGTAGTTTCTGGACCAATCAGTCGCTTCAACGACAAACAAAAGATATTTTTATTGAAACTTCTTAAATCTCAGTTGGCCAATATTGTTATGCCATAAATTAACTAATCTGGATGACCAATTGTAGTTCTATAACTGAACATGTCGGCTCTGCCAGTGGTTATACGAAACTCAACCAAACCCTTATGTTTTGCATAAGAGTGTCGATTTAATATGACTACAGGATCACCTTTATTTATGTGTAGAATTTTCGCTGTTTTGCTATCAGAAATACCTGCAGTTAATACTTCTTTTGAAGCAGTGATTTGAGTTTTAAATTTTTTTGAGATAAGAGCGTAGAGTAGATCAGGTATATGAATGTTAGGTTTTTGGAGACCTTCAACAACCTCTGCAATCCACCAAGACTTTTCAATGATAATGGGATTTTTTTTATCTATATAACCTCTTCTTTCGAGATAAATAACGTCTGCACCTCGTTCTATTTCTAATTGAAAAGCTACCTCCGAAGTGGCTGTTGTTTTTTTTCGTATTGGGGTGGTTTTGTAAATTCTAATTGATGAACCTGTTTCACTACCATAACTAAAGAAGTTAAACATACTATTGTCAAATCCATAATCAGAGACATAGGTCCCTTTACCATGGTGACGATACAAAAGATTGCTATTTTCTAATTTGTCAATTGCTTTTCTGACAGTTCCAACACTAACACCTAATAACTTGGATAGCTGTTTTTCAGAAGGAATCAAATCGCCAATAGTGAGATTACCACTAGTTATTTCTTCGTTTATATAATCAATAACTTTTTGGTAAAGTTTTTTATTCATTTGCACTTATTAGAATTGAAGTGAGTAATTGGACATAAATAATACTGCAAGAATCTTACAGTATACTCATATATATGAGTATTGATAGTTTCAATACTAAATTATTGATATTTTTGTTTATTTAGGTCTTTTTTGAACTTGTTATTAAGGCATCTATCTTTTATTATAATATCATTTGACAACTTCCCAACTGGAGTGTAATATCAATGACACATATATATGAGTTTTAATACTCATAATTTAGTTCTCTGTTATTTTTTGTCAAGCTGAATGATTAAAGAATGGAATTTCTAGACTATTTTTCTAATGTTTTCACCGTTTATCACATAGCGCTACTTGTAGGCGGAACCTTTGCAGGTATTATTCTTGGAGCGCTTCCTGGACTAAGCCCAACAATGTCTGTAGCACTACTGATTCCTTTTACGTTTCATATGAAGCCTGAAAGTGGACTTATTTTACTGGGTGCGATGTATACAGCAACTGTTGCTGGTGGTGCTATAAGTGCAATATTAGTTAATGTCCCTGGTGCGCCGGCCAATATTGCAACAGCGATGGATGGTCATCAAATGGCTAAAAAAGGATTGTCTAGGGAGGCCCTACATTATTGCTTTATAAGTTCCTTTGTAGGTGGTATTTTTGGTGTCTTTATTCTTATATTTTTTACCCCTCCACTAGCACGTTTATCGTTGGAGTTTGGCACTACAGAGTTGTTTTGGATTGCCATTTTGGGAATTACCATTATTGCGACCATAGATTCCAAATCAGTTGTCAAAGGACTACTATCAGGTTTATTCGGTTTAATGCTAGCCACTATCGGAGACAACCCAGTTTTGGGTGTGGAGAGATTTGTATTTACTGACCATTTAGAGGGTGGAGTTAACATTGTTGTTGGTTTGATAGGCTTGTTTGCAATGCCTCAAGTGCTTAACTTAATGGAGAAGTACTATAGCGAAAAAAACCCAGTTCTTTCAACAGAGGGTCATTCCAGTTTGATGCAATCGTTTAGATTTGTATTCAGCAAAGTTAAAGCTCTTTCAATAGGATCATTTATAGGATCTCTTGTTGGAATCATTCCTGGAGCAGGGGGTCAAATAGCTGGATTAGTGGCTTACGATCAAACCAAAAAAGTAAGTAAAAACCAGTCAAATTATGGAAAGGGTGAGCCTGAAGGAATTATTGCCGCAGAGAGTGCAAACAATTCAATGGTGGGGCCTTCTCTAATTCCATTGCTCACTTTAAGTATTCCAGGCAGTCCGACTGCTGCAGTATTGTTGGGAGGTTTATTGATTCATGGAATTTTTCCAGGTCATGAGATTTTTGTATCAGAGAATACTGCGCCGGTTGTTTGGACGTTTATCGATTCTTTAATTCTTGCACAAATTTTCATGTTGATTATTGGTCTATTTTTGAGTAGACATAGCGGTTGGATTATGAAAGTACCAGATAACTATATGGCGGTAAGTATTTTAGTTTTGGCAGTTTTTGGTACTTACAGTATTGGCAACTCATACTCTGACGTCATCATTATGGTGGTCTTGGGAACCATTATGTTTTTCGCTAGTAAGGCAGGTTTTAGTGCTGTACCGGTTGTCTTGGGAATCATATTAGGACCTATAGCTGAAAACAATTTCCTTCTCGGTAAGTTAATTGGAGGCGCTCGATACGGTGATGATTGGATGATTTATTTTACAACGGGTACAATCAATATAACCCTCATTGTTATTTGCATAGCCTCTATTACTTATGGCCTTTATTCAAATCGAAAATCAAAGAGAAGTACGTAATATGAACCAGTATTTAAAAATTTCGACATTAATTGTAACTGCACTAGCGGCAGTATTGCTATTTACCTCGTTTCAAGAGGTTTTCAATCCCAGTCCCTGGGGTGAAAATGAGGACTACCTATTCCCAAGATTTATAGCTGGTGGTATTACAGTACTAGCATTGCTTTTATGGTTCGAGCGTGACGATAAAGGAAAATCAACTAATTTTATGGATTTGTTGCCAGGACTAGGCCTTATTCTTGCTTATCTTATAAGTATGAATACTGTCGGTTTTTATATGGCATCAATGATTATGTTCTTCGCGGTAATAATGATCTATAAAAAACCCGAAGAAACCAAGGACTTTTGGCGAGTGTTACTTATAAAGTTGAGTATCTCAGCAGTATTTACTTTAATACTGTATTGCTTATTCACATTAATGTTACAAGTACGTTTGCCAGGAGGGTTGTTTTTTTAATAAACTAAACCAAAAGGAGAAGAAACAAATGAAACTTATGAAAATAACTAAAATTGCCTTGCTTGCAGCAACATCACTGATGTTTATGCATGCTCAAGCCGATTACCCGGATAAACCAATCGGGGTTATGGTGGCTTATGGACCTGGTGGTGCGACAGATTTTCAGGCAAGAATTGCAACGTTAGCTTCTGGTAAAGAGGCTTTAATTGGTCAACCAATTTATATTCTTAATAAACCTGGTGCAGGTGGAAGGACTGGTTGGAACTGGTTTGCTAGCGAAGCCCCAAAAGACGGCTCTATGTTGGCAGCTTACAATGTGCCTCACTTTATAGCACAGTCAATTGTGTTTGATACTGCTTACAATATCAATACCCTTGAGCCGTTAGGTAACTGGGGTGCTGATCCAGCAGTGTTGATTGTTGGTAAAGACAGTCCTTTTAACACTGTAGCTGACTTGCTTGCGCATGCTGATGCTAATCCAGGCGCTGTAACTATTAGTGGCGCTGGTAAATTTGTGGGTCACCACATTGCATTCTTGCAGTTTGCTAAAGCTTCAGGTAGAGACTTGACTTATATCCCTGCAAAAGGTGGTGTTGATGCATTGAGATTGGTTAAAGCTGGTGAAGTCAGTGCAGGTTTTAATAACTTGTCGGACTCAGCCAGAAGTGCTGCTGATCTTAAAATCTTAGCCGTTGCAGACCTTACAAGACATGCATATCTTCCAGATGTTCCTACACTGATGGAAAGCGGTGTCGATGTCGATGATTCAAGTGTCAATTTCCGTGGCTTGATGGTTCCAGCTGGAACTCCTCAAGACGTTATTGATTTCTTGGCAAGTAAGACGCCTGATATGTTCAACGACAAAAAGACTCAAGGCAAGATGAAGTCTACTAACTCACCTGCAAGAGTGATGACAAGAGATGAAGTCATTGCAATGTGGAACGAAAGACAGGCTTACTTGACTGATCTACTATCAGGTCTCCAATAAGATAACCTTTTATTGGGATCTTTTCTTACTGAAGCGCTTTATTAAAGCGCTTCAGTAGATTACTTTTGATTAAAAACAAACAAATGAGCAACTCCACTATCAAGCAATTAATAACAAAAGCGAGGGATGCCCAAACAATAGTTAATGGGTACTCACAGGAGCAAGTCGACGAATTAATACTTGCTGTTGCATGGGAAGTAATTAAGCCCGAAAACAATCAATCCTTATCTGAGCTGGCTGTCAAAACAACCGGACTAGGTAATGTGGAGGATAAAAAGAGAAAAAATAAACGTAAAACTATTGGTTTATTAAGAGATTTAAAGAATACTAAAACAGTTGGGATAATTAATCAAGATGATGAAAAAGGACTTATTGAAATTGCAAGACCGGTTGGTGTGGTTGGCGCAATTGTTCCTTCAACTAATCCGATTGCCACACCACTAAACAAAGTCATTAATGCCTTAAAGTGCAGGAACGCGATTATATTGGCCCCTTCACCAAAAGGTGCTTTAGTGTGTACAAAGGTTGTAAATTTGATACAGAAGGCTCTTGAGCGTGTTGGAGCCCCAATCGACATTGTGCAGTCTTTGTCTGAGCCTATAAGCAAAGATGATACCAATGAATTGACTAACCTAGTAGATTTGGTTGTTGCTACAGGGTCTCAGAATAACATTAAAAGAGCCATTCAAAGTGGCACCCCGACACTGGGTGTTGGTGTAGGAAATGTGCCTGCAATTGTTGATTCTAGTGCTGATTTAAAGGATGCTGCTCATAAAATAAAAACCTCGAAAACATTTGACTATGCAACAAGCTGTTCTTCTGAAAATAGCATCATCGTTGTTGACAGCATTTACCATAAATTAATTAAGGCATTAGAGAAAGAGGGTGGAGCATTATTAAGTGCCGAAGAAAAGAAAATCCTCGGCAAAAAGATGTGGAATGAAAATCTTATTATTAACCGCGATATCATAGCAAAACGGGCTTCTAAAATTGCGACCCTCGTGGGTCTCGATACTAATAAATATTCTAAAACCGAATTCTTAATGGTGGAAGAAGATGGTGTAGGAGAAAAATATCCATTCTCAAGAGAAAAACTCTCACCTGTGTTGACTGTTTATAGGGCTAAAGACTTTGATCATGCTGTTGATTTGGTAAACAAAATCTTACAACATCAGGGGCAAGGGCACTCTTGCAGTATTCATAGCAAAAACGAAGACAATATTATGAGACTCGGCAATGAGTTACCTGTTTGTAGAGTAATTGTTAATCAGGCTCATTGCTTCGCTACTGGCGGAAATTTTGACAACGGTTTGCCTTTTTCGCTCTCTATGGGTTGCGGAACTTGGGGCAACAATATCATTGATGAGAATCTCAATTACAAACACTACTTGAATATTACAAAAATTGTCAAAACAATCAAAACTAATGAGCCATCAGAGGATGAAATCTTTTCGAGTTATTGGAAGAAATATCCCTCAACAGACTCAACAATAAAGGCACTTGTTGACAAGTATGCTGAAAATACTCCAGATAGAACATTCCTTATCGATGCAGACTTAGATTTGCATATATCTTATAGTCAGCTTAAACAGGATATTATTATTTTGGGTTATTTCTTGAATCAAAACGGCATTAAATTTAAAGATAAAGTTGGTTTTTTACTTGATAATAGTTACGCATCAGTTTTATTATTTTTAGGAGCAATGTATCATGGCGTAACTATTGTTCCAATAAATATTCTTGCTGGCAATAATCAAATAGAGTACACAATTAATCACTCTGAATGCAAATTACTATTTACATCGAAGCTTTATTTTGATAAGTTTGGAAGTATTCTAGAGAATTCAAAGTCTAGTGTTTTTGTATATGAAAAAGTTGAAGATTTAAATTGTTCTGGTGAAGACAATTTGAATTCACTGAAAGGCAATCTAAGCTCTGATACACCGGCTGTTTTAATTTATACTTCTGGCACAACAGGCTTACCGAAGGGGGTTATGCTTTCCCATCAAAATGTTATTGCAGGCGGTAGAAACACTGTTTTAGCGCACGAAATTGCACCCAATGATGTATCTTTATGCGTGCTACCACTTTATCATATTAATGCCGAAATGGTTTCTATCTCTAGTGCTTTGGTGAGTAATAGTTGTGTAGTAATTATTAGCAAATTTAGTGTTTCTAATTTTTGGCAAATACTTGAACAATATCAATGCACTTGGTTCAGCGTTGTACCAACAATTATTAATTATCTTTTGAATGATAATTTTGATGTCAGTAAGCTCAACCTGAGCAGTATTCGTTTTGGTCGCTCAGCTTCGGCACCTCTTTCACCAGAAGTGCATAAAAAGTTTGAGCAAGTATTTAAGGTAAATGTTGTAGAAACGATGGGTCTTACTGAAACTGCTGCACAAATCCTTTCAAATCCGCTAGACAGGTGCAAGCATGGCTCTGCAGGTATAGCCTATGGAAATGAAGTTAGAGTTGTTAATGATCAGAATAATTTTGTTAAACCAGGTGAATCAGGCGAGTTGGTTATTAAGGGTGACAACGTTATGAAGCAGTACTATAACAATGAAGAGGCTACAAAGTCATCTTTTACTAAAGATGGTTATTTTTTGACTGGAGATCTGGGAGTTGAAGATGAAGATGGCTTCTTTTTCATTACTGGAAGAAAGAAAGAACTTATTATAAAAGGCGGCGAGAATATCTCTCCAAGAGAGATTGATGACACAATTTATAAACACAACTCTGTTTTAGAGGTGTGTACTTTTGGAATATTTGATGAAGACTATGGAGAAGAGATTTCGGCTTGTGTTTTTCTAAAAGATAATTTCAAAGCCAACGAAAAAGAATTAAAAGATTTATGTATAGCTGATTTAGGTGAATACAAAACTCCTAGCCAGATTATATTTGTTGATGAACCCCTGCCTAAAGGGCCTTCAGGGAAGATACAGAGGCTTAAAATAGCCGAACAGTTCAAGCAAGCGTAATGAATATGATTTTCTGTTCACATCATTAAGGTAAGGCGATTTAAAACCTTTTTCGGGTAAACTAATCCCTTGTTAATGGGAGCTTTATAATGGCATTACTGGAAAAGTTAACCAAAAGAGCACAGAAGATTTATCCGCGAATTTTATTGCCTGAATCGACTGATCAGCGAGTTATACAGGCTGCATTATCACTATCCACTCAAAAAATTGCGAAAATTGTTCTTCTTGGCAATGAGGATGAAATTTGTTCTCAATTAAATCAGTCAAGCGAGAACAAAAAGCATAACCTAGAATTTATCGATCCAAAGGACGAAAAATTAAGAAACGATTACGCCAAAACTTTGTTTGAGAGACGCAAACATAAAGGTCTGGAGCTCAATGAATCACTAGATTTAGTAAGTGATCCCACTGTTTTTGCAATGTTGGCCTTACAAAGAGATGAGGTTGACGGTGTTGTAACTGGTGCAATTACCCCCAGTCAACAGGTTCTTGGCAATGCATTGAGAATTATTGGTGTTTCAAATAACAGTAAACTTGTGTCGAGCTTTTTTTTGATGATGTTTGACCAAAATCATCATAATTATGACCAGAATATGATTTTTTCCGACTGTGCAATGAATATTGACCCAACTGCAGAAGAGTTGGCTGAAATCGCTCAAAGTGCCTTCAAATCCGCAAAAGATTTAGACATTAAGCCGAAAATTGCGATGCTTTCTTTTTCCACTAATCGAAGCACCCAATACTCTCAAGTTGAAAAAGTAAGGCTTGCGACCAATATCTGTAAGACTAAATTACCAGATGTTGATATTGTAGGCAATATTCAATTGGATGCAGCGTTAGAGGAGAAGGTGTTAAAAATAAAAGACCCTAATGAAACTTTTGAGCCTCCTGCCAATGTCCTTATCTTCCCAAACTTGGATGCTGCAAATATTGGCTATAAACTTGTTCAAAGATTTTCAGGAGCACAAGCGATTGGACCAATCCTTCAAGGGATAGCCAAGCCAGTAAACGATCTATCAAGAGGTTGCAGTGTTGATGAAATATTTAATACAGTAGTCATTACTGCAAACCAGTGCAAATAAACTACATACTGATGTAATTTGGACCTCCGCCTCCTTCAGGAGGCGTCCAGGTAATATTTTGTGCTGGGTCTTTAATGTCACAAGTTTTACAGTGTAGGCAATTTGGGGCATTTATTTGGAAATAATCTGACCCATCTTTTTCAATAATTTCATAGACTCCGGCAGGACAGTATCTCTGTGCCGGTTCGTCATATTTTTCAAGATTGTAATCCAATGGAATTTTAGCATCAGCTAGTTTTAAATGGACTGGCTGGTCTTCCTCGTGGTTCGTACCAGAAAGAAACAAGGAAGAAGTAATGTCAAAACTTAAAACATTATCTGGTGCCGCGTAGGATTTTATTTTAGAATCTTTGGAAGGCTTTAAAGAATCACAATCTTGCTTATCATCCTTGATCTCAAATGGCAATTTATTACGAAAAATATTTGATTCAATGAAGTTGTATATTGAGCCTCCATAAAAGCCAAACTTATGAAGCGCACTACTAAAGTTTCTTGCTTTATGAAGTTCCTTGTATAGGGCGCTAGACTTAAATATATCGTCAAAATCACAAACCTCTTCGTTAAGTACATTATTTACATACTCTGCAGCAAGAATTCCAGATTGCAATGCGCAATGACTGCCCTTAATTTTTCCGGGATTCAATGTTCCTGCGTCGCAACCAATAATCATTCCACCATCAAAATCCATTTTAACGAGTGAGTGAAGACCTCCTTTGGTGATAGCTCTTGCGCCATAAGAAACTCGTTTACCAAACTCCAAGAATTGTTTAATCTTAGGGTGTTGTTTATATTGTTGGAATTCTTGAAAGGGGCTATGGTGAGGATTGTTATAGTTCAAGTCCACAATCAGTCCAACCGCTATTCGGTTATCGCTAAAATGATATAAAAATCCTCCACCTGATGTACCCTGATTAAGTGGCCAACCAATTGTATGTAGGACATCGCCAGAGCTATGTTTATCTGTATCAACCTCCCAAATTTCTTTAAAGCCAATTGCGAAGTGTTGTGGTGTTTTATTTTCATCTAGATTGAATTCTTTAATTAGTTCTTTACCTAAGTGACCCCTTGAACCTTCTGCAAATATAGTTTGTTTTGCATAAATATCCATACCCGGTGTCCAAGTACCTTTTTGATTTCCCAGCTTATCAAGACCCATATCGCCTGTTGCGATACCACAAACTCTACCGCTTTTATCAAGTAAATAATTCTGAGCAGGAAACCCTGGAAAAATATCAACACCAAGTTCGATAGCTCTATCTCCAATCCATTGACAGAGCTCCCCTAGAGAGATTATATAATTACCGTGATTGTGTAATCCTTTTGGTGTAAGCCAAGAGGGTACTTTTATACTTTTTTTGCTGCCGGTTAGGAAATAAACATCATCTCTTTTAACAGGAGTATTAAGAGTGGGGCAACTACTTGCCTCTTCAGGAAAAAGGTCAAATAATGTTTCAGGTTCAAAAACAGCTCCTGAAATAATGTGAGAGCCTATTTCAGAGCCTTTTTCTAATAAACAAACGGAAAGATTTTGATTGAGTTGTTTTAGTTTGCACGCTGATGCTAGACCTGAGGGCCCTCCACCAACAACTACAACGTCATATTCAATTGACTCTCTTTCCATTAAACCAACTCCAATAGAAGTTATAAGGAATGGTCATTCAACTCTTTTAAGGCACCAAATAGATCAGTCTGCCATACCAAATCAGCCATTCTTGCCATTGGTGCGTCTGGGTCATTATTAATGACCACAATCACCTGAGAGTCTTTCATGCCTGCAAGGTGTTGAATAGCACCCGATATTCCAACTGCTAAGTATAGTTTAGGCGCAACAACTTTACCAGTCTGTCCGACTTGATAATCGTTTGAAATAAAGCCTGCATCTACTGCAGCTCTTGAAGCGCCAACTGCTGCATCAAGTTTGTCAGCTAATTGATCAATTAAAGCAAAATTTTCTTTTGATCCAAGACCACGACCACCTGAAACAATTCTATCTGCTGTTGTTAGTTCAGGTCGCTCTGATTGAGATTCTTGAATAGAAATGAAGTTTGATTTTTGTTCAGGTATGGGTAAAGACAACTCCTCGACGGCGGCAGAACCTCCGTCACCAGAATGTTCAAATGCAGTGGCTCTAATTGTCATCACGATAGTGTCATCACTCGATTCAACAGTCGCCATAATATTTCCCGCATAAAGTGGTCTCACAAAGGTGTTATTTGACTTGATCTCACATACATCAGATATTGGTTGAACGTCTAGTAGGGCACCCACCCTTGGTAAAATATTTTTACTATAGGTAGAAGATCCGGAAAGCAGGTATTTATAATCAGCCATCACCTCTGCCACTAATTTACTGGCAACCCCAACACTTACATGCTCTAACTTTGAGTCAGCAATAACTTTTACGTTATTAATACTATCTAGCGAAGCAACCGAGGCAGCATTAGCCGAATCATCTGTAAGCACTAATGCGTCAATTTTATCTGAAAGTTGAGTTGCAGCTGTTATTGCAGCGCGACTATTAGAGCTTACTTCAGAGCCGTTTAGTTCGATTAAAATTAGTACAGACATTACAGGACCCCCAACTGGATTAGTTCGGAAAATAGCTCTTCAGCTGATTGGACTTGTTTTGAAGCCCTATCCTTGGTTCCAGACTCTTCAACACTGATAACTTTGACTCTAGGGCTAATGTCAATGTCAAAGCTTGATATTTCGATCGTTTCTAAAGGTTTGGATCTCGCTTTCATGATATTAGGCAAAGAGGCGTATCTTGGTTCATTAAGCCTCAAATCAACAGTAACAATGGTTGGTAAATTTAACTGTCTAGTTTCAATTCCAGAGTCAATTTCTCGACAAACTTCTACGCTTTTTCCATCATCGCTTAGTTGAAATTTAGAGATAAAGGTTCCCAGTGAATAATCCAAAAGGCCCGAGAGAATTTGACCGGTTTGGTTGTTGTCATTATCGACAGCCTGCTTACCCATAATGACAAGTTGAGCTTCTTCGCGTTTAATGATATTTGCCAAAA
>ENA-ORXI01002508-ORXI01002508.1-sediment-metagenome-genome-assembly--contig:-NODE-2508-length-13139-cov-3.263895_pt1 | contig 13139 bp, 10 predicted proteins | sample MGYA00237861_ERZ511468 | MGnify/ENA primary metagenome ERZ511468 (study PRJEB26299, sample SAMN06266213) | sediment metagenome | isolation source: Hudson Canyon methane seep mesocosm | place... | reverse complement strand
CAATTAAATCTGTTATGCGTTTATCTGCAAAATTCTAAATCATTGCTAGTAATTTATTCACAGCTTTAAATAATCAAAACCCGCAATAATGATAGTTGTACTACAAATTCATAATACTAACTGTACTAGTCACTCTTACTACCATTCCTTTACTTGGTGATGATGTGTTTGGTCATGGACTGGGCGGGGACGTTGCACCACCGATTAGTTTTGCTGGAATGCAGGTTACAATTTCTACCATGATGACTCCGTCAGATATTACTGTGGGTGAGGTTGATAGTGCAAGCTTACAGATACGATTCTTTGACCAAAATACGGACACTAATCTAGAATCTGTTACATACAGGGTTGAGGTTCATCAGTCAGGCGAACTTCTTGCAAGAGAAACCTTCTTTGATAGAGACGGAGAGCTAAATGTAGAGATTAGACCAAATTCTGTCTGCTCTGAAGTACAACCTTGGATGTGTACTATCTATTATGGAGATAGAGAACCAATTAGTAATGGCTTACAGGAACGTGGAACAGGAGTGCCTGTAATCAAGGGTCCTATCTTTACAAAGGGCGGTCTTTATAATATTCAAGTAGTAGTTCTCGGCGCAACTAGTCCTAAAACATTTGTAGCTGACCAACTAGAATTTAGCACGTTTGTGAGTATAGCACAGGATCAATTCTTTTCGATTCCAGAAGCAACAGCAGAAATTCCAGTAACCGTAAAGACCTATTATGACGACGTTTCGAACTTTGAATTTAAAAAATCTGATAAATCAATCTCATTTAAGATGCCTTTTGATTGGAATCCAGACTATGTTGACTTGGTTCAGGTTGTTCATGAGGAACTACGTTTTCCAAAAAGCTACGAGCCATATGGTCCTCAGAATGACTTTGTAGGATATGTTGATGGCGTACAAGTTGATAATAGGACTCTTTTAGTTGATCCCTATTCATCTGAAAGCCAAAACATAATCCATTTCTTGGTTACTGCAAATGAGCTAAAAAGAATAAACGAAGAATTGGGTCCTGAACATTATAACAAAAAGGAAATGTTCTTTGAACTTGTACCACAAGGACAAACAACAGAAAATGGATTTTCTACTACATTTGAAAATGGATACAAGGCTCATGTAGTATGGAAACAGGTTTACGGTGTTGGCAGTGAGATACCGTTTAAGATTACATTTTTTGATCCTGAAGGAAATTTGGTAAAAGACATTAACTATGCAATATCAGTCTTAGATCCTAATGGAGGAACAATATACAGTAACATTGGTGATGCCACAACACCATACATTGGCATCAAGGCTTCAGAGGGTATCGATACCCAAAAGATCTTCATCGAATTAGAGGGCATGCATAGCATGACTTTGGCTCTCACGGGAACAGGTTTCACAAACTGGGAAAGTTATGTTATATCGGAAACAATGTTTGAGGTTGGAAAAGCGGGAGAACTAATTGTGCCAACTCCACCTCCTGTAGAAACTTCTATCCCTGGTTGGATAAAGAATAACGCTGGATGGTGGGCTGACGGACAGATAGATGATAATTCGTTTGTATCAGGACTTCAATGGCTTATCTCAAACAATGTAATGACAATACCACCAACTGAACAGGGAACAGGTTCTGATGATGTAATTCCAGGTTGGATAAAGAACAACGCAGGATGGTGGGCTGACGGACAGATAGACGACGGTTCGTTTGTGTCAGGACTTCAATGGCTAATCTCAAACGGAATCATGAAGATTTCGTAATATCATTTTGTAGTAACCCATCAATTCTTCTTTTATCATGAACACTTTTGACAAAGAATAAGGATGAAATTATGATGCCACCTGCAATTAATGGTGATACAATTTCCGCATAGTTCAATTCAAACTCGTCACTAGCATCAATTACAGCCTTTGCCTGACTAGGAACACTAGAAATTGAAACCACACCTAGTTTCTTTCCTCTTTGTTCTACAAACCAAATGTTGCCATCATTGTCGGCTGCTGTAAACTGTGTAAAGCTTTCTGGAGTTGGGATGGGAATCTCAATTAGTTGATCATTATACGGATCATATACTGCTAGTTCATCTGTAATGTGCTGACCAAACCAAATATTGTCATACTTGTCAATAGACATGCCAAAAGGAAGAGACTCTGGGTTAGGAGCCTTCACATGCTCAAAAGTTTCTAGAATTGGATCAAATTTTGCTATTCCCGGTCCTGTGTGTTCAGATATCCATAGTGAACCTGACTTGTCAAATAGTAATGCAAATGGTTCATCAAGTGGAGGTTCTGGTGAAAATTCAGTAATTTCAAAGGTCTTGGAATCTACCACTCCAATCTTGCCTGCTAATGCTTCTGCAAACCATACATTACCACTATCATCAACTAAAAGTGCGGATGGACCGGCTTCTTCTGTTTCAATGTGAAGGAATTTTTCAAACTCTTTGATATTTTGGTTGTACACCAACAACATGTGTTTGTCTACTAGTGCAACCCAAATTCTATTTTGAAAATCAGTCTTAACTGCTATTGGAATTGATTGTTCAGAAATTGCATCTAGTAGTGGAATCTTGATGGTTTCAAATTTTTCTGTCTTTGGATCAAAGTTTCCAATCATAGAATTAGGAGTGTCAGTGAACCAAATCTTACCATCTTGATCTATGTCAAGAAATATTGTAGTAAGTCCATTAAACTCATGCGAGCTAAATTTCTGATCATCTATATTGAATTCCCAAATCCTTGGCTTTGCTGCATCACTGATCCAAATTGTGTTATCACTATCAAATCTGGGATAAAGTGGCGCAGCCTCGGGATCTGGAAAATCATATTCAGTAATTTCAGTGCGAATCTCTGAAAGTGTTGGTTTTACCAAGACATCAAATATCACGCCTTCATTTACCGTTTGAGTCCTTTGTGCTTCAATTTCTATCTGCCATGTTCCAGCAAATCCAAATGTTGCATCTCCCTCATATCGTGTGGCTCCGTCATCTGATTTTAGCTCAGTTGTCGGAATTTCGATTGGTGCAATGTTTCTTTGTGGATTAGACACTTTGATCTTCAAACCAGAAACGTCTGACAGCTGCTCGCCAGAAATAGTTGAAGTTAGAACACTAATTGTGTTCGAGCCTACACCTAGGGGTATAACTGATACATCAAACTTTGCTTGTTCTGAAAATAATGTAGATGAAAATCCTAACGTTGTACTTTGAGCATCTACTGTCTGAATCTCTCCAGCTGGAAGAGAAGAGTTGACAAGTAGAGCAACAACACCAAGAAGCACAATACCAACCATTGCTTCAGCCTTAAGGGGCTTTGAAAGTCTGTTAAATGTAAATGCCTTGCCTGAATTTAGATTTCTTTCCGCTTGCCTTTGAATTTTAAATTGATAGAAGGCACCAAAGCCGATCATTATTATTGCCAGAATGATCTTTGCAATTATCAAGGAACCATATGTTGAGTTTGTCAGAGAATCAACATCGCTCTCCAAGAACCATAAAAGTATAGGTCCTGTGATTATTAGTATGCCCAATGCAATTGTAATCATTCCTGAATATCGAGGTAACATTGCGAGTGTCAGCTTTACTTTGTAGATACCTTCCAAGTTTGAGACTGTAGGCAATAATACAAAACCAAAGAAAATTACACCGCCTATCCAGACTGATGCCAACAAATTGTGCACATAGTCCAATATCATTGGTGCAGTAAGCTCAGTTGCTGCTCCGTGCCCCATCATAGTTGTTGTAAATATTAGTACCAAAGACGCAATTAGCATTGGTATATGCTTCTTTGGAGAGAGACGTGGTTTTCTTTCCATCCAAAACCAAATGCCAAGAAGAATGATGGTAATGATCATCCGAATTAACCAAGTAGCGCCAAACGCGGTCTCAATTACATCAAGCGGCGACGTTTCAAGGCGGAAGGTCTGAACTGCTAGCATAATAAAATTAGATCCTAATACAGCAACAAGACTAATTCCAGTTAGCTTTGCAAACTTTAAACGATATACACGATTTACTAGGTTGAAGTCATCTTTTCCCAACTGTTTTCGCTGCGCGCCCCAAATTGCAATAGCAGATATCACAGAGCCTAAAATAATTGTCTGTCCTACAATTCCTGGAAATCTAGCTGCTGCTTCCGGTAGAAATGTTATTTCTGATTCTTCCTGTGCCTCTAAAAGTGAAAGATCAACCTGTACTTCACCGACACCAAAGATAATCGCAGCCTGTACCAAATGACCGTCAATCTTTGAAAGTACCTTGCTTGTCACGGTATAGACACCATCCTCCAGTGGTGGTGTTGTAATTACAAGAGAATTTTCTCCATCATAATATGCAGTGTCCAAGTTATCGATTTTGTTTCCATTACTGTCAAACACTCTGAGTTCAGAAAAGTCAATCTCAATTGCTTCAGAATAATAAGTAACGATTTGTGTTGTTCCAACTGGTGCATTTTCTGCCTGCCCTGGTTCCGAATCTAGCAAGAATGGATGAGCATATGCTGATGGTATTCCAATCATCAAAATCAAAAATGATAGTAAAAGCAACTTGTTCATTTTACATAAAACCACTCTGTTCATAATTTAAAGAATTACCAATCCGAAAGTTGTACCATTTTAGTAAAGATAATAACACATGTATTCATTTTTCAAATCGTGCACCATACACTTTTTATCATTATAGGGTTGGTTGTCTTGGGATTTGGATTTTCCTTTGCATATGCACACACAACAATTCAAGTGGATCCTTATGAGATTGAGGTAGGATGGCAAGACGAGCCTCCGGTTGTAGGCATTCTTAATGCTATAACCATAGATATTCGAGAGCCCGGCGATGTTGAAGGTGTATCTACGGGTATTACTAATGGATTTAAAAAACTGGAGGCATCTGTTGTTTCAGGCGGAGCCTCCAAAGTACTAGACATAAACACGGATCCTCGACCAGGTCATTACTATGCAAAGATAATTCCAACAAAGACGGGTTCCCTCCAAGTAGAACTGAAAGGAGAAATTAATGGTGTTGAAATTGATACTATAATTCCAATAGAGGACGTTGAAAGTACATCAGTTCTTGACTTTCCACCAACGTCTAGCTCATCATCAGGACAGGAGGTTGCCGCTCTCAAAAATGCTGTAACGTCTCTCCAAAAAGATATTTCGTCAATAAAGGCACAAGGTAGCATAACCAGTACAGGTTCTGATGGGGGAGCAACATACAACTTTGCTGTGTTTGGATTATCTCTTGGCGCAGCTGGAGTTATACTAGCTATAATTGCAATGGTTAGAAAAAAATAAAAAAAGAAAAAAATAATTTCCTAAAGTTTAGGAATTAGAGTTGTTCTTGTCTTTGTAGTTAGTACAATGATGCTGACTATAGCCACTGCCAATACAATCATGGCAATTGTTCCAAACTCTGGAACAACATGACTCCCAACAATCTCAATTTTTTCGGCACCAGCACTGTATTCAATATGTAAAGTGTTACTCATTTGCATAAACTCAACTTCTTGACCATCAACAAGTACAAAGTAGCTACCGTCATCAAATGGAGTTATGATATCACTGTTTAGAGTAATTTCGAGTTTACCGTCATCATCTGCACCGAATAAGTGAACAAGTAATGTAGCATCATCAGTGTTTCCTCCAATATGGTGAATCACACCAGATGTGAGTGTGGTTGTAAACTGGTCAGATAGATCTTCTATTCCCTTTGCAGCGTGGTCATCACTATGTCCCATCTCTTTCATACCTTCCATCTCTTCCATGTCACCATGTGTCTCTTCGCTGGAAACCATTACAGCTCCTACCATCCATGGGTGAACCATGCAAAAGTAATCAAATGTTCCTGCATCTTCAAATGTATGAGAAAACATTGCGCCTGGAGCCACCAAACCGCTATCAAAATGCTCGCTAAGTCCTTCTGTAGGTGTTCCTGCTGTAACAGTATGTGCCATTGCATCAATATTGTTCCACATTACCTCACCGCCAACATCAATTGTAACCATGTGCGGGATATAGCACTCGTTTGTAGTTTCACAACCTACAACGCTTGAACCAACTGCCATATCAACTTCTGCAGTAGTATGATCTGCAAATGCAGGTGGGGCTATAGCTATAAGTGAAAAAATTGCGAGTAAGCCAAATAATGAATATATTTTCTTCTGCAACACATTTAAAAATTTTCTATAACTACTAAATATATTTAACTCAAACTTTTAGATCGAACCCTTTCTAAAATTAGTATACTAGTCAAAAGGATCAGCTTAAAATATTAATAACCAAACTTTCAGCTCTAATGAAACATGCAAAATTCGAGAACTATCAATAGTGCACAGGTATCTATTATTATTCCAACTTATAATGAATCTAAGAATATCCTTCAGATCTTGAAATCAATTGGAGAGCATCTGCCAAAAAACCTACTTGCTGAGGCAATTGTTGTTGATGACAATTCTCCAGATGGAACTGGAAAAATTGTCGAAGATTACATGAAAGAAGTAAAACAGAAAATTGGATACATCATTCATGTTATCCATAGAAAGACGAAGAGTGGCCTCAGCTCAGCAGTTCTTCGAGGAATAGAATATGCAACTGGTGATACTATTGTTGTAATGGACAGTGATTTTTCCCATCCCCCAAAAATAATTCCTAGATTAATTGAAGAGATAAAGCGCTCAGGGTGTGATATTGCAATTGCCTCACGCTATGCTGCAGGAGGTGCAATCAAGGGATGGACACTTAAGCGAAAACTGCTTAGTTCCACTGCAACTCGAATAGCAAGAAAGGGACTTGGTATAAACGAGTCAGACCCAATGTCTGGATTTTTTGCATTCAAACGTAAGATTATCGATGGTCTAAAACTTGATGCGATTGGATACAAAATGCTTTTAGAAATTTTAGTAAAGACTAAGGGAGCAAGTGTTAGAGAAATTCCTTATACATTTACCAACAGAATGCATGGTTCTAGCAAGCTAGACTCTTCAACAATGTTTGATTATGCAAGATCTGTATGTAGACTGTATAGATTTGGCAAAACAGCAGAAAAAAATGAGGCCAGAGATTCTGTTCGATTTCTATCAAAAGCTGCTAGATTCTATACTGTTGGTGCATCTGGGCTTTTACTAAACTATCTAGTATCACTCCTATTCGCAGATGCAGGCATGAACTTCTGGTACATTCATGCAACTGCAATAGGAATAATGTTCTCCATGTCCTCTAATTTTGTTCTAAACAAAATTTGGACATTTGGGGACAGAAACTTTGAGGTAAAGAGTACGCTTACACAATATGGAAAATTCATTGGATTTAGCTCATTAGGCGCACTAGTTCAGCTTGTAATTGTCTATGTCTTGGTTGATAGTTATCAATTACTATATCCTGTTGCGCTTGTACTTGCTGTGGCTACTGCAGCATCTAGCAACTTTATTTTAAACAAAAAGTGGACGTTTAAACAAAAAGTATGGAGTTAGTAATCTTCTCAAGATTTTATTAAGAAGAATTACCAAGTAAAACTATGATGTTAAAATTAACTGTCAGGGATATACTAAGGCAGAAAAGTTTTGGTTCTATCGCGGTTATCTCTGGCGTTTTACTTGGTCTAACTTACTATTTTCTAACCTTGTCAATGGTTGCGACCCACTTCCAAATTGATATGGTTGTTAGCCCAGAATATATTGCAGCCTCGATAGGACTGACATTTGTGGTGGCTATTCTGGGCGGAACAAACATTGCCTTAGTTGTATACAACATAAAGACCCAAAAAACTATGAATTTGAAGAAGGGTGGAACGTCAGCAATATTTGGAGGTGCTCTTGCCGCATTTACGCCGGGATGTCCAGCATGTACAACATCACTTACTGCAGTTTTAGGAATAGTAGGAGGGTTAGCAATTTTCCCACTTCAGGGCTTGGAGCTGAAATTTATCTCAATCGCTGCATTGTCATTTTCAATCTGGTGGGCAATGAGAAGCATTAACAAAGCCAGCTGCTGTACGATGGAAAGTAACTAAATCTGAATTAATTTTATACTAAGATGCTGGTGACGTACATGATTATCATTCCCACAGCAATGCCAGCTAGCACTGAACTGTTTGACAGTTTGCCTTCTTCGTTTTGTATCCATTTCATTATTAAAACAATAACCTGAAATATTGCTCCAGCACCTATTGCTAAAAAGATCACTGCTGCAAAAGGCGAATAAACAAATCCGCCAACCCATGCGCCAAAAATTGCAGGGACACCAGCAATCATTCCCATTGCGGCAAGCCTTCCAATCATCAGCTTTGTGCGTGCCATTGGTGCAGCTATGGCAAATCCTTCAGTGGTATTATGTATTGCAAAGCCAACAATCAGAAAAGCGCCAAGTGCAGCTTCGCCTAGTACAATTGCAGCACCAATAGCAAGACCCTCCCCAAAGTTATGCAAGCCAATTCCAATTGCAATCATCAAAGCAATTGCTATAGGTCCCGCAAGTTTTGATGCGCCTGCACGTTCCTTGAGTTTTTCACCTGCATAATTAAGAGCAAGAAAAGATACTATTGCTACTGTTACAACTAAAAGTGCGCCATTGAAAACATCAGACAGGTTTTCGGCGGATATTTTAATTGCTTCTTCAGTGGCACTGATTCCTAGGAAAAGTAAAAGCCCAACAGTTAGTGCCAAGAAAAATTTGTACTTGTTACGGCTAAGTTTGGCTATAAATGGAAACCAAAGAAGACCTATCAGTACAGGAATAATTCCAACATATGTTCCTATTACAGCAAAATATGCTATCATTTCAACGGTAGGCTGAATCGAAGGTGCAGCTACATCAACCTGCTTTTCAAATCTGGTTCCATCATCTATAGTAAGTCCCACAGCATATGGTTCTCCCTCGTTCCATTCAAATGGTATTCTAACAATTGCTGACTGGAACCGCTCAAGGTGTTTATCAGGCTCAATTGCAGCGGGATAGATTCGATCATTAATGTCCGCCATAACAATGTCAACAGGAATAGGTCCCGTATTTCGTACTGTTGCAATTATTTCCGAGTCAACAAACTCAATCTTCTCAATGGATATGTCTGGTAATAAAATGCCGTAACCAATGAGTTCAGAGCCTGGTCCAAAAACGTATACAATCATTACAGCTAGCAAAACAAAGGGAATGACTGCACTAATTGCTGTCTTTACATTGGATGGTCTCTTAACTTCCATAGTCATATATCTCCGTGTTTAACTGAGAACTATCTTTTACATAGAAAAGACCTGTCCATCCCTTTTCCGAAAATTCAGTCAAGTGTGCGTGGAACATGTATCTTCCCGTATATTCATATTCAAACTCTAGAATCCCCCTTTCACTTTGTGAAAATGTAGTCATATCAGTAAATTCCGATGGGATTAGATCAGTGCCTGTTGGATAGTATTCGTACAGGGTGCCATGTAGATGAAAGTTGTTTATAGGATCAAGCCCAAGCATGTTTACAACATAAACTCGGATTAGTTCGTTTGTGTTAATCTGAATTGGATGGTGTTGGTAGTAAAACGGAATGGTATTTGCAGCATATAGATTATTTTCACCATCAAAGTCAGTATCAAATCCATTTAACATCATAACCATTTCGTCGGCTTGCTGTCGTCCCTCTTTTGGATCTACAATGAAGACACCATAAAGCCCATGACCTATGTGCTCTTCAACTGGCATTACATGACAATGATATGGATGTACACCAACAGGACCCGCTATGAACTCGTAAGTGAACTGACCACCGTTAGAACCAACTATCTCAAATATGCCATCCATCTCGGCTGGATGATTTCCATGAAAGTGCATTGTATGTTCTTTGCTGCCATTGTTGGTGAAATGAATTCTAACTAGGTCACCTTCCGTTGCACGAATTGTGGGACCTGGAACCGTTCCGTTGAAAGTCCAGACATTCCAAAATATGCCCGGCGCGATTTCCATCATTTTATCATCCTCAGCTATGACGGTAAATTCCCTGAGTGTAGTCCCATCTTCTAAATACGAAACTTTGCCATAGTCAAATTCTCGCAAGTATTTTTGTGGATCAAATTCAACCTCCTGAATTGTATAAACAGGATCTAATATGTCGCCAGTGGTCTGTACTACAGCGCCAGAATGAGTTACAAAAGTCTCAGGTTTCTCTTGAGCAGTGATATCCATAGCAGGAAAAACAAGATATCCCACAAATCCCAAAGAAACAATGACCAAAACAACAGACATTTTTTGTCTATTAGTAAACATATGCCATGATGATTGCTGGTTAATATTTAAAAGTTAGCCATGGCTAACTTTTTTAGCCGATTGCAATTTTATTAGCCTTGGATAATTATTTGTAATCATAAAATACAATAAAGTACACTAATAGTAAAATTATTTTTAAAAATGAACAAATTAATTCTTGTTTATTGAAAAAATTACTAATACAGTTCTATATTTTTTCTGATTTAGAAACCATTTTCGTTTAGAATCAGACCTAACAGTGCAGCGCGTGTATATTTGCCATATTCTGCCTGTTCAAAATACTTTGCTTGTTTTGTTTTGTCTACGTCAGTAGATATTTCATCAACACGAGGTAATGGGTGTAAGATGATGGCGTCATCCTTCATCTTTTTTATCATATCAAGACCAATTACATAACTGCCTTTAACATTAACATATTCTTCTTCATCAGGAAATCTTTCCTTCTGGATTCTTGTAACATACAATACATCTAGATCATCAATATAATCATCTAATGTAGTAGATTCTGTGTACGAAAGATCTTTTTTAATAACATAAGCAGAATCGGAACGAATTCTAAGAGATTCAGGTGATATAAGATGTACATCTACATCATAGTTAGACAATCCGTACAAAAGTGAATAAACTGTTCTTCCATACTTTAGATCACCAACAATTCCTATTTTAAGACCGTCAATCTTTTTCTTTTCTTTCCTAATTGTAAAAAGATCCTGAATGGTTTGAGTTGGATGTTCTTCCGTTCCACTTCCAGCATTTATGACAGGTTTGTTGGATACCTCAGCAGCAAATCTACTAGAACCATCAAGAGAATGTCTTAAAGCTAATACATCACAATAGCTAGAAATTATTTTTACAGTGTCTCCAAGAGTTTCTCCCTTGTGGATTGATGAAGATAAGCCATCCGCAATTCCAATTGATGTGCCGCCCAAAAGTGCCATCGCAGCTTCAAAGCTTAGACGTGTTCTTGTACTTGGTTCAAAAAATAAGTATCCTAATGTCTTGCCTCTTGCAATCTCACGTCTTTGGTCCCCGCCCATGTCTATGATTTTATTTGTAGCATCAAAAATTGATTCAAGTTTTTGTTTGTCAAGATCTCTGACAGAAATGATGTTTTTTCCGAAAAACTCATTCATCTCTTTCACCCATATATACAGGTCTAATACAAACTATTCTAATGGATGAGGAGACTGGCCTCATAGTCACACGGATCAAGAATGGGACAGTTATTGATCATATTGATGGTGGTAAGGGCCTTCAAGTCCTAGAAGCATTAGATATTGATGGTAAAAGAGGTGATGTAATTACAATTGCTCTCAATGTACCAAGTGGCAAATTAAAGAAGAAGGATATTATTAAAGTTGAAAACAAGTTTTTAGAAAAAGATGACACTAGCAAACTTGCTGTAATATCGCCTTCTTCCACTATAAACATAATAAAAAATTATAAACTAGTTGAGAAAAGGCGTATTTCATTACCCGACGAAATTGATAGAATATTTCGATGTTCTAACCCAGATTGTATTACGAACAGCAAAGAGGATATAGAATCAGTGATGGATGTAATCGATAAAGATAATCTTGTGTTAAAGTGCAGATATTGTAGCCGTATACTTGATGTGAACAAACTGAAATATTCCTAACACAATTTTAAATTTTTTAAAACGTAATTACTAGTCAAGATTTGATGAATACGAAAGAATGCAGAACCTGAACTTAGGGGAGCGTGTCCAAATCCTGCAATCCTTCCTATTCAACTTGCAAATTGAAATAACCATCAATCGAGTAAATTTTCTAACACTTTTTTGTGAAAATTTTATCAGATTTTGAAATTTTTCTATTTAACCTTTAGTTTTGGTTTGGCTGATTTTTCCTTTTCTTGTTGTTCAGACTTGAATTGATTTTCCGTGAACCTTCGCAATGACCCAAATGGCTTGAATGCTCTACCGTTACCACGGTAAAACTTGGAGAAGTACTCAACGTAAATCAACCTCGCACCCTGTATTCCAGGTTCAAAGACTCCAATGATTATGTTGAACATATGTCCTATGAATAATATCATTGTACCAAGTATAATTAATGGAAGCCCAACGCCACTGGCTGGTATCACGGAAAAATCTCCAAAGAAAAGGCCAAAGGCTTTTAAGAAAACATAGTCAATTGTATGAGCAAGTATAACTGATGCAAGTAAAATTCCAATCAGTCTTGTATAGGAAAGAATGTGGCTTATGATTGTCGCTACTTCCATTAATGCCATGACTTTCATAGGACCCTTACTCTTATCACAAACGACCATTAATGCAATACCTCCAAAAATTAATCCGTAGTACAAAAATGCGATTGGATTGACTTCAATCAGCCTTGGCCACATTGGATTGATAGCATCTTGACGTATGAGAGCTAGTCCAAGAAGAACAATTCCCCAACCAACTGATATCCATCCAACCTTGACTAATGCCTCTTTAATTTCACCTTCTCTAATACAATCAATTACACCCAAAACTAGACCAAATGTTACAAAACCAATTCCAATATATCCAGCATAAAGCAAGAGCGTACCTGCATTATGAATTGGATCTAGAAATGCTTGTGAAGGTCGGTTTAAGATCTCACCAGGTTCTGGAACCCATGCACCAGTAATTCCCACACTTGCTAGAGCATCAAATAGATAGCCGTTAAGATGGAATCCAAAATGCAAGTCAAAGATAATGCCCAAAACTATTCCAACAACACAGCCAGGAATCATTGCTTTTGACAGCTTCACCATCTGTCTTTTTTTCAATATCAACAGTGCAAAACTTCGCAGTTGCTTTGGCATGATGTTCAGATTGCGTTTTCCTTTCTCTACACGTCTGATAACCCATAGACAGACAAGAAGTATTACCAAACAGTATCCCGTGTCGCCAATCATTAATCCATAAA
>ENA-ORXI01002500-ORXI01002500.1-sediment-metagenome-genome-assembly--contig:-NODE-2500-length-13169-cov-2.615261_pt1 | contig 13169 bp, 11 predicted proteins | sample MGYA00237861_ERZ511468 | MGnify/ENA primary metagenome ERZ511468 (study PRJEB26299, sample SAMN06266213) | sediment metagenome | isolation source: Hudson Canyon methane seep mesocosm | place... | reverse complement strand
TTTTTTGATCTTAGTATCTGTATTAATATTATTAACATATTTCCATGATGCATATGAAATTTCGTAATAATGGAAATTTTCAAATTTATCATTTATTTTAACTAACAGATTTTTATAATCTTCGTATCTTGGTAATTCGACTTCAAGACCATTATCTGTTAAGAAAGGCTTCGTCATCTTATTAATTAGAAAATATTTTTTTGAGAGAAAACAGAACAATCCTCCCGTTAATTTTGCCATACCAGTTTGTTTAATATTTAGTACTTTTGTCCATAACTCATTATTGATCGAATCGTCAAGGCCTTTTTCAAATATATCCCATAACAAGTCAATATCATTTTGCTTACGTTCATATCTATAAGAAAATAACCATGAACTACGTGGTTCTGTATTAGGAATTCCATAAAAATCTTTTGGGATGTTTTCTTTCATATTAAAAAAACTTTTAAAATGAGTTAGTGCAATTTTCCTTTTTTTAATACCCATTGCAAAAATTATGGAAATAAATGTAAATGGATCTATTTCAGTTAGTAAAGTTTTTTTTCCTTTTGTTTCTTGATCATAAATATTCTTCTCTATGGCTTGAAATAGGCATTTCAGTAGTTCATCTTGTTTATTTCTATATGAAGGTAATATATTTGCTAATTCTTCAAGAAAAGCAGTCCAACTATATGGAGTTATAGGGCTTGTTTTTACATTATTTAAATGTAGAAAACTCATATTAAATCCTTTTGATATTTTATTTGAATGTAGAAATATATTATCAAAATAATTATTATAAAATGTTTTTCGATATAATATTTCAAATATAAATTAGGATGATTGTGGATATTAATAAATTACAAAAAATTTTAAAAAACATCTCAGATGAGAGAGAATGGGATCAGTTTCATTCACCAAAAAACCTTTCTATGGCTCTAAGTGTTGAAGCCTCAGAACTTTTAGAAATTTTCCAATGGCTTACCGAAAAAGAATCATATAATCTATCAGATAAGAAAAAAGAACATTTGGAAGAGGAAATCGGAGATGTAGCTACATATTTATTAAGAATATGTATGAAGTTTGATATTGATTTGGAAAAAGTTATTTTAAATAAGATAGATAAATTTGAAAAGAAGTATCCTGTAGAAAAAGCAAAAGGCAATGCTAAAAAATACACTGAATTATGATTGTTTACAAAAAAACAAAGAAGCAATTTCTTGAAGATGTCTTAGTCAATGATATTGAGATAGAAGACATCATTAGTAATGCGGTTGAAGATAAATTTGGTAGAAGTACTGGAAAAAGTGAATATATTTCTTGGAAGAATTCATTAAATGAAATGGGAAAAGTATTATATAGTGATAAGATCCCAGATGATTCAACAATATGTATTGAATATAATATTCCTAGAACAAACAATAGAATTGACATAATTGTTGCGGGTCAAGATGAAAATAAAGTAGATAAAGTTGTTATCATTGAATTAAAACAATGGAGTGATGCAAAACTTACATCTAAAGATGCCATAGTACAAACGTATATGGGAGGAGGGATGATAGAAACAATTCATCCTTCTTATCAAGCTTGGTCATATATGAAATTGTTTGAAGGGTTTAATAAAACAGTATATGATGAAAATATAAGTTTGATACCTTGTGCATATCTGCATAATTACAAAGGTAATGATGGTATAAAAGATGAATTTTATAGTACTTATTTAGAAAAGGCTCCCGTTTTTATAAATGGCGAAAAAAGTAAACTAATTGATTTTATTTCATCTCATATTATATTTCCTGATAAAAATGATGTAATGTCAAGAATAGACAATAGTGAAATAAGTCCTTCTAAGTCGTTAGCTGATGCAATGGTTTCAATGTTAAAGGGTAATGAAGAATTTACAATGATTGATAATCAGAAAATTGTTTATGAATCTAGTTTAGAGATGGCAAGGAAATCTGATGCCGCAAATAAAAACATTCTAATAGTTCATGGCGGACCAGGAACGGGAAAATCTGTAATAGCCATCAATCTTTTGGTTGAACTCACAAAAAAAGGGTTTAATTCAAGATATGTAAGTAAAAATGCTGCACCTAGAGCAGTTTATGAGTCAAAATTAACTGGTACTTTGAAAAAAACAGAAATATCAAATTTATTTACAGGATCTGGCTCTTTTACTGATTGTGAAGAAAATATATATGACTGTTTAATCATTGATGAAGCACATAGAATGAATGAAAAATCAGGACTCTATGGGAATTTGGGTGAAAATCAAATTAAAGAAGCTATTTATTCTTCAAAGTCAGTTGTTTTCTTTTTAGATGAAGACCAAACTGTGACCTTTAGTGATATTGGAAAAGAAATTGAGATAAGAAAATGGGCTGAGCATTTTGGTGCAAATATCGAAGTCAAAGAACTGTCTTCTCAATTTAGATGTGGTGGTTCTGACGGCTACTTAGCTTGGTTGGATAATGTTTTACAAATAAGAGAAACAGCTAATACTACTTTAGATACAGAGGAATATGACTTTAAAATATTTGATGATCCGAATGATTTACGTGAAGCTATTTTTGAAAAGAATAAAATTAACAATAAAGCCAGATTAGTTGCTGGGTATTGTTGGAACTGGACAAGTAAAAAAGGTTCTAGTGACATGGATATTATTATTCCGAAATATAATTTCGAATCACAGTGGAATCTAACTAGTGATGGTAGTTTATGGATTGTAAAAGAAGAAACTGTCAATCAAACAGGATGTATACATACTTGTCAAGGACTAGAGGTTGATTATATAGGTGTCATTATTGGTGATGATTTGACATATGAAGATGGTAATATTGTAACTAATCCAAATGAAAGAGCTAAAACAGATCAGTCTTTAAAAGGTTATAAAACAAGATTGAAAGAGGCTAGAAAATCTAATGATACACAACGAGTAATTGAAATAGAAACTAAGATTGATAATATAATTAAAAATACATATAGAACTTTGATGACTAGAGGAATGAAAGGCTGTTATGTTTATTGTGAAGATGAAAGTTTAGTAAATTACTTGAAGGGTCAAAATGACTGTTAAAGAAAAAGAATTTAATAAAAAAGAAATTGGATTAATAGTAGAAGTCCTAAAAAATTATAAGTTAGAAAGTAAAAATGTGACTGATTCATATTTGAAAGAATTTGCATTGAAATTAGGCAGTTTTTTTAGCAAGAAAGATGCTGAAAAAAGATTCAATCCGGACAATAATAAATATGACATAGGTTTCCTGGCATTTGCTCCAAATGATGTATCAGGATATTATAATACTTGTAAAAATGGTGCTACGAAGTATTGCCAAGAATATTGCGTTGGGGAAAATGGTTCGAATAGTAAAATTCAAATGTCTGCACAATTAAAAAGAACAATACTTTTTACAAATTATACAAATTACTTTATTGAAAAACTATGTTTAGAAATTGCTAAAAAAATAAAAAACTCAATTAATAAGGGAAGATCACCTGTATTCCGGCTAAATGGCTACTCAGATATAACTTGGGAGACATTTGAATTTTCGTTATCTATAGAATTATTTGATAAGATTACAAATATACTTGAACCTACAAAGAGGGTATCTTATGATAATAATTCATTTAAAGATATTTCTTTAACTGAGAATATTTACAGTAAAAAGAAAGGAAGATTAACAATATTTGAATTGTTTAGTGGTATTTTATTTTATGATTATACTAAACATACACCCGAATATAGACTATCTAACATAAATAGCAGATCTATCAAAAATTACCACCTAACTTATTCTTATAACATAAAAATAAAAAATGAAATTTTAGAAGTTTTAAGAAATATGAATAATGTAACTTTTATTTGCCTTGAAAATGTTAAGAAAGAAATAATGGAAAAAGAATTAATTATTAAAAAAGAATTTAATAAAAGATTATTAACCTTTATAGATGGAGATAAATGTGATTTTAGATTTCTTGATGACATTAATATAAGTGAATATGGAAAAGTTATACTATTAAGTGCACAAAAAGTTACTAAAAGTGAGTTGCTGGATAAAAGTGAAACGTCTTGTGAAGAAATTGAAAATAATTTAGAAATTAATGAAGTGGTTCTTGATAAGCGTTTTTTCTTTTTTAAGGATCTATAGTGGCATATTGGTGGGTTAATCAAGGTATTACATATAATGAAGAAAAGGAAGGTTCTTTTTTATGGGCTCCAAAACTAACTGATCAAGGTAGAAAATAACACCATTGGGAAACAATGTATTTTGTTCAAGAGGGGGACGTGGTTTTTTCATATGCAAATGGCAATTTAAAGGCTTACTCCAACTGTCATAAAAAGTGCTTATGATTATGTGAGACCTTTTGAGGATGGGAGTGATATAACATGGGAACGAGCAGGAAATAAAATTGATCTTTTATTTGATGAATTAAAAGAACAAATTGAATTAAAAAATATCAATAGTCAATTACTTGAATTATTACAGTCTAAATATTCGCCTATAAATAGTAAGGGAAAAGTTAACCAAGGGTATTTATATTCAGTAAATGATCTTGCAGGAAAATATTTAATTGATAAAATTGAATTAAATGAGAAAGTTTCAATTGAAGAGAAGTTTTTGGATAATGTGGCTAATTCGGACATTGACAACACTACAAAAACGACAATAGTCGAAAGTAGAGTAGGACAAGGTGAATATAGAACAAGTTTGTTAAAGTTATGGGATTCAAAATGTTCTCTTTCCGGAATAGAGCTAACTGATATTTTAATTGCATCACACTGTAAACCTTGGAAATATTCTAACAATCATGAAAGACGGGATCCTGAAAATGGATTATTGTTAGCTGCGACGTATGATAAATTATTTGATAGAGGATTTATTACTTTTGATAATGATGGGAAAATTATTGTTTCCAAACAATTATCTCTAGATATTATGGGAAAAGTCAATCTAAGCATGGATTCTAAATTATTAAAAATGCCAACTGAAAAATTAACAAATTATTTAGAATTCCATAGAAGGATCATTTTCAAGGGATAAATAAATAATGAAGTTATTTTAAACTGTTCATCCAGTCTTCAATCTTTTCTTCTTCCCAAACTGTGACTCTCGGGCTCATCTTTATTGGTTTGGGAAATTTATTTTCTTTGACCCATAGCCATACCGTACTTTTACCTAAACCTGTTTTTTTCACTACGTCTGATACTCTTAAAAAACTTGGCATTATAGTTCCTTTATTTTTAACCAAGTTATAATTATAAAAAGATAACTTGGCTAGAATGATATTGCATAATTAATAAACGTCGTCGAAAACTTTTTATTTTTTATGCACTTTTTTTAATCGTATCCATTGATACCATGCTAATATCAGGACTTGAATAATAAGTATTAAAATCGACTTTAGCTACATTTACACTTTTAATAATCACATGCTGATTCACAAATTTTTCTAAATCAACTTCTCTTGAAGCTTCAATCTTTACATCAATGGTTTGTAATCCCTTAGGTGTGATTGTTGCAAATTGTAGCTGAGCACCTTTTTTTGCAGAGTTTTCATTGTATGGCTTAATAGATACTACAACGCCATTAATTGTTGTATTTACTTCATATCCTTGAGTAATGTTTAAATCTTTCATTGTTTTCCTTTTACTATTAAATATTACTATGCACTATAGCAGGGAGTTAGATTTTATTAAATTCCAATCATTCTTATCAAAAACTAAATCATGTCTTGCATATGTATGATGTTTTTTAAATATTTGAAAAAATTTAGTTTTATACCTATATCTTGATTTGTTTTTTAATGTTTCGAGAAAAGTAGATAATTGGTATAAAAAAACAATTTCTTTTAATTTCTTATAATTGAATGATATTCTGGTATGTACAAAGAAATTAAACTCATTTAATAAATTTTGCTTTTTTAGTTCATCTCTAATTCTTAAGATATTTGCTTGGTATAAAATTTTCTGTACTGCATCAATCTTATAATTATGACAATCTTTAATTTTATGTCTTTCTTTTTTTATATTTACTGTAAATATATCGTCTTCATCAAATTTTTTTATTGTAGATTTTAATTCACCTGACTCTGAATCGACAATCACTTGTTTATATTGAGTAAACTTATGTACAAGTTCAAAAAAATTGTTTGTTTGAAACTCCTCAAATGAGTCTTCATCCAAAGCAAAATTTTTTGATAAATGGAAACTTAATTTGTTAAATAGTTCTCTTGGAATAAATTGTCTAGAGAATGTATAGGCTCTTATCTTATGTTTTAATTTCCAACCATAATAGATTTTATATTTTTCATTGGTAAGTGCAAAATCTTTTTGAACATATTTTAATAGATATGATGCACTTCGAGTTATATCATTAATAATTTCGAATGTGTATATCCCGAGATTTTTGTTCTGCTTAATTTTTCTGATAAAGTAATTTTTAAATTCTTCCAAATAGTCTTTTTTCACAAAAACTATTGAATGTAAATGTGGAGTGAAGTCTTTATGGGCTTCAATTACACGAAAATATTCAAGTTTAATATATTTATTATTTATTTTAAAATCTTTATAAAAACGCTTGAAAAAATTTATTAAGATTCTATATGATAAATTGATAGTATTTCCGTATTCGTAATTATTGTTGTTAATTAGTGTTCCATTTTTAATTTTCATCGTATGGAATGAGCTAACCAATGTGATGGTTAAGAAAACGGATGTATATTCAGATTTTATTTCATATTTTTTTTGAAGAGCAATAGAATTGTAAACAAGAAATAAATAGTCATTTTTAATTAAATACTCTGCATTTTGATTAAACCTAAACTCTTCTTTTGTCTTTACATTTTTAATTTTTAGCTTTGATAAGAAGTTTATTCTATTGTTTAATTTATTTTGATAAAAGTCAATATATTCTTTTTCTAGTTGTATCAATTTTAATCCTTCGCGCTATTTTTTATACTATGGGACAAGGAGAGAATTGATGAAATTTAGAAGAAAGTAAGCAGTGCTTACTTGTCTTCTCAACCTCATTGTGAATATTTTTATTATTCATTTAAGTTATACCTATATAGCTGTAAGTGAAATAGGCGAATTTGAATACAACTTACAATTAAATTGCATTTCTTTACCTAGGTTTGACTTATGTTTTTCGATAAATTCTTCTTTGATATTTATATCAAATAACTCTTTTCTTGTCTGTCCATTATTTAACTTAACGTCCTCCCTTACTTGAATTGCAAATCTTTTTGGACTCGTTTCTCCAGTTTCTTTATTTATAAAAGCCTCTTTCTCATAAATGTCAATTAACTTACCTTTTGTTGATAAAGTCATTTGTTTTCCTTTTTTAGTAATTTTTTCTTTGTGTAAATATATATTTTATATGACAGCCTTCTTATTATCAAAATCAATAATAGGAGCTTGAATAAGTATTTTTTCACTAGAAACCCCGTCTTTATAAATCATACGACCTCTTGGAAATGAATCAGGGTCAATTCTCGTAATTTTTTCTATAGACTCCTTCGTTCCAATCGTATTATTTATATTAAAATCTGAGTCAGTTTTCATAAGTACTTTAGATTGCACATTTTTTAAAACTCCACTATTTAATGAATCATTGGTAATAGACTGCGTATACAATTGACCTATGACCTTACTAGCCCTTCCTTTTTGAAAGATTTCAATTAATAAGGAAAATATCTCATCTCTAAGTTTTTTGTTTGGATGAGTACCAATGGTTCCTACTTCATCAATAATTATAAACATGAATTTACCTTTGTATACTTGCTCGTTATTCTTTTTCATCTCAGTAAACCTACTATTCATTTCTTTTTTAAGAACAACCAACCTATCTCTTACCTCTTCAACAGTATCAATAAAGTTTACTTTTGAATGAATTCTATATCTATATAATTCGGTACCTTTTAAATCAATCATTTCAATTGATTGAATTGATTTAATATTGATAAATATGGATTTTAAAAGGTGATGCATGAGGTTTGATTTTCCAGAACCGCTCTCTCCACAAACAAGTAAATGGGTTACATCAAGTAGTTTTGTATAGTAAATACCTTTGCTTGAAAAGCCAATATTGATATACCCTTTTTTATATTCTGACTCATCGAAAAAATAAGCTATAGGCAATTGAGAAAAATGAATTTGTACACATTTATTCTTATATCGTTTGATTCCAACTTCGTAGTTGTCTGGTAAGTTTAAATATTGAACAATTGCATTTTTTGAGTTTTCATATTTTTCAATATCGATTGCAATTGAGTTCTTATAAAAGATACTGTCATATGTACTTTTTAAAAACCTATCGTGGCTTGTTTTAACTTGGTTTTCTTGCCATTCAAATTTTCTAATAGGATTAAAGAAATTTAATGCATAGGGCATATTTATCTCTTTGTGAAATGAAACTAACTTAATAATAGAATGAGAGTTAATTAACAAGAGTCCCACCATTATAATTATTGATAAAGTTGCTTTATCAATTGTTTCCCAAGATTCAAAAAATAAATGAATATTATGGTAAATCGAATCGTCGAAAATAAATTCTATAAGTGACGTGCTGTCAAAAGGGTTGATAAAATTCTCATATTTAAAACTAAATACACTAAAAACTAAACACACGAGGATAATATATCCTAAACTTCTCCACAAACTATTACGTAAAATAAAATCTAAAACTCCCATCTTTTTCCTTTTTTTGATGAAAGTTTAGATTTTTAGTTAAGATTTGTAAATAGCCTTTAATAGTCGATGAAATAAGGGTTTGGTAGTTTTACTAGTTTTTAGATTCATTTCATTGTCTTGAAGTTTATCCTTATATCCATTTTTTGGAGAACCACAAAGTCTTATTTTGTGTTTTTCATGACTTGGAATAAAATTTTGAAAGTTTTCAGATAGATTTTCTAGTTTTACTTCTCTCGATAATGAAAGTCTTAATAATTCATTATTATTATGTAAAATCATAGATATAAAATAATTAAATTCTATATTTTGATTAATTGTTTTTATATATTCTTCATAATATTCAAAGAGTATTTCTTGATACTTTTTGGATTCATTATCAATCCTTTTAGTATTCAAATATAAATTTTTATAGATATATATTAATATTAATTTGACAAGTTTAATATCTAAAAGAAGAATTTTTATACGATTATTCATTTTATACTCACATCGATTAATCACGCTAACTTCTTGTTGGGAGAGAGTTAAATCATCGAATTTTAGCTTGTTTTTTGAGTATTGGTCTTGAAAGCAAAAGTCAGAATAGGTCATTACAAGCATTTCTTTAACTAGTAGTTCACGAGTCTTTTCTCTTTTTTCTCGTAAAATATCTATATCTAACATTAGGTGCTCATTATGTTCATGAAGTGTCATAAGTTCTTGCGGTATGAGTTTTAAATAAGTAGAAAAATCTTCAGTACCATCATATTCCATATTTAAAGAATATTCAAATGTCTCATTAAAAAGAGTAAACTCATGGGTAAATAATATAATAAACTCACGTATATATGCGGATAAGGTATATGTATTGTCATTATTTTTTTTATTAAAAATTTCTATAATTTGTAAATATTCTTTATTAAATTCTATTTGAAGTGAATCATTAGATTTAATATGCGAATATTTTTTATTAAAATCTACACCATAAAAATTAAATATATTTTTGAAATTAGGAACTTTTCCATAAAGTAGTACGTCTTTAAGATATTGTAAGTACTTTACATTTAGCTCTTTCTCAACTATTGTTTTGAAATCTTTTTTGATTTTCTTATCAATTGATATTGTTATTTTTTTCATATTAAACACCTCCCTCAATTTATTATTCATAATAGCGAATATAATTGGACTAGTATAAATATATTACAAGCTGTAATAAATTATTTACAAGGATAGATAATATTATATTTAAGTAGTGTTAAAATTATTTCTAAAATACCAAATATTTATAAAAACCTATTTTAAGGCTAAATTCTGTTAATATTTTCTAGATATTGTGAATAATGTAGTTATTTTTTAATAATTATAAGAAACTTTTTGTACAATAAGCACAACTAATATATGGGAAGTGTATTTTATGAGTGATAATGTAAGGGTATATGAAATTGCCGAAGAGGCAGGTGCAACAAGTGCGGAGGTTATTGCAAAGTCAAGAGACTTAGGAATTGAATTAAAGTCACCTCAAAGTTCAGTTTCATTTGAAGACGCAGAAGAGATTGCTAATTATATAATGACGGGTAAAAGCAATAAAGCTTACTTTATAGAAAAGAAGAAGCGTGAGCAAATAAAAAGACATCAAGAAAAGCTGAATATTCTTGCTAAAGAAGAAAAGAAAAAAGTAGATTCTAAAAATAAGCAACAGTCAGTTCACTCTACAAAAATGAGTGGTTTAAAAATTGTAAGAAAAAAATGGGATAATCCTCATATTAATGCTACTGATAGTAGTAAAAATATTCCTGAGAACAAAAAAAGTAGGGGTAAGGAAAATTCTTATGTTAGTGAAAAATTATTAAACAATGAGGTATCAAAATTAGCAAATAAACCTACTCGGTTTGACGAAAAAAAAGCAGTTGACATTGAGGTTGATACCTTTAACAAGACTATTAATGACAAGAAAAATAAGACTAAAGAAAAGAATTCCGTACAAGCCAAATCATCGAATGAAGAAATAGCAAAATTAGTACATAGTGGAAAACCTATTAAGCACGAAGGAAAAGAAGTTATTTATGCGGAAAGAGAATCACTTGCTCTAAATTCTTATCCTAAAGTTATTATTGAAATTAATAACCTAAAAACTATTAAGTATTTAAAATGGAACCTACAAAGTGAAAGTGGAGTGTATGCAATTATTGGTGAAAATGGTTCAGGAAAATCCTCCTTATTAATTAGTATTGCTAAACTTGTCAATCCTCCAATTTTTCAGAGTGAATTTACTGGAAGTGGACATTATGAGAAATCTGAAATAAGCTATACAATCGATAAAAATAGTTTTACTTGGATTAAAAACAGTACAACTCAGAATAGCTGGAGACAAGGACCATCTGACAAATATAATATGCCTAAACTTAAGGGTTTTTTTGAGTCATCCATACTTTCTGGTACTAGATTTAAGAATGTTGATAATTATGTTAAAGACGGTTTAGACTACAGGCTAGAAGATAAAGTTACAAAAGCAAGTAGTTTTATTATTGAAGCTATGAACTATATACTTTTTGGAAATAAAAAAACACACTATAAGTTTAATGAACTTTACTCCATTCAAGCTAAAAGAAAAAGGAAGAAAAATCCTGCTCAAAAACATTTGAAAACGGAATTATATAAATATTATGCTCTTAAACTCAGTGACACTGAATACATCAAAGAACATCTTTTTAGTACGGGGGAATATTTTTTGCTAAAACTTTTGAAGTTTTTAGACACATATACAGACAATGAAAGCGTTATTCCTGCTTTAATCATAATAGATGAAATTGAATTATCTCTTCATCCATTGGCACAAACAAGATTAATTGAGCACATTAATAAACTTGTTAATGAAATGAATCTTATTATAATTTTTGCTTCTCACTCTTTACAAATTTTAGAGCATATTCCTCCCGAAAACACATATTTTGTAGAAAAAAATGTTATTAATGAACATACTGTTATTAACCCTATAGGTAAAGGCTATATAAGTTCTAAAATGCATAAACATATACTAAATGACAAAGTTATACTTGTCGAAGATGATATGGCTAAACTCTATATGGAGCATACATTAAAGGATGCAGAATTTACAAAACACTTTTCGTGGAAAGTTATAAAAATAGGTGGCTGTAATGACGTAATCCGGGCAGCAAAGGAAAATAGCACTTTTAACCCAATGTACGGTTCTGCGGATGTTATGGTCGCAGTTGATGATGATGCTAAAGATAAAATTAAAGGACCGGATAAACAATATATTTTTTGGTATCATCATATTCCTATCAAAGAAGATATTGAAAAATATATACTCAGCCTTATTAGCTATGAAGACATTGATTTTGTATCGTTTATCGGTTCAATAATGCCACAAGGAAACTTTTATGACTTGACAGTTTCACTACATAGTCCAAAGAGCTGTTTTAATGACTTAGTTACAGAGTTAGCTAAACTAAAATTACATAATTATGATGGAAAAACAGAAGCCACAAAAATTAGAATGAAGGAACTTATAGTAGAGTATATATATAAAAAAAATATTATTAACGACGAACATAAAAGTTTTGTCAATGAAATAAAGAGGTTTTTTGATGGCGAACGTAATTGATAAATATAAATTAATTTCTAAATCAATAACCTATGCTTGCTGATTAAAAACAAAAAAGAACTCAATTTTATCTTATCTCCTAATGAAAATAAAAAGTATTTTAAATAGGGAGATAGGATAGAGATTAGACATTTGCGAAAACTAAGATATCTGTACGTAATTTGTACGTAAAATGTTGTCGAAAGATTGTCGTGTTGAAAATATTTTAATGAAGTAAGAAACACAAGATAAAACCATAAAGTATTGAAAAAGCGTTGAATTAAAGGGATAAGTGAATGGTGATCACGAGCAGATTTGAACTGCTGACCACCACCATGTCAAGCTAATACTCTTTAATTTCATCTAAATAATCAGCAAACCAATAAATCAGCCCTCTCATAGCTTCTTTATAACTTGAACGATTGTAAGCTTCTTTCACTTTATTTGATTCTTTATGAGCAAGTAGTGCTTCGATAACCTCACTGGTAAACTTGTGTCCATCTTTTTCATTTGCATTTTCATACGCAATTGTTGAAAACATTGCTCTAAAACTATGTGGTACAAATTCTTCTTTTGTAAATCCCATTCTACGTAGTGCTGATATAAGAGTGTTATCACTCATTGGTTTGTCTTTTGCTCTAAAACTTGGAAAGACATACTTACCTTCACCTGTTAGCTGTTGTACTTCTTCAAGTATTTTAATAACCTGAGGAGGCAAGGGTAAGTTGAATTCTATTTTTGTTTTCATTTTTGATGAAGGTATTACCCATATACTATTTTTAAAGTCAATTTCAGACCACTCACAATGCCTTATGTTAAAACTCCGAACAAATACATACGGTAACATCTTCATAGCCATTTTTGTTGTATAGTCTCCACTGTATTCATCAATAGCTAAGAGTAGTGCCTTTATGT
>ENA-ORXI01002499-ORXI01002499.1-sediment-metagenome-genome-assembly--contig:-NODE-2499-length-13173-cov-7.282376_pt1 | contig 13173 bp, 11 predicted proteins | sample MGYA00237861_ERZ511468 | MGnify/ENA primary metagenome ERZ511468 (study PRJEB26299, sample SAMN06266213) | sediment metagenome | isolation source: Hudson Canyon methane seep mesocosm | place... | reverse complement strand
TAATACGTCATCTATTTGCTGTTGTTCTTCAGCCATGGAGTTCACCATCTTGTAATGTTGCTAATTCCACCTTTGATTCAGATGGATAAAAATGTATCGGGCTTGCGCCAGAAGTTTGCGGTACTAACATGTCAGATAACTTCACTTCATCTAAGGCATGAGAAACAGCATTGTTAATTCGTGTCCAGTTCGTTTGAACATCACAATGAGACTCTTGCTCACAATGACTTTCATCGCTAACACACTCCGTTAATGCGATAGGTCCTTCAATTGCTGTAATAATCTCGGCAACAGAAATATGTTTCGGATTACGACTCAAGTTATAGCCACCTTGTGCACCACGTTCAGAGATTAACAAACCACCCTGCGATAATGCTTTCAGCACTTTCCGTACTGTTGGCAAAGGCATTTGAACCGCTTCTGACAATGTATGAGCACTGTGCTTTTGATATGTTTTAGATGCCAGATGACTCATCAATACGATGCCGTAATCTGTCAGTTTACCCATGCGTAACATGTTAACCCCTCTTAATTGAGACTATTATAGTATCAATTAAAATATTAACCAAGTTTTTTGGTCAGTTATTCACTATTTCAAGTATCAATTAAGATCGGTAAATTAAGAGGACTTTTGTTAAGTATTTATGCGATAATCCGGCGTTGCTGAACTTTATCAATCTTTTTCTGACTAATAGGTCAGCATCACTATATTGATGACTTTAGACAAATCATTATTGACTTTTAGAGACTAAAAAATGAATTTAAAATCACTTCTACTTATTCCCTTTTTATTTGGAGCTCCTGTAATGGCTGATACTCATGCCGCTCAACTAGATACTGAAAAACAACAACTAAGCTACATCTTCGGCATTCAAGTCGGTCAAAACATGTTAGCTGAAGGCGTTGAACTTGATATGGATTCATTCTCTGCAGGTGTTGCAGATATGTTTGCAGGAAAACAACCACAACTTGATCAAGCAACTGCTGAAAAAGTAATTGGTGCATTCCAACAAGAAAAAGCTAAGCAATTAGCTGAAGACATGAACGAAAAACAACAAGCGGCTCAAGCTTACATGGATGCAAACGCTAAGAAAGATGGCGTTGTTACAACTGAAAGTGGCTTGCAATACCGAATCATCACAGCAGGTGATGGCGCAACACCAACAGAAAAAGATAAAGTAATTGCACATTACAAAGGTACATTGTTAGACGGTACTGTATTTGATAGCTCTTACGATCGTGGCGAACCCGCTACATTCCCTGTTACTGGCGTCATTCAAGGTTGGGTAGAAACACTACAACTTATGAAAGAAGGCGGTAAATGGGAAATCGTTGTTCCTGCTAACTTAGCATACGGTCCTCGTGGCGCTGGTCAAGGTTCACCGATTGGTCCTAACGAAACATTGATTTTTGAAATTGAGTTAGTTGCAATCACTCAATAAGATTTAGTCTTTGCAAAACAAATAAGCCACATCAGTCTACTGATGTGGCTTTTTTTATGTCTGTTGTTCTAGAGGTATTCTCGGTAGGTGCGACTTTAGTCGCAAATCCCCCCTCGTAGGTGTGACTTTAGTCGCACATAAACTTATCCAGTATCATAAACCTCGCGTATTCTGAACAGTCCATTCGGGGCTGAAGCCCCTCCTACATCCACATAGCCTTTTTACACACCTGTAGGAGCGCGCTTTAGCCGCGAAGAAATCATAAACAAGAGTAGAGTATAGAGCTGTTTTATCACTTGAGTAATGTAGTCAAATACGCCCAATCAAAATGAGGACCAGGATCTGTTTTTCTTCCTGGTGAAATATCTTCATGACCCTTTATTAGGCTTGTATTCACGTTTGCATAAGTATCACATATGCTTTTAATGACGTCTGCTAGTTGCTGGTATTGTTCTTTTTCAAAGGTTTTATCATCACAGCCTTCCATCTCAATACCAATCGTAAAGTCATTACAACATTCACGGCCATCCCAAGATGAAACTCCAGCATGCCAAGCGCGTTGGTGAAAGGGAACATATTGAATTATTTCGCCAGAACGACGGATTAATAAATGTGCAGATACTTTTAGTGTTGAGATCTCTGCAAAATACGGATGTGCAGCTGGATCTAATTGGTTTAGAAATAAATCATTAATCCATCCGCCACCAAACTCGCCAGGAGGCAGACTGATATTGTGAATAACGATACCACTAATATCATCACTGTCAGGTCGTAAATCTTGATTAGGAGATGGATGGAAACCTATTCCATCAATCAAACCTAACTCACGGTCAATCTGCAATTTTTACTTCCTAATTCCATGTAAGACCATACGAGTTAAGCTAATCACACCTACCAATTTTCCATTTTCCATTACTGGAGATCTTGACAGCTTTAAGCGTTCCATTAAACGAGCACAATAACGGATATCCATTGATGCATCTACTGTAATCGCAGGTTTGATCATAATTTCATATACATTCACCCGTTCAGGTGATTTATCTTGTGCTAAAACATGATGTGCAATATCTGACATTCGAACCACACCATATTCATCATCGTCATGGCGTTTATCAACAATTAACATCTTGTTCTTGATACTCTTCATCTGTGTCAAGGCATCCGAAATCGTCGTCATGCCATCAACAATATCAATTTCAGGCCGCATAACATCACGCACTCTTACTATTTCTCTAGGCTTCATTTAAATTTCATCCTCTACAATATTTTGTAATGTTTGAATTTGATGTGAGACACCCACCGCATCTTCAACATCGATTTGAATAGCAATACCGGTTCCTGGTTTTTCATCAAATTGGCCAGCGTGCTCAATCGTTTCTAAAATATGTCGGCTCAGATGCTCTTCAACAAGAAATAAAACAACATCACGTTGGGTCTCTAGGCTTAAGCCAAAAAAGGTTTTACTTTTATTAACGCCCTCTCCACGTGCATTGTTAATAATAGTAGATCCTGTTGCACCAGCTTCTCTTGCAGCGTCTAATACTTCGTCTGTTTTGCTATCTTCTACAAAACAAATAATCAATTTAAAATGCATTATTGCTTCTCCTTACTCTCAGTATTTATTTGTTTTTTTTCACGCCATTCTGATAACTGAGCATAAGCCATCACACTCATAATTGGGAATAAACTCGCAAAAGCGATTAAACCAAACCCATCTAATAATGGACTTCGCCCAGGCACTGTTGATGCCAAACCTAAACCTAAAGCGGCAACCAGCGGTACAGTGACTGTTGATGTGGTTACACCACCCGAATCATAAGCTAAGGCAATGATTAACTTAGGGGCATAGAATGTCTGAATAATCACGATGACATAGCCCGCCATGATGTAGTAATGCAGCGGTGTGCCTGTAATGATCCTGAATGTTCCTAATGAAATGCCGACAGCGACACCGATAGCTACTGCAATACGCAAACCCCAGACAGATATCGCGCCACCTGATACTTCTTCAGCTTTAATCGCAACAGCCAGTAATGATGGCTCGGCAATGGTTGTTGAAAAACCAATCGCTGCAGCAAAGATATATACCCACATATAATCGCCCCAATGTACAACATCAGGGATGGTAGCTAAACCTGCGTAAATAAAAGCAGGATCGGTTAACTGCGATGCCATCAATTTGCCAATAGGAAATAATGCTTGTTCTAAACCTTGCAGAAATAAAACCAAACCAATCAACACATAGAAAAAACCAAACAAGACTTTTTTAAGGTTAGGAATAGGTTTTCTAATCACTAATAATTGAAAGCCAAAGATAATAACGGCAATAGGTACAACATCTTTTAATGTACTCAATAAGCCATTGCCTAGGGTAAGAAGAAAGTCCATCAGAACATCATCCCGTAGGCCATCACAAAGATCATCGGTGTTAACGAAGCTAAGGCAATTAAACCAAAGCCATCAATCATCGGATTTCGTCCTTTAATACTTGATGCCAAACCCACACCTAATGCAGTCACTAATGGCACAGTAATCGTTGACGTTGTTACACCACCCGAGTCGTAGGCAATACCAATAATCTCTGCTGGAGCAATGGTTGTCATCAAAACAACACCAATATATCCACTAATAATAAGGTAATGAATTGGCCAACCTTTGATTATCCGCAATACACCAATCAAAATCGCAAAACCGACTGAAATGGCAACGGTGTAACGTAAGCCAGTTGCATAACTATTCATTGCGACATCAGTGTGTTCAATCACACCACCAATAGCAGCCACACTTGCAGCCTCTTGAGCAACTGCAATTAAAGCAGGCTCAGCAACCGTTGTACCAAAGCCAAGTGAAAAGGCAAATAACAATAACCAAAACACACTTCCTTTGCGCGCAAAAGCATAGGCCATACTTTCACCAATGGGAAACAAGCCCATTTCCAAACCTCGGATAAAAAAGGTTAAGCCCAACATAACGAGCAACACACCACCCAATATCTCCCCTAAATTTGGGATAGGTTGCTGTAATACGACTAATTGAAAGAAGGCGATAACCGCAACGATAGAAGCCAGATCACGCGCACTATTCAAAAAATAGCCTAAAAAGATAGAAAATTGCGCTCTCACCCGTTACCCTAATTACCTTTAATCTTATAAATGTAAGCGTTGAACATGACGATAGAAAATACCATTCCTGCTCAGCTCATTAATTCTCAGGTCAAATTAGCATTACAAGAGGATGTCGGTCAACAAGATTTAACCGCTGACTTAATTCCTGTTGATACAGTAGCAACTGCAACAATTATTACACGTGAGAATTCAACACTCTGCGGTCAAGACTGGGTCAATGAAGTGTTTAAAGAACTCGACCCCAACATCAGTATTCAGTGGTCATTTTCCGATGGCGATGAGATGCAAGCTAATGATGTTATTTGCACGTTACATGGTCCAGCTCGTACCCTACTTACTGGGGAAAGAACGGCCATGAATTTTATGCAAACCTTATCATCAACAGCAACACTAACAAAAAAGTATGTCACTCTCGTTGCAGGGCTTCCTGTTCATATTCTAGATACGCGTAAAACGATACCAGGACTACGACTCGCTCAAAAGTATGCTGTACGCTGCGGCGGCGGATATAATCACCGTGTCGGCTTATATGATGGCGTCTTGATTAAAGAAAACCACATCAATGCTGCCGGCTCTATTTCAGCAGCCGTTGCACAAGCAAAAAGATTACACTCTGGAATTGATATAGAAGTTGAAGTAGAAAACTTTGATGAGCTTGAGCAAGCACTTCATGCTGGTGCTGATATTATTCTTCTCGATAACTTTGATATACCAGAACTGAAAAAAGCAGTTGAACTTAACCAAGGTCAAGCAAAGCTGGAAGCCTCAGGTGGAATCACAATAGAGGCATTACGCTCCATCGCCGAAACAGGCGTTGATCGTATTTCTATTGGCGCACTGACTAAAGACATTCAGGCAGTTGATTTGTCTATGCGTTTTGAATAAATGACAGCACTAGAAACTAGCATCCCTATCCCCAACTTGAAGCAATAACAGAGGATAACTCCTCTTTAATCTGGCCTGATAGCTCTGTCTCGCCTGCAGCAGGTGCTCCAAAACTGGCCATCGCTTGTACAAGCAGGTCAAGTTGATTGTTAATCAAGGCTTCTCCTGAACTTAGTTCAATGACATCAAGTTCATGTCTGCCATTGCCACCGTACCAGTTCTTAACCGTAATATCATCGTCACTACCCAGTACGCTTACTTTTAGATCGCGCCCTGCTTGTTCAAACCAAAGTTGTTCGCTGGTAATATCATCACCAAATTGTAGTGTGTCTGTGCTATTTGAATCAGGATCATAATTCCTCACAGTGTCATGGCCATCACCACGCCCAAATAGGTAGGTGTCATCACCGGTGCCACCACTGAGTTTGTCATTCCCTTGTCCTCCATTGAGGGTGTCATTGCCAGAACTTCCCCACAGTACGTCATTTCCTGCCTCGCCATTAAGTTCTGCATCATGGTAATCATAGTCAGCACTGGTGAGATCAACAATGTCATCGCCTGCGCCCATATTAAAACGTTCAATGCTTTGTACACGTGGGCCGCCGCCATTTGGCAGGGGACTGAGTGCATCATCTAGGAAGATGGCATCATTACCATCACTGCCTTGGGCGGTATCTATACCTTCGCCGCCATCAAATAAGTCATGACTGCGTTGCATGGCGGTGATGCTAACCCGTTCGCCTGTTCCTCTTTTACCTAGGCTTCCAGCATTAAATGCACTGAACTCCTCTGTCCAACTGGCATCTTCAGAGATAACAAGTGTGTCATCACCTGAACCACCTTGTAACCAGTCACTACCTATTCCGGCAATAAGTGTGTCATTTCCTGCACCACCAATGAGCACGTCATCACCTTCACCACTGTTAATAACATCAGCATGCTCGGTTCCTGTTAAGGTTTCATTGCCAGTGCCGCCAATAATTTCTGGATTAATGTCGTTGATGGTCAGTGTAAATTGGCTCTCTGCTGTGAGACCAAAACTATCGGTGGCAGTGACATTTATAATGTACTCACCTGATGCATCGAGTGGCGCGGTGCCGGAGAATGTGTGACTTTGTGCATCAAAGCTTAACCAGTCTGGTAAATCACTACCATCAGTTAAAGTGACTGATAAGCTTAAGGTATCGTCTTCATCACTGTCAGTAAAGGTATCAATCGGTAATTGGTAACTGAATGAGCTATTTTCATCACCGATTTTATTTATTAATACATTATTCAATATTGGGGCTGTATTTAAGCTTACTTTATGTACAAATTCTCTACTCCATACTGTGCCGTCATTAAAGTAGAACTGTTCTAATTGGTAGCCTGCAGTTCGATACCAGTCAGTAATTTTAATTTGGTCACGGCCATTTTCATGACTCAAAATGAGATCATTCTCTTGCCGAGTGACCGTTAGATCACTGGCCACTATTCCTAGGCCAAATTTAAGTATGTCATCGGAGCCCAAGCTTTGTCCTAACTCCGTAATCGTATCGAAACCATCACCTAAATTAAACAGGTAGGTATCGTTATAATAACTTCCTGTTAAGCTGTCTGTGCCTGTTCCACCATGTAAGATCGTACCTCGACTGTGCGAACCTGCAACCAATATGTCATTACCTCCCATACCATTAAATGTATCCGCATAACGCGTAGAATTTGTCAGCGTATCATCACCCTCGGTACCGTTAACAATAAGGCCAGCGTCATGAATGACGTTACCACTCAATACCGTGCCATCATTAAAGTAGAACTGTTCTAATTGGTAGCCTGCAGTTCGATACCAGTCAGTAATTTTAATTTGGTCACGGCCATTTTCATGACTCAAAATGAGATCATTCTCTTGCCGAGTGACCGTTAGATCACTGGCCACTATTCCTAGGCCAAATTTAAGTATGTCATCGGAGCCCAAGCTTTGTCCTAACTCCGTAATCGTATCAAAACCATCACCTAAATTAAACAGGTAGGTATCGTTATAATAACTTCCTGTTAAGCTGTCTGTGCCCGTGCCGCCGTGTAAGGTCGTGTCGTTACTATGGGTTGATGCCGTTAAGATATCATCACCGGCATCACCATGAAGGGTGTCATTATGACCACTGGAGGTTATTTGGTCATTGCCTCCTCCCCCGTTAATTATGTCGGTACCACTGCTACTTGTTATTACATTATCTAACTCATTTCCAACTAATACTCCTGACAAATCTGAGCCGACTAAATTAGCTGTATCACCTGCTGCAAGAAAGCGAATATGTTCATCATCTAATACAGCCTGCACTTCAGTTGTAATCGTTAATGTTCCTAGCGCTTCACCCAAAAATGACCAACTACCCCGCCAGCCAGTTTGTTGTAGCTGCCCTTGGCTTACTCGATTAAATTCAATAACATCGATAAGACCATCAACAGCATGTGCATCAATAGCTTGTTGCATCAACCCTTCCATCACGGTAAAGTCGAGTACTAATCTGTTGTCTACAACATTGAGTTCGATACCATCAATCAGAGGGGCTAGGCGTGTCTGCAGTAACAAGCCATCGTATATAGATTGTTTTAAAGCGTCATATGCCTGCTCAACAAAGGTAATTTGTTGTTCGCTGAGTGTTAGGTTGGTTTCATCTAGGTAAAGCTCACTAGGCAGTATTGCATCAGGGTATTGATACGTAACGGTTCGGCTAGTATTACCTGTTCCTATACTTACTAATGCATCATCTATTTCAGTATCCGCATCGTTGTTTTGTTCTTGTATGGAAAAATCAAAGAATTGTTGATTATTAAACACTTCTAACATTTGTATTTTGGCCAATACGTCCACATTACGTCTATCTGGAAAACGACCTACAGCAAGTTCATCTGCTGCATAGTAGGGTGATATATCGAGATCTTCATCTTCGCTGTTGGCTGTGTCTAGTACGATGTCGACATCTTTAGGTTTGGTGATTCTAAATTTTAGTGTGCTGCTTGTTTCACCTATTTGGGCATCGTCTATTCTGTCGGTGAGTTGTTTAAAGTTGGCTGTGTCTGCCCATGCATCTAATAGTCCATCAAGTTGGGCGAGTTGCTCTTCTTTGCTGCTGGCATTGCTATAGGTTTCTAATAAGTTTGCTAATGTGGGGCTGAGCGCTGATGCTTGTTTTAAGTCACGTATATCGCCTGATCCGGTCATATCAGGCAGGGATTGCAATGCATAAGGGATGACTATGGTGTCGGTGAATTCACGGTGGAAGTTGTTGACGGCTAGGTTTAGGCTGGCTGCGGCGCCGGCGGTGCTAGTGGTGCCATCATTAAAGGTAAAGCTACCTGCTGCTATCGCTTGGTTATTATGGTCTAGGTTTTGTAATACATTTTCACCTGCAGTGGTGATACTTTGAATATTGAGTTGCTCTAGAGTTTTGAGTTCATTGTTTTGACTGATGCCATCTTGGTTCAGATCTTGCCATATGCGTAGATTTGCAAATTCAGTATCATTTACATCTACTAGTCCATCTTGATTTGAATCTAAATCAGCAAGTGCATCAAAACCATTAGTGGCAAGCTCGCCATTGCTTTTGAGGGTGCTATCACCAAACAGTTCACGTCCAGTGTCGATGGTGCCATTATTGTTACGGTCGAGTACTAATAATCCATCATCAGGGGCTATCCAGCCGGTGGCTGTTTTTTGATTGTCGGCGTTGTGATCGAATAATACACTACCATCAGCTGGGGTGGTTTCTATTCCGTCGCCGTCGAGGTCTAATACTAGTGGGTCACGACGGAATACGAAGTCTAGGGCGGATTGAAGATGCGTGTGTACTAATTGATTAATATCTGAAGAACTACTTGTAAAATCATTTATAAACTCAACGATTCCACGTTCAGTAGCATTCAAGAGGTGAAGTATTCCAATTTCGAGAGCACCAATATCATCGCCAGTAGCCATGGATTTTTTTATAATCTGGCGGCCTATATTCTGTAATACATCATCCCACCAAGATTCCAACGTTCCATGTTCGTTAAAATAAATATCCCTCTCTTCATTTAAGTCTCGGAAGTGAGAAATCAAATCTTTAAGTGAGACATTAAGCTTGTCATTACTATTTGAAGTATGGGTATAAGCTGCAACTAAATCTTCAAACTGACTAATATCATCCCCATTAATTAATGCATTTAAATAGGGGTTTAACTCTTCATCAACCTCACTATTTACTCCAAGAACTGATGGGTTTGCTAATTCAACTCCATTTTCGGATAAGCGCTGAATAGTCAATGCTAATGAAATATTGGCCAGGCCAAGTTCTACCACTCGTGTTTCATAAAAATCATACGCAAACCTTTCAATTCCGCTGTTGGACCCCATGCCCAATGATGTAAATTCAACGTGTAAACCCTGCGCCAATGCTTGCTCTATTAATTCGCTTTTATGGGTATTAATATCACCATTCAACACACTGAATTTCCCACTTTCAATAACTAACTTTTCAATAGAATCATTAAGCCCATATCCAGCACCCAAATCAGCATGGACACCCCATAATGCTTGTTCAAAAATATTAGCGGGCAAATGACCATTTTCATCTCGTAATGATTCCAATGGAAAGTTAGAACGTTCTTCATTTAAAGCTGTAAAGTGATAAATTTTATTCGCTGAGGTCACTGATAATTCAAGGTCTATCCCAATATTAACTGAGTTAGCAAGGCCAATAGAGGCAACGGTGTCATACAAAATGACATTATCTAACACAACTTTACCACTAGCAATTTGCTTCTCATATTGTGTATGCATCTGATTGATAAAATCTCGCGCTGCCGCTGCACCACGACTAAAACCAGCAATATCGATGTAGAGAACTTGAGTGTCAGCAATGTCTCTAATAAATGGTGATACTTTAGTCATCATCTGACTAACTTGATTATGTACCCCTGTTTCCCCTATTCCGAACCCTCCTCCCACGCTATTATAAAATTCGGTTTTCTGAGCTTGTCCAGACTTCACCAACTCTATTTGCAAGTCAGTTAAAGGTTCGGTGCCAGAACCTTCTTGATATAAATCTATATAACCCTGCTCTGCATATAATGTTCGTAACTTGGCAATATTAGTTTCCGAACTATCACCAATCTTTATATCATTATCCATATTATTGTATGTGCCATCAAAACCAGCGTAAATTCTCACAATCTCAGTCATTACTCTCTTCCTTGTTAATAATGTTATTAGTTAAAAATTGCTTAAACTGTTCCCACCTTGTGGGTTTGGCTTGATAATCGCGATAATAATCTTGATAGGGTATCCAAGCATCACCAATCTTATGATCAGGAATGCCAATGCAACGTGACTCATCAATTTCAATGTCAATATCTAAGCTCACACTGTTAATCACATCTACCCCATTCACATCTGATGCCACCACAGGCTCACAGGCAAAAGTAGTGATCTCATCACCATCCTTAAGTCTTTTAAAAACATCGTAATGTTTCGTATAACAAACAATTTTACTGCCTGTCGCCATCTGATAATGTGCTTTATCAGTGTTAACACCAGCAATAAGTCGACCAAGGCCGCTACTACCACCTTTACTGCCAATATAAGTATTAAAAGGCCTTGGATTGTCACTTACAATGGCTATTTTGGCATAGCGTTCATCTTCATCATCTCGTCGAATTGAAATCTCGGTACTATGATAGCGGTAGCCACACTTGTTCTCGCCCATATAGTCAATTGGTATGGTGACTTCATATCGATTCTGTTCATTCGGGGTGATTTTGACTACTTCCCAATCAGGCCATGCCTTGCGATATCCAGTGTCACTTCGATTATGTGTACATCCCGAGCCATCATCAATATCAGTGCGATAATTTGTTGGGCTGTAGGTGGTGCGAGCCCAAACCGAAAGTCGTGGGTCAACTTTGCCTCGCAAGGTCAGTATTCGTGGGCTTTCCGCTTCATTATTACTGGTACTTTGTGCTATCTCAGCATCTACATTTGCAACAGTTAGCAGTAAAACAAAGAGGATAATTATTTGGCTCATGCCAAAGGAAATACCCACCTTTAATTTAAGCATAAAAGGCATAAAAGGGACGCGACCCTTTAATTTAGATAATATTATTTGAAATTTGTTTTTATGATGATATTTAGCGAGGCGAGATCCTGCTCTAATATGGTGCAAATCCATGCAATCTAATTCCTTATTAATCTAAAACGTGTTCCTTCACATTGGCATGAACTATAGACTCATTTTTATTTTATTTCAACCAATTAATAACACACGCTGACACTGTATATCCAACTCACATATCCATCAAAATCCTGTAAATTGTAAGATACAAATATAGCAAAGGAATTTTATATTATGATTCAAACTAAAATTTGTAAATCAAACCAGAGTCAGGCTGTTAGGTTACCCAAAGCAGTATCATTTCCGCTGATGTAACACATGTTGAGATCGTCATTGTTAGGAATAGTAGAATCAGAATAAATAGGCTACACTAATCCCTTAAGGTCTTCACTACTCTATTCACTACAAACTTATATTCTATCGTTCCAACTAATGAGTAGCACTTTTCCTTCAACGAAACCAAAAGAGCAACACCTAGCTCAGCTTGATGTTTTAAAGTAAATACTTATGAAGCAGCATCACCTTTTGATAAGTTGTTATACCTTGCTTCAACAAGGCCTTGTAAGAGTTCTTTTATTAGGATTTCAAGCTCCTCTGCGACTTCTTTGGGGATATTCGAAACAGAGCCTGAATTATGCCCCCAAACGCGAGTAGGTAGCTTGTAGTTTATCGAAAATACTTTATAGCAGCCATCTAAAAAACCTTCTATATAATCGCGGTGTTCATCAAGTACATCACAGGCATCAAAGTCACTATTAGACGACCAATGTAAACTACAAAAACCTTCGCTTTCTTCAATAAATACTTTTGGCAAACAGTCTCCCAGTGTGTATTTCATCATAAAGTAATCATCTAATTTTTTCATAAAAAAACCTCTTTATCAGAGGTTTTTTATATAAGTTAATTAAAACAATTGGTTATAATAGGTTTTGAAAATAAGTCGTTGACATGTTAAGTCATTGTGTGTATGATTATCAACCACTGAGAGAGCAATAGACCAACACACATACAGGTCTAAGCTTAGAGTATAGGCAACACAAAACAGCCATACTTTAAGTGTACTTTCACACACATCACATATGCGTTCCTCAGTAATTCGTGGTTAAAAGTCCAGAGTTACTGAATATAAAGCAGTTCAAGAGCAAGCAGTCCTTAAATACAGTAAAAATAACGCATGGCATTTTTGCGCCTGTTGTTATGGATAACTCGGCCTTTTAGCCCCTTTCAATTAAATTGTAAGAGGAAAGCTAATTATGGCTAATCTAAATATGGCAGTTACGCTCAATCCAGTTCACGGGTTGATAAAAGAATGGGATGATGCAGAGTTAAATGCCGCCCAAAAATTAATGTTGGCTCTTTCGGGAGTTTACACTCTTGTTCATCAATACAAGCATGTAATATATAAGGACCTTTTGAATCAACTAATGCTTGAACGGCATCATCGACTTCACTTGCTTTAGTGATTGTTTGGCCTTTAATACCAAATACAGCAGCTAAAGCTACAAAATCAGGATTATCAGAAAGAATAGTCTCACTGTAGCGCTCTTCAAAAAACATTTGCTGCCACTGTCTTACCATGCCTAATCTTTGATT
>ENA-ORXI01002498-ORXI01002498.1-sediment-metagenome-genome-assembly--contig:-NODE-2498-length-13175-cov-8.704993_pt1 | contig 13175 bp, 12 predicted proteins | sample MGYA00237861_ERZ511468 | MGnify/ENA primary metagenome ERZ511468 (study PRJEB26299, sample SAMN06266213) | sediment metagenome | isolation source: Hudson Canyon methane seep mesocosm | place... | reverse complement strand
TACAATAATATCTTCTGTTCCAACATCTCCTGGTTTTCCAACATTAATTGTTGGAGTATCATTATCTATAATTGTTGTTGTTACTGTATCATTTCCCAATATAATATTTTCAAAACTTCCTGAATCTACAGGTGTTCCAAGTGTTACATTAAAAACTTCATCATATTCGTCATACATATCATCCACTGTTGCTATATTGAATATTTTACTTTGGGTAGCAGAATCTAAGACTATTTCTACTGTATTAATTACGATATCACCCGTTTCAGCTGATATATACTTATAAGTCACAGGAACAGTTACTGTTTCACCTGCTAAGATTTCATTACTTATTTCTACTATATACGTCGCTGTTGTACCCTCTTGTACTGTAGCTGTTCCTGAAATACTTACTGTAGTAGCATCTATTGAATCTACTACTGTTGTTGAAGCGGGAGTTGAATCGATTACTACTTTTTCAAAGTTACCACCAGTTCTTCCTATAATTGTTGCAGAGATAGTTGTATCACCTTCTGCATAAACATCTGAATCAGCAGTTACACCTACAACTTTTGAACCTTCACTTTTACCAGCTGGAATAAGAATTTCTGTTCCATCACTTAGCCTTACTGTCATATCTGTTTCAGTTGCGTGATTTACAGATACTTTATATGTAATTGATGTTGCATCTTCTGTTATTTGAGATGGAGATACTGATAGCGAAACTATTGTTGCATCAATTGTATCTATGATATTAGCTGTTGTTGCTGTTCCTAAATCTACATCATCAAATTTTCCACCATTGATTGATTTTACTTCTGCTGTTAATGACTGAGAATCCATGTATACATCACTATCTTGTGTAGCGATTGTTAATGATCCTAATCCTGTAGCTGGATTTATTCTTACTGTATGTGTTGTTGTAGTTCCATTTTGATCTGTTACATCTACTGTTGCTGTTGCTGCACCTTGTGGTAAATTGTCTAAGGAAATATTAAATGTTACACTTGCTGCATCTTCATTTACATCTGATGTTGTTAAACTTACTGTTGTATCATTATCGTCTTTTTTGTCTTCTTTTTTTGGTTTTTCATCATCTTCATCTTCTTCATCTTCTTCATCTTCTTCAATAGGACGAGGTGATCTTTCTCTTGCAGCTGTCAAAACTTCTTCTCTTTGTTCTTCTACTACAAACTCTTCTGAGCTAAGTTTTTCGCCTTCTGCTTTAGATGCAGCAGAAAGATCAGATAATGAACCAAAATCGTCAATTATAACGCCATCTCTATCTGCACCTGAATTACTTTTAGCTAATGCTTCTTTTAGTTGATCAATCATCTCCCCAACCTCAAGTTCAGGATTTTGAACAATTTCCTCGATCTCAGAATCACCTTCTCGTGTTACTGATACACCCAATGCTGTAGTTAAAGAAAATGGATCATTAGGATCATTTTCAGTAATATAACCAGCAAGTCCAGGCATAGCAATATTTATAGTTTCACCATCTACGTCTACTAAGGTTAATCTTAAGTCCTTATTATCTTCTGATAATGTGAAATCTGATGAACTAGCTCCAGTAAAAAAAAACTGTTGACCTGGTTGAATATCTAGTTTCATACCTTTTGTAACTTCAATTTCTGTTATTGAACTGTCTGTTTCTTTAATAATTAATTTCATAATATCTTCCTTAGTAACTTTGATAGCTATATACTTTATCTTACTCTAGTATATAATAAAAAAGTTGCTAACGAGATTCTTTTTTATAAATTTTAAAATTTATTATTATTTTAAGTAACTTTTTTAACTATTTGTATTATGTAAAAATTTATTTAGGACTAAAACAAATAGAATATGTAAATTTTTTATTTATATGATAACGCTAAAGCATGCACCATCATTTTTGTTCTCTACCTTTAATTTTCCGTTCATACTATTTTCAATAATCAATTTTGACATAAATAAACCAATACCAGTACCATTCTTTTTTTTATATGTAAAGAATGGTTCAAATACTTTTTCTTTTAATGCTAAAGGAATTCCACCTGCGTTATCTTCTATTTCAAGAATTGATTTGTCATCTTTTTTATATAACACTATAATTATCTTTCCATTTTTAATTTTGTTTAATATTATTGCATCTTTTGCATTAGTAATAATATTTATTATTACTTGGGCATATTCATTTTTTAATCCGTTAATTTTTATATTATCTTTAATAATTACTTTTACTTTTATATCATTTGTAGATAGTGAAAGCTTCATTAAATTTAATACAGAGGAGATCTTTTCGGCTACGATAAACTTCTCTTTTTGTTTATCAGTAGCAAAAAAATTCCTAAAGTCTTCAATTGTATCCGACATAAATTTAATAACATGATTTGATTTATCAATAGTATCAATAATATCTTCACTAGATATCTGACCTAAAAGTTTAATTTTTGCTTCTGTATTCATAAGTAATGAGGATATTTCCATTAATGGTTGTCGCCACTGATGAGCAATATTATTAATCATTTCACCCATAGATGCCATTTTAGATTGTTGAATAACTATTTCATCTTTTAAATGATTTTGATTAACAAGAGATTCTAGTTGTTTGCGTAACTCTTTATTTTCTTTTTCCAATATAGATATAACTTTATTCTCGATCATAATAATCCCTTTATAAATATAGCAAACTCTTCGTCAATAACCTTGTCATTATTTATATACTCTTTAACTTTTGGATAAACTATCTTTCCAAATTTATCATAAACTTTATTATTGTACCACAATTTTAAAGGGTACTTATTTGTTAAACTATTGTATCCCCAGCCTGCTCCAATTGCTGTTGCCATAACTTCGTTTATTGTTCTATTTCTTTTCTTATCTTTTATATTTAAAAAATTTTTCTGTACAAATTTACTTTTTCTATAAATTGAATGTGCTAATTCGTGCAAGATTGTAGCACTTAATATCCAAATGAGATCTTGTGATTTCCCCACAAATATTCCTATTGATTCTATATTTCCCATACTGTATGCATTTATATTTCTACCATAAGAGATTGGATAAAAAGCGATATCCATCACACCCATTTCTTCCTTTTTAACATCATAAAACTTTAATAGTTTTTTTATTATTAAATCAAACTGTTTTCTTTTCATAATTTTTTCTAATTTATTTTTCCTATAGATAAGACCTTTATAGGTTTTATTCCAAAGTATCTTTTCAAATCTAGGATATAATTTATTTAAATAAATAAAATATTTTTTTAATTTTTCTTGGCCAATTCCCACTTCAAAGCTTTTTATTTTAATTTCAAAGTCTTGGAATGTTTTATAGTGTAATGATTCAAAATATAATGCTTTTAATAGGCTTTTTGTATTTGAATGATTTTTAATAGTTGATTTTGACACTTCTTGATGCAATCGTACAAATTTGTCAATATCATTTTTGTAATTAGATAGATAAATTCTTTTAGGAACTGTGGAAACATATTTACGTCCACTAATTGATTCAATAAATGTTAGAAAAGTATGATTTTTATTTACATGGAGTTTGATATATCCACTGGCATTTCCATTTACAATGAAAAAGATAATGTAAAATATAATAATTTTTATAATTATTCCTTTTCTAAAACAGCCTATTTAAAATTACATATACTATTATTTAAACAGTTTCGCAGGATCTATATATCTATTATTTTTAGTAGCTTGAAAAATTAATATCTTATCAACTATTCCTAAACTAAATCCTTTTTTAATTTTCATTCCAACAAAAATCTCAGTAGAAACTTCATCTAAATTTAAATATATTCCTTTTAAACCATCAGCATATTTAATAATAACAATATTTTTAAATCGAACATCATTTTTTTTAATAAAAGATATCTCACCATTAAAGATAGTATGAACTTGAGCATTTCTTTCTTTTGATTTTATTGATATTGATTTATTAAATAATTCTACTTTAGAGGTTGAATCATAATATTTTCCAAATTTATTTACAATAGTATAACTTTTTAATGGTGATATTGTTTTTTCTTTATTTTGTTTAGATTTAACAATGGAATTGAATTTATTTTTTATATCATTCGCAGCAGATGAAAATTCATTATTTTGAGGTAATTGATTTTTTGTTTTAGTAAAGTTTTTTGATTTTTGATTATTCAACTTTTCCAACTTGCTTACATACAATTTATGCTTTACTCTTAATAGATTTAAGTTTCTTTGTTGATCACGTTTTAGTTTTTCATGAACTAAAAGAAGCTTTTCATGTTCTTGTTTAGAAGCATTTAATTTTTCAATCCATTCTGACTCTAAAGATATTTTATTTTGTAAAACTATAGAAATATCATTATATTTAATAATCTCTTTATTAATACTACTATGTAAAATAGAATAAACTTCATTATCAAAAATACTTTTAGCTGATTTTTTCTTTGCATGTTTTATTGCTATACTTTTCGAATACTTTTTAACTGTTAGCGCTATAATATTTAATTCTATATTTTTTTGTTCTGTTTCTAAGTTATTTAACTCATCTTCTAATCTGTGTTTCTTTTGAGTTATTTCATCTATTAAAATTTGTTTTTTATTTATCTTCTCATTAGATTTTAAAATTATCTTATCTAATTTATTATAGTTTTTTTCATCTTCTAAAATTTGTTTTATAACACTTTCTACTTCGTTAGCAATTTCACGTTCATTAGCATTTACTAAGACGGAAAATCCTATTAAATAGAAAAAAGTTAAAACAAAAAATTTAAACATCGTTATTAAGTCTATGCTTGATAATTAATGCAGTAAATGCAATTGATGGAATAGCTATCGATAAAATTACAATTAAAATTGATTCAAAATACATATCTTGCACCGTAGGCATTATTGTTAATAATTCAGGTTGAAATAGTGAAAAGTTAACAATAATCAAATACATTAAACTAAAAATAGTAAATAATGATATTAGAATACTAACTAAAATTATTTTTACTAGTGATTTAGTGCTATAGGATAATGAAGCCCCAAGTAATTGTAAAATAGTAATTTTTTCACTATATTCAAAAAGCCAAAGTCTTATTTGTTGTAATAACATAACAAAAGAAGAAGCTAGTACTATTATAAATAAGACCATAGTAATTTGTTTAGTTAAAATGAAAAGTGAATACAAATTTGTATGTTCACTTTCAAAAACTTCTACATCTCTTATCATTTCTAATTTCGTCAATGTTTTTTTAATATCTTCTAATTCATTATTTGTTGGAAATTCTTCTAAATACACTTGATAAAAATATGGCAAATGATTAGTTAACATTTGTAATGATACATCAGATAAGCCTTCTTTAACATCGTCAATTATATTTTCTCTGTCTATTTTTTCTATTTTTTGAAACGAAATTGAAGAAAGTTTATTGATATCCATTATTGATTCATTTGCAATTACTATAATGGAATAATTTTTTGAAATATCATCTTTGTAATTGTCAACAATTTTATCAACTAATAGATATATAGAAAATGAACTTAAAACCATTATTAATGGAAGTATAAATGCGAATAAGGACTTAAGATATTTCATTAATACGTCCTTCTTCTATATGAAATTGTCTATAATTCACCTCTAAATCATCAGGTAACTTATGAGTAACTACAACTACCGTAATACCTAATTGTTCGTTTGCGTTTTGTAAAAGTTTCCAAACTATATTTGCAGAGTATTTATCTAAGTTACCTGTTGGTTCATCTGCCAAGATAAGATTAGGGTTATGTCCTAAAGCACGAGCAACTGAAATACGTTGTTGCTCTCCTCCACTTAATTCGTTCGGATATGCTTTTGCTTTATGACTTAATCGAACATGCTGTAATAAATTAGAAACTTGTTTTGAAATAACATCTTCATCAAATTCTCTAATCCTTAAAGGAGCAGCAATATTCTCTTCTATAGTATAATCTTGTATTAACTTATAGTCTTGAAAAACTATCCCTAAGTTTTTTCTTAAATCTAAAGTTTTTTGATATTGTTTTTTTGTAATATCTACGCCATTTACCGTCAAGTCACCTTGAGAAATAGCTAAATTACCATAAATTGTTTTTAGTAATGTAGATTTTCCACTTCCACTGGAACCACTTATTATAATGAATTCTTTATCTTTAATATGAAAATTTATATTCCCAAGAACATACTTATTTTTTTCATATGATAAACTAATATCTCTAGCAACAATCATTAATAATTCTCCGTTTAGTGTAAAAATTTTAAGAGTGTAGCATATTTTTTATAATAATATTATTATTATTTTATTATTATTTTGATTTTGGTCTAAAAGGATTAATTACACTTTCATTACACTCCAAAAATGGACCTTCCATTAAATCTATACAATACGGAACTGCTGGAAAAACTGCATCTAAACATTCTCTGATAGATTTTGGTTTACCTGGAAGATTTATTATCAATGAACTTCCTCTTAATCCTGCTGTTTGTCTAGATAAAATTGCAGTAGGAACAAATTTTAAAGATTCTGCTCTCATTAATTCTCCAAATCCAGGCATCATTCTATCACATACAGCTTCTGTAGCTTCAGGTGTAACATCTCTTTTTGCTGGTCCCGTTCCCCCAGTTGTTACAACTAAACAACATCCTTCGTTATCAACTAAATCTTTTAAAGTATCTTCTATTGTTTGTTGATCATCTTCAATACATCTATAAACTGGTTCCCAAGGAGATGTTAAATAATCATTCATTGTGTCTTCTATCGCTTTTCCTGAAATATCTTCATATATCCCTTTACTTGCTCTGTCTGATGCTGTAATAATTCCTATTTTTGCTATGTTTTCTTTCATAATATATGCCCTTTATTTTTTATATAATACACTTCAGAAAATTTTCGGAAAAATTCTAAAGCCTCTGATGAATCAATAATTTTATCATCACCACCTAAAAAAACTTCTATTTTAATATTTTTTAATAATAGTTGTTCTAACTTTTCTACACTCCATTGATAATTTAAAAGTTCTTCAAGCTCTTCAGACGTTCCCATATGAAAGTACCTTGAGTATTGACCTTGAGGAAATCCAGAGTTTTTTAAAAAATTATCACAATAAGTAGAAGCATCCTTTTTAAAATACATCAGTTGCATTCTTTTGTATTTTTTATCTTTATCATTAAAATATGCAGGTGAAAAGAGTTGTAATTTATCTACTCTTTTATTCGTTGTTAGAACATATTCTAAAGCTTTTATTGCACCAAAACTAAAGCCTGATACAACAAAATCAGACTTCTCTATATATTGATTAAATAATTCTTGCTCATTTTTCAATGAAAATCCACTAAAATACAACTTCATCCTTTAATAAAATATCACGTATATTTTTTACTTCATTTATATTTGAAATAATTTCTGTTTTTAATTCATCTTTAATATTCTGAATGAGAGTTTCAACAGATAAAGCCATCTTATATTCGTCAACCATTTTATGAGCTATAGAATAAGCTTCTTTAATCTCATTTTCAAAGACAACATACGTTTCATTTTTTATAACTTCTAAGGCTATGCTTCCAGATAAATATTTTTTTATTACATCTTTTAATTGTGTATTTGAAGGATAAATTAAATCCTCTGTTGATATCCCATCATCAAATAAATTTACTTTAGATTGTGTAATAAATGCTTTTCCTGCTTGATAGGTAGCTAAAATATCTTTTTGTTCACTACTTAAAATTTTGATTTGTTTTTTACCAAATTGTATTTTTTGTTTTGCAAATTCTAAATCATCTTCTAATAATTGATTACCATCTCTTTTTATCATACATAATAAAGATTCATTTACAAGTGTAGATAAAGCAGAACTACTAAAACCACTCGTTTCATTTGCAAGTTTTTCAACATCAAGAGTAGATGACCTATCTTTTAAATATAGATTTAAAATATTGATTCTATCTATTTTTGTTGGTAACGTTAAAAAAACACGTCGGTCAAATCTTCCTGCTCTTAAAAGTGCCTCATCTAAAACTTCAATTTTATTTGTAGCAGCAACAACCATTACTCCACTTGAACTATCAAAACCATCCATTTGAGTAAGTAATTCATTTAGTGTTGATTCACGTTCATCATTACTACCTATTCCTCTAGCTTTTCCAACAGCATCAATCTCATCTATAAAAATAATAGAAGGTGCATTAAGTTTTGCTACAGTAAAAAGTTCTCGTACTCTTTTAGCACCCATACCTACATATATATGAACAAAACTTGCTCCACTTTGATAAAAAAATGGAACTTCTGCTTCACCTGCTACTGCTTTTGCAATTAAAGTTTTACCAACACCAGGAGGACCTACAAGTAAGACACCTCGAGGAAGAGAAACACCATGTTTTTGATATTTTTTAGGGTTATTTAAAAAATCTACTACCTCTTCAAGTTCTTCTTTTATCTCTTGGATACCTGCAACATCTTTAAATGTAATATTTGATGTAGTTGGAGTAATAACATTATCTACTTCTTTTTGTTTGATAGTAGATTCTTCTGGTCTTTTTTCTTGTGCTACTGTTAATTCATCACTAAATTTATTTTGAGGAATCATTTTTCTGATTTTATCTTTGTATTTTTGTAAAGCAAATGTTAAAATTAATAATACAAATAAAAATCCTACCCCAATATAATAACTATTTCCATGTATAATATTATCTGCTTTAGTGATGGTATATAAGAATAAAATAATCAAAACAATCGCAGATATACTCATCAATCTCAAATTTTTATCTACATTAGATTTATTATTTTTATTATCTTTATTTTTAAAATTTGGAAACATTTTTTTTCTCCAAGATCTCATAATTTTCTACATTTATCCAATCACCTACTAAATCAGCTTTACTTTGAACTTCAACTGTATTAAAAAACTGATCATAACCTGTATAGATATCACCTTTTTTAGATTCTATTAATACCTCTAAAGGTTGATGTTGTTTTCTAAAATTTAAGTTTTTTTCTTGTATTTTATTTTCTAATTCTCTTAATCTTTCTTTAGCAATATTTCCATTTATTTGTGGTGACATTTTAGCACTAGGTGTTCCCTCTCTTGGAGAATACGTAAAACTATGAATATGTGTTAGTGGAAACTTATCTATATTTTGCATTGCATCTCTCCAAATTTCGTCAGTTTCACCTGGATGACCTACAATAAAATCTGTCCCCAAAGCATATCCCTTAGATGCTAGTAATTCAAAAAGTTCTAAATCACTTTTAACTTTATTTCTTCTATGCATGATTTTTAGCATATCTTTATTTGTATGTTGCAATGCTATATGTAGATGTTTTCCCATCCATGGTTCATCCAAAATTTCTTTAAATTCATCTGTAATTTGAACGGGTTCTACACTTCCTAGTCTTACTCTTCTTACCCCACGAATAAGAGATATTTTTTTCAAAAGTTGCACTAATTTATCATTTTTATTTACAACACCTTGTTCTTTTCCATAAGAACCAACATTTATACCAGTAAGTATAAATTCACCAAATCCATTAATTGCAAGTGTTGTAATTTGTTGTAATATTTTATGTTCATTATAACTTCGTGAATTTCCTCTTACAAAAGGGATAATACAATAACTACATCTAAAATCACAACCCTCTTGAATTTTTACAAAAGCTCTACTTTTCCCTATCATTTTATCTATAATTGTTTCATCAATATGTTCTAAGTCACCGGCTTTAAAAAATCTTGTTTCATTTTTTAAAAGCTCATTGATATTTTCTTTTTCACTATGTCCAAATAAAGCATCAATTTTTTTAGTTTCAAACAGGTTTTCACCTTTTGTCCATACTCCACAACCTGTAAAAATAACTCGTGGACTTTTTGGAAGTTTTTTCAATGAATTAATATAATTTCTTGCTGTGCTATCTGCACTATTTGTAACGGTACAAGAGTTAATTACAACAACATCAGCATCTTTTTCTAATTGTGTTATCTCAAAATCTTTTAAATTGTTCATCATTACTTGAGTATCAAATACATTTGTACGACATCCAAAAGTTTTAAAATATACTTTTTCTTTACTTATCATCATCTCTTCACTTACTCTACTGTTTCTGAGTCAAATAAACTTTTTGTACCATCAATATTTGGTATTAAATGTTCACCATCTACTTGTGCATTTCTCGCTACATTTACTGTTTGTGTTGGGTATGCTATAGTTATGTCATCAGCTGCTTTAAATGCATCTAATATCTCCATACTGATTGTACTTCTTAACCCTAAAGTTGCATGTGAATTAGTGTAGTACCAAGAAGAAATCACAATGCTATATGACTCAGCAAATGCAAATATTCTAGGTTCTGGATTTGCACTTCTTAAGACATATTTTTTTCTCATTTTTTGAAGTCTTTTTTTCGTTAAATCAGTATAACCTTTTGCATGATTCTGAACAATTGCTTTTGCAATCTCAACTGCTTTTTTATGATTTGATTCAAAAGTGATATGAATATCAATACCATCCCATACTGTTCTTAAACCATCAAATGTATAGTTTGCTATTAGATCTGTAAAGATATAATTATTTGGTATAAAGATAACTCTACCCGTTCTTCTATTTTTCACATATGATGTAAATGTAATATCTTCTCTTACCGCAATTTTAAATAATGTGATATCCAAAACATCACCTACAACTTCGACACCGTCTTTTACAACCTTAATTCTATCTCCAACGCCAATAGCACCACTAGTCATAATGGCCATCCATCCAAACATAGACATAAACCAATCTTTTAAAGCAATCGCAATACCAGCAGATGCAAACCCTAAAATAGTAACTAGATACGAAACATTGTCAATGTATGAAAATAATAAAATAAATACTATTATAACAATAAAAATAAAGTTAATTAACTTATTTGAACTATAATGTTTATCATCATCATCTACGTATTTTTTAACGGCTTTTTTTATACCAATAGAGATTAGAAATAAAACAACCATAATTATTAAAAGTTTTCCAGTACGCCATACCTCTTCAGAAATAGTATCTTTTACCTCTTGTGTTGTTTGTCTTACTTTTTTTCCATATACCTCTTCAGTTGTAGAAACAATATCAACTACCATATTGAAATTTTTCAATTCAAGTTCTAACTGATCTAAATCATTTTTAAAAGTTTTCTCATTAGTAAGACTAAATAAAATACTTGATAAATTGATTTTTTGATTAATTTGATCTGATAACTTTAATAACTCTGTTTTCGTTTGATTGTAATTATCTACATTTTCATTCAATATTTGAATATAAGAGAAAGCTTCTATAATTGAAAATGGATTTGTAACCTTTGGCACTTTACCTATAGGTGCAGGAGTAATTTGTTTCCCAATTGGTGAATCTTTATATTCACTAATAAATTCAAGCTCATTTTCTTTAATTCTGATTTTATTGTTTAACTGATATGAAAGTTCTTTATATTTTTCACCTTTCCATCGTGAATATTTTTTTGCATCTTTTTTTATTTGAACTAATTCTTTTTCAATTTTTCTATATGTTAAATAATTATTATATCTTGTAATCCAAATGTTCTTTTCTAAATCTTTATTTACATCAGCTAGTTCTTTTTTAAAATCTAATATTTTCACAGAGGTATCTATGCTTTTATCTATGCTCTCTTTTGTTTCCTCTTTAGAATATGCATTTCCTAAAAAAAGAAGAGAAAGTAATAAGACTTTAACAATGCTTTTCATTAAAATGCCTTCAATACAGATATTATATCTTCTTTTGAAACCTCATCAGTGATTCTACAATCACCTAAACCCTGTGCAAAGATAAATTTGATTTTATTATCTAAACTTTTTTTATCTAAGAAAAAATGTTCATAAAAATCTTCTACATCTTTAATTTCATATGTAGTAGGAATATCATATTTTTTAAGTAAATTTTTTACTCTATCTGATTCTTCTTGCGTCATAATACCTATTTTTACAGAAGTATCATTTGCCATACAAATACCAATACCTACAGCTTCTCCATGTAAATATGTATTATAATTTGTTTCATTTTCAATCACATGTCCAAAAGTATGTCCATAGTTTAAAGCAGCTCGTAAACCTTTTTCTTTTTCATCTTGACTTACAACCCATGCTTTTGTTTCTACTGATTTTTGTATAGCAACTTTTATATTCTCTTCATCTCTTAAATCATTTTTTTCTAACCATTCAAAAAAGTCTTTATTGAAACATACTGCCATTTTAATGATCTCAGCAATTCCAGCAGAAAATTCTCGAGAAGGTAAAGTAAGCAAAAATGATGGATCTATCAATACAGCTTTTGGCTGATGAAATGCCCCAACAAGATTTTTCCCAAACTTATTATTTACACCAGTTTTTCCACCAACACTTGCATCAACTTGAGATAATAGTGTTGTAGGTATTTGAATGAAATCTATACCTCTTTGGTATATAGAAGCAGCAAAACCAGTCATATCTCCAATTACCCCACCACCAAAAGCAATTAACATCGAACTTCTATTGAGTTTATGTTCAAAACAATGTTCTAAAATATCTTCAATTGTTTGCATATGTTTGTATTGTTCACCATCGGGTATAGTTACTACGCTTAAATCTTTTATATCTAATTTTAAAAGTAAATACTCTAAATGAAGTTTAGAAATAGTAGGGTTTGTTACCACCACTACTTTTTTGTTTATTGTTAACGTCTGAAGTTTATCAATCGTTATATCATAAGAGGTATCGGGAAGGGTTATATTTACAATCATTAGGATTCCATTTAAAAAGTTTATTATTAACTTATTTTAGCGAAAAGTGACTGTAACATATCTTTTATATTTTCATTAATCTTTTTTGGTTTTCCATCTTTAGCTAATACAAGTGTAACACGTGTTCTAAATAAAACTTTTGACTCTTTTTTTACTTCTTGAATCATGATAAATGAAGCTTTATTTATCACTTCTATTTCACTAGTTATTTCTAACACATCTGCAAAAAAAGCACTACTCAAAAAATCACAATCCATCTTTCTTACAACAAAATGAGCATCATCAATAACTGGTGTTAATCCTTGACTAAAAAAGAATTCACTTCGTGCTCTTTCACAATACTTTAAATAATTAGCATGATATACTATACCACCTGCATCCGTGTCTTCATAATAAACCCTTATCTGCATGCTCTCACCCCTTTATTTATCGTAGATACAAGCTCCTGAAAATAATACGTTCC
>ENA-ORXI01002497-ORXI01002497.1-sediment-metagenome-genome-assembly--contig:-NODE-2497-length-13186-cov-7.246319_pt1 | contig 13186 bp, 15 predicted proteins | sample MGYA00237861_ERZ511468 | MGnify/ENA primary metagenome ERZ511468 (study PRJEB26299, sample SAMN06266213) | sediment metagenome | isolation source: Hudson Canyon methane seep mesocosm | place... | reverse complement strand
TAATCTTGGATGAACTCAAACAAGCTATAGCCTGCTTGAAATTGGACTTTATTTTTAGCCATGACCGCTCTCCACTTGTATTCCCTGTATCTTATGACAATCTTGAATCACTAAAGTTGCTTAGACTCGTAGGTAATCAGGAACACTTTTGCATAGGTAGAACTAGACGCGACAATACCTCGAATACGATGTTGGTAATATTGATATGTATATGAGTTAATCTCTACGATATTTCCTGCAATCAACGCGGCACCCGCTACTACATCCAAGCCGTCAGCAGAAATGGTGCCGTTAGCATGTGAAACATACAAATAAACTCGGTTTGCCAATACTCTGACAGCACCCTCGGTATTAATATGAATGACATCGGTGTTATTAGTCCCCTGAATAAAATTCCCTACTATCCAGACAGGCACATTAGAAATCAGATGACCTTTCTCAAAGGTATTCCCCGCTATATAAGCATCATAAGCATTAATGGTGGTAATTAATGAGCCTGGACTAAAAAAGTTACCAATCACCATCAATGTGCCATCACCTTCCGTTGTGGCATAACCTGTGACATTTAAATCCACACCACTCAAAAAGCTACCTTCCAACACTTTAACATCAGAGGCGGCTAAAACAACTACCTCTACCCCAAAGTCCACGCCTTGTAAAATAACCTGACTACCAGCGGCATCAATGGTAAAAGTTCCGCCTGTAATCAATGAAGCAACTGCGCTGTTAATTGCACGAATGGTCAAGGATTTATCAATCACTAAATCACCATTCCCTAGATAAGTACCATCACTTAGCACTAGGGTGTCGCCATCCGCGGCAGCAATAACAGCCGCGACCAGCGTACCATTACCGGGAGCGACTGAAACCTCTGCGGCCTGAGCCATCCCCGAAAATAACCATCCTGCAACAAACATCTGTCCTAAGTGACTTAACTTCACAATTTTTCTCCTGATAATATAAGATAGGCACTTGATTTTATAACGCCTAATAAATCGCATTAACTCGGCGTAGGGTTAGTTACCTATAATTTTATGAATCTTTGATTTAGCGTTAAAACTCTACCGCCAAAGCTTTTAGAACACAAGCAAAAAACACACCATATAGACAACAGTCTGATTTATAGACTATTTAATTTCTTGCTTCATTCAAGGTGTAAAAAATACTGACATGTTTTTAATCTCACTAATATTCTTCCCAAACTGTCACTGCTATCAAGTTAAGGAAAATGCTGGTTAGTGACCGCATAACTCTACAAGTCTTTTGAAAATGGCGGATAACGCTGTCGCTCATCCTCCCTACATAAGACACAAAAGATAATCCCTCTTAACTTTATGGCAGTATCCCAAGCCGTAGGTTGGATGAGCGCCAGCGTTATCCGACATTACTGACATTTCATAAATCCATCTACTCACATCCAAGCAAAGCAAGTTCTAAGCTTAATCACAGTGTGACATAGAAGAGGTTAATGCCTATTAAAGATCTTCGACAAGTATAATTTTGTGATTAGTATGTAGCAATTTAAAAAATGTGCCATTACTAGCTTTGATCTCACTATTTTTAGATACTTTTGCCAAGATCGTGACTGAATCACCCTCATTGAGTGAATCTAATTTACGTTGAGATTGAATGTTATTAGGAATAGCGTGATAAAAAACAATAGAGCCGCTTGGCTGTTTTTCTGAAGACCAGCGATAATTACCGTCCCCTTTATGTTTAATGGTAACGAGGTCAGGATCACTGAAATCACCTGACGTTATCACTAAATCATAAGTAATGATTGGGATGTTTTTATCATAGTGCCGATCTATTCGTCGAACATGACCACTGATTGATTTTAAATCATCAGTCCAATCTGAATAAAAAGCCTGACCATTATAGGAGAGCTGTTCACCAAACCCCATCTCTTTTGCAATATCAGACGTTGAAGGTTCCCATTTTATGTATTGGAATGACCCAACGATAACTATTCCAACTATAATTAGTCTTTTCATACTTTTTAGAAGTTACGCATTGACGACGGGTTTGAGTTCTGAGTTCAAATAAGACATATTTGTCATAAAGGTTCCGATAAACGAAGCAAAAAGATGGTTCTTTATGGCTCCTTTACTGCGAACTTGGAATCGCTCAATATTGCATACCTGCTTTATTGCACGGTGATATAGCTCAATCTGCCAATGCCAACATATTACAGTTACATTTCAACAAGTTAATGGCGCGCCCGAGATGATTCGAGAAAGACAATTTATAACCAATTGATTTACAACTCATTTATTAAAAGTTACATAGTACTTGTGTAGCACATCTCTATTACAAAATACCACAGCCAGTATTTGAAATTCAAAATATTTTTTAAATAAATTACGGCCTGTAATCTTCAGCTGACTTCTATTTTAAATGGATTGAAGGATAATGTTCGCTCTGTGAATTAACCGCTTAAATGGAAGTATGAAGAAAACAATTACTCTACTATTGACTCTATCTGCGCTTGCTGGATGTGTACAAACTCAATATCAAAAAAATGTAACAGTGGTTAAGGATGCTGCTGGAAATCTAGTATCTACAACCATATCTGAAACTGTTATTCAGCCAGGTCAAGGGTATCCTGTGAAGTTTGAGCATTTAAATGATGTTCAGCCATAAGCTAAGAATTATCTGAAAAGTTTATGAAAGTTCTGGGCTTCTACTGGTTACTCTCAATAAGGGGACGCTAGTAGCCCCCAGAACCTCATTGAGAATGAACAGTCTGAATTATTCTTTTCTTTTATGAGGGATCTAAGTCCAACAGATGGGTAGAGTGGAAATCAATACGTAATAATACTTGCATTGGCTGTAGTTGTTTTTGGTGCAAAGTAAGCAACTTTCACTATTAACATCTCTTTTTAAAGAATACGTTAAGCCCAAGTAAACCAGCGATAAAGAATGAAATAGCTGAGGGCAACGGAACTGGTGAAGGCGAATCTCTTACAAGAAGACTAGCAACCTGATGGTTAGATATTAAATCTGGAATTGACTCATCAAATGAATTTATACTTCCATTTACTTCAAAAATTGCTCCTACCGTAGTTGCGTAACCGCGAACACTTGATTTGGAGTAACCAAAATAGCCAGTATTATGTGTACCAGACTCTGTATCGACAATATCAGAAGTTATTACCTTTGAGTAGTAGGTGGAGTACCTGAGTTCGTATGTAGCTGATGATGGCGGTATATATGTATAAGTTTTACCTAATAAATCTAACAACCCTTTTGCAATAAAAAAATCCTCAGTTGCACCGTTCCAGATTTCTGATGGATCACGAAGATCATTTAAATCATAATTTAGCGCATAGTTCGTTGCTAGTTGATCAAATTCGCTTGCAGATGCGTAATGCCAACCATTTTCAAATAAATCGGTATCAGTTGAAACGTCATTGTATGAACGCCCGATGGTTACTGAAAGGTCAAGCCATTGCAATCCAGATAAATTATCAGCAGTATAGTTGCTAATATGTATTAAATTTGCAGGAGAAGAATTAGCTTGTTGAGAGCTGATTAATAATACAGCTATAAGGGGAAAAATTATTTGTTTCATGCCTAGCTTTGATCTCTTATATATTATAAAGGAAGCATAAATAAATATGCACATACTTAAAGGTTAAGCAATAAATAGGCCGTATTACTCATGCAGTTAATCAATGACTTATTATTAGGAGGGGAGTATATGTGTCATATGACTACATTAATACGCTCAATAACGTAATCAACTTACGCTCTTATAAAGTATACATTACAAGTCCTTTTTTGTTTAACGGTATAATCAGCCCTTGACGCGTCTTATTTTATGTCTCATAATTAACTCTAACAAAGTCATAGACTTTATGAGACATAACAAGGGGATGAAATCATGGCTAAAATAGGTTATGCGAGAGTGAGCTCAACTGGACAGTCGTTAGAGATTCAATTATCAAAACTATCTGCTTACGGATGCACTGAGCCGGATGGTGAGATTTTCCAAGAAAAGAAAAGTGGTTCAAAAGCTGAGAACCGAACGGAACTAAAAGCTTGCTTAAAGCATCTTAGGAAAGGCGATTCGTTTATTATTACCAAGCTCGACCGTTTGGCGCGTTCGATGTCAGATCTTGTAAAGATTGCTGATGAACTTAAACAGAAAGGTGTCGAGCTGGTTGTGTTGGATCAAAGTATAGATACTGAAAGCCCAACAGGTAAGTTATTATTTAACATGCTTGGTTCGATCGCTGAATTTGAGAATGCTATCCGCAAGGAGCGACAAACAGACGGTATAGCTAAGGCTAAGGAATTGGGTATTAAGTTTGGTGCAAAAGCTAAGCTTACACCGGCGCAGGTTGAAGAGCTGAAACTGAGGCGCTCTGAGGGAGTAAAAATCAAAGACCTTATGAGTGAATACAATATAAGTAAAGCGACCACCTACCGCCTATTATCTAACAAATAAGGGTCAACCTTCTCATCTTTAAAGCCGCTAACCATGCGGTTTTTTTGTGTCTAAAATAAATTATTGACGGTAACAAGCGTTACCGTGTTATTATATAGTTTCTTAATTTAGATTGTAGAGAAATGGCACTAACACCAGCACAAAAACAGAAGGCATATAGGGAGCGGCAAAAACTCAAACCTGATGCTCCTAAAACTGCATATTTTAAAATTCAGGGTTCTTTAGTGGATGACCTGGATTATTTAGCGGAGCTTCTTGATATGAATAGAACTAATGTTATGCAAGACCTGCTTACCGCTTCGCTACGGATGGTATTACCAACCATTAAAGAAGACGCTGAACAGTTGCGAGAGCGCATAAATGAATATCCAGATGCCTCCCCTGAAACCTTCAAAAAGGTAATGATGGCTTTCTGGGGTGACAGTCTGGCGGCAATGAAAAGCTAGTAAGACAGCCCTGCAAGGCTTAAAACATGCAACTTTAGATGATTGTATGAATAGAGGACATACGAGACACCTATACACTTAGTAATGAGTGTGTGCGTACTTGTCCACACTCTTTTTTATAATATTTAAAGGTAACAAACGATGAATGATTCATTAACAAAGGCAACACCAAACCACCTCAATGGCATAACAAAGTATGTCGAAAGTAAAGAAGTTATTGCACGTAGAGCGGCAGCTCAAAAAGCTAGAAAAGTTGCAGCGACATATCTAAACAAATCAGAGGCCAGTCATTACCTGCATACCATCTATGACGAATGGCTTGTGATGATGGGGTATGAAGATATCCATCCAAACTTTCAAAGTCTAATCAATGAGAATATCCGTAACCCAATCTCACCGAGCGCAGTTAAACAAGGCTACCCTAAAGGCAACAAAGGTAAATACAGCAAGATAGATCATCTGCGTATGCGTGGCCGTCCAATGTTTTTAAAAGCAAAGCTAAGAGATTGGTTTAATTTCCATTACGCGCCAACGTTAGCCAAGACAGCGGCTTAATAATGGCAGGCGGAGTCACACCTAAGAAGACGCTGGAAGAGGCTGTAATACTCAGAGAAGGAGGTTACAGCCTAACTGCCATTGCTGACAAACTAAATACAAGCGTATCCACACTATCACGGCACTTTAAGCGTTACAGTATAGGTAAGGGTTCGCTCTCTGATGATGCGGTAGCAAAAGCTAAACAGCAACTGTTAAATGATGCTGGCTTCATTGATTCGCTCAAGCATCAGATAGCGGCATCAATCACAGATGACCTAGCCCACGTTAAACAGCTAAGAGAGGCATCGGCTTTATTGTTAGAAGAGTTAATGACTGACAAGAGTCTTCCTGCTCATTATAAGGCGCGTGGAGTGACCGCTTTAACCACTGGCATCAGGTTGACTCAGGAAGTAGCTAGACGCGCTTTACAAGTGGACAAACTTGAAGTGGAGGCGCAGGACTTACCAGAACTGATAGTAAGAGAGCTAACGGCTGAGGATGTTAAGTCAATGAGGACAGAGCAAACTAAGGAGCGTATCGCTCATGGAATTGGAGAGGCTGGGGGAGTTGAATTGAATGAAGTGGTGAATCACCAGTGACCGTATATTGAAGTTGGGGTGACAAAGACAAACCCTTAGATATTTTCGACTAAACCGCTAGGCATTATATTCATCGGCTGGGGTTAATTTGAAAATCCTGAAACTAGACAAACAAAAGCCCTCAATAGCACGGCAATGCTGAGGGTTTTAAGTAACAAGCATAAGTAAATATGAATGATAGTTATACCAGAATACCGAAAGATTTACGAGCGGTAGAAGAGAGGCTACAGCGTAGTAGAGAGAAAAAAAATACAATTTCGCACAAAAAAACACCTAAATCAAAGGGGCTTAAAAACAACTGTATAGTGCGTGGCATAAGGGATTCTCTATTGAAAAATGCGGTCAATTATAGAGGAGGGTGTTGTAATATAGATTTATACAATACTTGTGCAACACATACACCCTCAGCACCCACACCCTTATATAAGGTTATTAACTTTTTCCCTGAGACGGTAACATCGTGTATTGCAGACCGGCACGATAACGCTATCACCCTACCTTTTACGCTTCCAGCATGGCGGGCATTAAACGAAACAACAAAGCCTTATTTTTATCAGCTTGCTTTAGCGGAATTAGAAAGGGTGTCAAATCAGGAATACAGGCTAATCCCTTTTGTATTTAACGAAAGCAAAGTTCTTACAGAAGCCATAGGCAAGCAAAGAAGAAAAAGAGTGGACTTTATACGAGATAGACTGCAAAAATCCCTTAAAGCGTCTTTAAATCGCACAGAGGATGATCCGGTCATGTTCTGGTTTGCTTTTGAAACAGCCCACAAAGGACAGCCCCATTATCAAGGCTCATTATTGCTTAAGTTAGAGGAATTAAAAAGAGCCAGAGAAGCATTTTATATAATCAATCGGATGATGACGTTAGAGGAAAAGCGTGGGGCTTTAAGATTTAGAGGTGGAAAAAGGCGGCGGGTTATAGAAAGCAACGGCTCTGTATATGCTGACCTCAATTGGGCAGATTACAACCTAAAAGAGCGTGGGGTTACTCGAAGAGAATATAATAATCTTGACAATATTTCCGCCGCCACCCATCCACTGAAAAAACATACGGAAGATTACTACAACAGGCTTAGAGTAGAGTTTAAAATCATGAGGTAAACCCCTATTTATTTCAGAGTCACCGCTTGCTTACCACCCTATGCTGTGTCATATAATCCATACCTCTATTAATTTAAGTATGAGGTAAATCCATGAAAATAACAGAATTAACACTCTCTGAGTTGTACCCAATTATTCAAGCTTCAGTTGAAACTACAAGGCAGCATGTTGACGGGATGCTGACGGTTAAATGTGACCACCCCGAACATGGCGAGCTAGTTTGGATTCAAGGGAGCGGCGAAGGTATTGTATTGATTCAGGCGTAAATATTGAACGCTGATAGTCGAATATAGAAGACTATCAGTAATCGCCATTACTTTTTAAATACTGGCTTGACAGGTTTATAGAAGTCTATATCAAATGTAAGTTTTTCAATTGCCTCTTTCTTCACTGATGGAGCTATTTTTAATACATCATTATCAATATAGCGCTTTGTTACAGGAGGCAATAAGTCGCCTCTTCCATCCCTCACTTTATCTTCATGACCTACTACGGACAGCATATCTCTAATAAAATCACTCTTACATGCTTCAGTGATAACCGTATGTCGGAAAGCGTGCATACCAACAATTTTTTTATTAACCGCGTCATCTCTCAATCCAACATCTTCAAGAAACCGCCTAAAGTTTCTCGCAGTATTCCCACCAGCTCTATTACTGTGCGGTGTATCGAGTGGAAACATTCGTTTGAATCCAGCTTTTTGTAATCCATTCGTATAGTCAAACAGACCAAGCTCAATCAATTTCGAATGTATCGGGACTTGCCTTTCAGTACCTGACTTTACACTTTTCTCAATATCAGGCGCGGCTTCGGTTGCATCACTGATTAGAAAACACCAAATACCACCCACATCCAAAATATCAGTAAATGGATTAAGTTGGCATATCTCATTGACTCTCATACCAGTATATAAAGCAATCACAGGTAACCAAAACTTACCAACATCCTTACTAGATCCACAATAAGCTTTCATCTCTTTACACCTGAACAGCTTATCCAGCTCCTCAGACTTAAAAGCTCTTTGACCCTCCTCACCACTCTCCCTAGTGCCCTTGTATTTAATATCTCGAACCGCGACATTTGCAAAAGCACCCTCATACTCTTCCTTCGCCCACGCTACAAACTGACTAACGGGGCTCTTATATCCATCAAACGAACTCTTATGTAGCCCTGCACCTTCATTGTTCTCAATAATCTGTTTAATTGACATTGAGCTGAACTCCCTTCTTCCCCAATTGGGCGGCAACCTCTCAATCTTTCTAAACACTTGGCTCATCTTAAAATGTTTTATATCTCCCACATACTCATCACCCAGAAACTCATTAAGCATTTTGAATGATGTTACATACTTCTCTCTATTTCTTTTTGTCAGATGAGAAAAGTGCTTTTTCTCATACTCAGCAAGCACGGTAGATAGGACTGGAGTCTTTAGCTTGACTTTACTTTCTCGGGTGAGAGTTACAGGTATTTGATTAGCATGACTTAACAAAGCACCTTTCAGCAAATCATTTTCAGCTCTCAATGTTGTTTCACGCTCAATGCGAAGAGCTTCGGCTTTGTGAGTAAACTCAAGCCGCTCAGTCTCCTCTTGATGAATTACATCTCGTACTTTAAGCTTCTCTCTCAATACCTCTAAATGTCGCTTATGTTTAATATCGGTCATATCCTTACTCAGATTATTAAAAATGATTTTGATCTCACTAGCGACCCTCAAGGCGATAGGAATAGCCTCTTGTCTATCTTGAGTCTGAAGAGTCTGTATGATCTCTTTTCTTTCGATGACAGCTTGAAGTTTAGCGGGAACTCTTATCCTAAAATACAGCGTATCGCCTCGACGGACAACATAGGGAATTTTTGACATATCACGCGCTCGGTGTGGAGCATGCTTGTGTAGCAAACTCGCTTATGAGCTGTGATCAGGAAAAATGTTTTCCTTATCAAACAGTTACTTAATATGGCGCGCCCGAGATGATTCGAACATCCGACATTCGCCTTCGGAGGGCATTAAGTGCGCTTTCTTCTATTTACCTTCCTAACCCATCATTTACCTATATGCTATTGATATTATTATAATACATAGATACCATGTAGGTAACAAAGGTAAATTAAAGTTAGCCAAAGCCTTCCAATAACAACACTTCACCGACACTTTACGGGAGGTCTTATGAACAAACCAATACGACTAACAGACGCACTTGTCCAAAAAGCTATCAGCGGAAAAGCTGAACCTTATCGCTTAGTTAAAAAGCATGATGCGATATCTGATTCTATAGTTCCTGGATTGAAGATAATTAAGAGTGGCACTAACATTTTCAGCTTTCGATTTAACTATCGCATATCTGGTAAACGTAGAAACATTACACTAGGCTCATACCCAGCGATTAATTGTAATCAGGCTAGAGGTCTTGCCAAGACGAGAGCTATAGAGGTGGCTACAGGAAACGACCCAATAGCAGATAAGCAAACAGCAAGAACTGCTCAAGAGAACACGCTCAGAAGCTATCTAGATCATGATTACACTTTGTATATGCAGTCTCGTGCCATTACAGCTAAAGAGTATCTATCTTTAATTCGTAATAACTTTACTTCAATCCTTGACAACCCCATATCCAAAATCACAAAAACAGATTTAGTTAAGTGGGTTCAATTTCAAATAATTCAACATGACAAAGAGGTTAAAGGGTTCAGCTCAGCAACTATTCGTAAACGATATTCTGCTCTTAAAAGCTTAATGTCCCATGCAGTAAGGCATGACGTTATAGAACATAATCCTTTCGATAAGATGGATAAGCTTGAATTTTCAAAAGATGAAAGCACTCAACAACAAACCAAGAGAACATATCTAACCCTTGATCAACAAAAGCAACTACTTCAATCAATTAATAACTACGATCAAAAATTAAGAACTGAAAGAAGTAATAGCAGAGCCCACGGTAAAAGCTATTTAACTGATCTTGATGGCTTGGCTTTTTCCAGTCACCACAAGCCGATGATGTTGATTCTTTATTTCATGGGAATGAGGTTAGGAGATGTTGTTGGGCTTGAATGGGTACATATTCAAGATAACAAATTTACTTGTAATATTTCAAAAGTGCTTGAGAAGACACGTAGAAAAGTTAAAACCCCATGTATTATACCAATGCCAAAATCTGTAAGAGATGCGTTGCGGTTGTGGTTTAAACAGCAAGGCAAACCTAGCAGAGGGCTTGTATTTCCAAACTCAACAACAGGTGACAGACTATCAGTACAACCATTAGCTAGATGTTGGAAATGGATCAAAAAAGATGCTGGGTTTCGTAATGATTTGCAACTTTATTCATTAAGGCACAACTATATTTCTTGGCTAATAATGAACAACATACCTCTTTCAGTTATTGCATCAATGGTGGGGCACAGCTCCACAGATATGATTAATTCAAACTATGGACATCTAATTGCTGGGGCAGATACTACAGCATCAAATTCATTTGCTGAATTATTGAGTAGGGAGGCTTAAATGACACCAGAAGAAACTAACGTAATCAGAAAATTTTGGTTAAATAAAGACCTATCTGTCTTGGCTACTCATGCTAGAGGCACCAGACCTTCTGAAGATTTTTTAGAGTTTATTTACTGCACTCTAGACCGCTCAAGTGTTAACGTAAAAGAATCCCTTAAGAGTAGAGGGGAAAGAATGGTAGCTCTCGTCATTGATCTATGTGACCAGCCTAAACTTACCAAAGAGAATCCAAAGTCAGTATTTTATATTGTAGCTAATCTGGTAGAAAAATCACCATCTACCGTCTATAGACAATACTACAAATACTATAAAGAACCTGCAACAGAAATGGCAATTGCCGCCTATCGAGAATTTAAGCGAGACCCATCTAAAGCGCTACCAGTTTACAAGCCAATAATGTTAGAAATCGAAGAAATGGTTGAAGCAGTCAACGCTGAAGCCCAGTAAAATAGACACATACCATCTTTTTAAAGAATTTCGAGTATTATGTAGACATACCCTCATGAGCGATTATTACCTTTCTTATTTAAACAGAAAGGTAATAACATGTTAGCAATGCAATCAGCATTTTCAACAGTAGCAGCTGCAGCCTATATTGGCAGCACTGCAGCAACACTTAAAAACTCAAGGTGTACTGGTAATTTATGGGGTGTAGAGCCACCTAAATTTACTAGAATTGGGACAAAAAAAATCATCTATCGTAAAACAGATCTGGATAATTTTTTGGATCAATTTGATTCATTTCACACTACCGCTCAAGCAAGCATGGGGTTGAATAATGTTAAATGATTTAGCCACTGAGCCAGCACCCAGCCACAAACAAAAACTTATCAATAACATAGAAAGTAATGATTTATCCGTTTTAGCTTTGATGCAAATTGATGATAGCATGAAATATTTGGTGGAACTTGCCATTGGAGGTACTGCTGTTGGAACAGGACTTAATTCTCATCCAGAATTTTCAAGTATGGTGAGTGATTCTTTAAATGAATTAACCCAAACAAAATACAAATTTATCTCACATCCCAATAAGTTTCATGCTTTAACAGCTCATGATGGTGAAGTATTTTTAAGTGGTGCATTAAATGCTTTAGCAAAAAACAAGCTATTCGCCAGTAATTTTGCACTACCTAACCAATAACCACGAAAAGCTAAAACATCAGTACTCGCAATAACGCGACCTTTACCATAATTGTGAGCAACTATCGCTGAGTTATGAGCCAAAAGATTAACTAAATTTTTATCGGTATATCCACTTAACATTGGTTCGGCACTGTATTTTGCTAGCGTAACAAAAGACTGCTGCCCTGCGTCCATAATTAAGGTACTGTTTCGAAATAAAGGTAAAGTTTTTTCTGTATAACCAAAAGCGAGTGGGTGCGAAATATCAAGTTCCGTTGCAAAAATAGCACCCGCGATACGCTTTCTAGCACTAAGCTTTTCTTTATCTTGATATCTTAGTAGCTCACTATCAAACAGTTGGTCTATTTCTTTTTTATCGATAAAGTCAACTGACAAAATATCTTGTTTGGCTAACCATTTTGCTGCACGTTTTTGAGCAAAAGTAACACCACCCTGCTTAAGCCATTTTTTTAATTGACTAATGTTGTTATCTGAAAGACCTTTATAATCACCATCAACCAAAATTAAGTGACTATAATTTGACAAATCAATACTCGCTAATCGAGAGTGTTCTACAACACTGACAGGTATTTGTAATGTCTCATCAAGATAAAAACGAATTTCACCAGCTTCATATTGCGAAATTCCTTTACCACCTAAAAGTAATACTTTGGGCTGCTTTAATTCATAGAATGAATTACTGCCAAAATCTATACCTTGGCTGGTTAATCCGCTATTAATAGTCACTAATTCAATATTTGTTTTGTGTGCTAAAGCTGCTAATGTTTCACGCCAATGTTGAGCAGTTTGAACACCCGCAGGAATAATAATGGTACCGCTAGCAAAAGATCTCTCTGTATTTTCAACTTGGCTAATGAAGCTGCCCGTTGCTACTTTGGCTTTGATTTTGTGCTTTAGTAATTGATTTAACAACTCTGGAGCTAAAGAATGGTGCCATTCAAATGCATATGCATAATCACTGCTATTTGTGTTAACTTTACTCGTTGAAACAATATCTTTTTTAGACCAAGGGCTTTTCGCTAATTTCAAACCCCAAGTACTATCCAGTGCTTGAAAGTGAATATTGAGTGCCAATGGCATAGTCCAGCCTGATACATCGTAAAAGGTGTTATCTGGGAAGTCAGTTTCTTGGTTAAATAGCGCTTGCACAAGCCTATATTGCCTCTGCTCTAAAGGAACATAGAAACTGCTTTCTTTATCGTAACTTACACCTTTAAAACTAAAATCATCACTCAGCGGATAAGCATCTACTTGATGCTGAGATAGCTTATCTAGCAAAGTATTCAACCGATATGCATCTTTTGATTCACTAAACAAATAACCATCAAATTTTTCTTTTTTGGCTAAATCAATTGCTTGTTGATAGAAATTATTTTGGTATTCTTTAAGTGCTTTACGGCTTT
>ENA-ORXI01002496-ORXI01002496.1-sediment-metagenome-genome-assembly--contig:-NODE-2496-length-13188-cov-9.399436_pt1 | contig 13188 bp, 7 predicted proteins | sample MGYA00237861_ERZ511468 | MGnify/ENA primary metagenome ERZ511468 (study PRJEB26299, sample SAMN06266213) | sediment metagenome | isolation source: Hudson Canyon methane seep mesocosm | place: USA:Hudson... | reverse complement strand
TTTTAGTATTGGTAGGACACAAGAATTACTCTATGAGTTAGAAGATATTATTTATCACTTTAAGCAATCGCCTGTAGAAAAATCAAAAAACTGGGGTGATATTGAAATCATTGTCGATTCACCTTTAGCGAATAAGTTTACTGAGGTTTATAAAAAACTTCGCCCTTATTGGGATGAAGAAGCAAATAAAAAAATAAATGCAGGTAGGCATCCGCTTTCATTTGAGCAGCTAACGACGATTAATGCACATCAAGATCATTTAAATGCTATCGATTATTTAAAAAGAACAGCGCGGCCGTGTATAGTCCTTGCTGCAAGTGGTATGTGTACTGGTGGGAGAATTGTTAATTACTTAAAAGCCTTGGTTGAAGATCAACGTACCGATATTTTATTTGTTGGCTACCAAGCGATAGGTACTACGGGTCGGCTGATTCAAAAATATGCGACTAGAAATGGTTATATAGAGCTTGATGGCCAGCGCTTACCTATTAATGCTGGCGTATATACCTTAAGTGGCTATTCAGCACATGCCGATCAAGCCGGTTTATTGCGCTTTATTAAAGGGATGCGTAAGGAACCTCATGAAATTAGGTTGGTACATGGCGATCAATCTGCTAAATTACAGCTGCAAACAGAAATTAAACGTTTATTTCCCGAATCCACAGTCAGTATTCCACATCAGTAGGTGTTATTTTGAAAAGTATATTACATGAAATCCTAGGAAATCCTCAATTTGAAGAGGGCGTTGCTTGGAAGCGACGTAATTTTAAAGCTAATGAACAGGTCGTTAAACAAGGTGAATTAGGTGAAACGCTGTTTGTTATTGAGGAAGGAGTGCTTCGGGTGACTGGGAATGTAGAGTTGGATGATAAAAAAAATATGCAGACAGGGATTTGTGACTTAGAAAAAGGTAGCATTTTTGGTGAAACGTGCCTTCATGAGCCTAGCCCACGCATGGCAACAGTTATTGCGGTAACGGATTCTTGTGTTGTTGAAGTGGACGGCTTAAAACTGAGTGTATTTTTAGATGCGCACCCTGTATTAGGTTATCTTTTTTATAAAAATTTATTTGAGATTTCCGTAACTCGCTTAAATAAAGCTAACCAACGCGTCGAGCACCTTATGGCTTGGGGGCTTAAAGTTCATGATATTGAAAAATATTTATAATAATAGGTATTGAAGTTATAGAAATAAGTCAAAAAGGAAGGTTATCTCACCGTTAAGTGCTGAAAGTTACCAAGTGCTGACGCTTAAAATCATGGGAATGAAGCTAGCAAAGTGATGATTTTTAGTCCGCAGTAGACGACAGAGGTGTCGCCAATCCGAAGTGCGCTGCGATAGCTGTGCGCGCGCGAGAGGCAAGTGGTTATCCCGACAGCCGCAAGCCATTGAGGTAGCTTTAACGAAGCGGATTTTGTGCGTAGTTGAAGCGTACGCAGGGCTTACTGGGGTATATCCAATTCGCTCCGTATGTGAATGAATCTTGGCGACAGGAGTCCCAAGGTTTTCATGAGCTAGGGTGGTGCGCCAGATTGAGTGGTATTTCAGGGGTTAAATTTCGGTTATGCTTGGCTTACCGAAATAGAACAATAAGTATTAATTGATGCCCACTTGAAAGGAAGTATCAATTATTTAGCAGACGCTTAATTTCATTCTTAATTTCGAGTCAGCTATCTTGGTTCTTTTTGCCAATAACTTTTGACGAGCTGCGCAAAAATTACTAACGATCGTATTTTTATCATAACTTGACTTTGAATCAGATTTTGTATCGTGATTAATTATTTTTTTAAGGCTTTCAACATGATGACAGTGATTTAAATTTTCTTCATTAATTAATTGGGAAAATGAAGAGCCTATAGACTGAAGGTATTTGTAGTCACCGACAACAAGGGCCATCGGTGTTACTGGTCCGATTCCTGGGTAATGGGTTTGCTTGGCAAAAGGACGAAAGCCGAGCTTTAAATATGAATTCATATGATGTTGTTCGCAATTAAGTAATACGACCTCAACCCTGTTCTTAAGAACAAAATTGATAACTTCCTGATACATCCGTAAAATAGTTAAGGATCCTCGGGCGTTATTTTCCACCATTAATCGTTCAACTATACAAATTTTCTTTGCTTGCAATAATGAAGTGAATTTTGAAGTGTGATATGTTTTTTCGTGTTCTTGAGTAAAGTGAGTATCCCCGCCCCAGAAAATTCGTAGAGTACCAATTGGTTTATTCTTTTTAATTGCAACAATCGCGCGGGCATTTTTATCATGCTCGTCTTGTAGTTCTTTTAGCTCGTGATTGCTTTTATCTGAAAATCTATTCATTCCCTCAACATAGATCTTATGGCGTAATTGATAAGATGCACGAAGCTCAGCCTTGGTTTCGGCAAAACGAACGCCATCTTTCAGTATATTCACAGTTTGAAGTTGAGAGTGTAATCCGGCTATAGGCTGTATTTTTACTGGGTTAAAAGCTAAATTTGGTAACATCTATGTCTCCTCCGAAGTGTTTGTTATAAATCAAGCAGCTATTATGCCAACCTGGTGGTCTGTGTTTTAATTGATTGAATATAAAGGAGTTATAGAAAAGTGTAAAAGAGTATTTATATAAAAAGGCAATCTAATTGAGTGAGTTGTCTAGTTTAAGCGACAGGTATTTAAAGTGGAGGGGCTGGGAGTCGGTTGCTCAAAGTGGTAAGGCTATATAAGTTATTGAAATGTATCTGTTTTTTAAATATAACTAGGATGTTTTTTCGTCGTTTTTTTGTCGTTTTTTTGAGACAATATGCCTTTTTAATAAGGGGGTTATTTGGAGGAGGAGAGTGATTTTTTAAGATAGCCCTTGACGGGCGCTATTTGGGAGGTAAATGCCATGCGGTTGTTATGTGTGAACTGGGGAGCAACAGAGCTCCTAGTTGAGCTTTGATTTGATGCTGCCCCATGTAAAAAGTGAATTAAAGGGAAATATCTCCCTTTAAATTGTTGTCAATGTGACCTAAGATCTGAAGCCTCATAACCACCAAGAACTCGAGAGCATAAAGTTCGACAAATATTTACCAAAACTTTATTAGCAAGCTCGCTTTCAAATTTTAATAATCGAGACATAGAGGCTTCATCCAAGCTTAAAACACGCACATCATCGGTTGCAGCAATAATGCTAGCTGAGCGTGGCATATGTAAGAAAAATGCAATTTCGCCAATCATATCGCCAGGTGTAACAATGGCAATTAATTTATCTTCACGACGAACGTCAATTGCGCCGGAAAGTAAAACGAAAATTGTTTTTGCCGAATTATGATGATCAATAATGTGATCGCCTAACGAGCACTCTATGATATGACTCTTTTCGATAACCCTTTGTACTTCATCTTCAGTTAAATGATCAAAGATTTTAGGTATTGGGTTTTCTAGGAGTTTAGGGTTGGCATATATTTGTTTTAAAAAATCAGTAGGGTTACTTGTCGCCTGACTAATGACGTTAACTCCATGGCCGATTTTTTCTAATATCTGCTCAGTATGAAGGCAATGATTAAAGTCTTCTTCTTTAGTTAGCATACTAAAAGGAGAGCCTACGCGTTTAAGGTGCTCATAATCCCCAGTAACCAAAACCATTGGGATAACTAAGCCGATTCCTGGGTACGAGTATGACTCCGCAAAAGGGCGAAAGCCAAGTTTCAGGTAGGAATTGAGATGATGAGGCTCACAGTCTAACAGGACTACTTCCACTTGTTGGTCAAGGACGAAGTGCATTACTTCTTTGTACATACGCAGGGTTGTAGTTGATCCGCGGTGCTTTTCCGTTACCATTAGGCGCTCAACGATACAAATTTTTTTTTCATCCAGAAAATCTAAAAATCGAGATAGGTGATAAGCTTCAACTAAAGCTTGTGGAAACGAGGCATCCCCCCCCCAAAATAATCTAAGCGTACCAATTGGCTCACCATTCTTAATTGCGATTACCGCCCTGGCGATTTTATCGTAATCATCTTTTAACTCCTTAAGTTTATGGTCGCCTTTATCCTTGAGTCTACCCATTCCTTCTACGTAGACGTTATAACGCATTCGGTATGAAGCGTGAAGTTCCTCTTCGGTTTGAGTAAATCTAACGCCGTCTTGCATAATTATTACCTAGGTTGGCTTGTAATGTGGAAATTTTTTTGAATTCAGCTTGAAAATGAATGTCTAGTACTTTTGTTAAGGCTGCTAAATGGACATTTTTTGTTTATTTTAACAATAAGAAGAGAAATAAGAAATAAGGAGCTGGTTGGTATTGTCGATGGCTAAAATAAATAAGCTGATTTAGGGTGTTAATGTTTAGTCATTTTACCTTAGTCTTACGCTAAAGATCATGGAAACGGAGCTTAGCGAAGTGATGATTTTTAGTCCGCAGTAGGCGATAGGGTTGTCGCCAATCCGAAGTGCACTGCGGTAGGGAAGCCAGTAGTTACCCCGGTAACCGTCAAGCCATTGAGGTAGCTTTAGCGTAGCGGATTTTGTGCGAAGTTGAAGTGAGCTCAAGGCGTGCTGGGACTTATATGATTCGCTCCGTGAATGAATATTTGTCGACAGGAGTCCCAAGTATTTCATGAGGATGGTGTGCTGGTTTGGTGTGTTTTTTATCGAGAGTTGCAAGTATCTGGTTGTTAAAAATATAAAGTAATATATCAATAACATATGATTATTCGAATCCTTAAGTCAACAGCATTGGGGGTGGGGTAGTAAGTGTATTATGGTGTGCTTTATCTGTGTTCAGTGCTCTGCTTTCTTGTGCTGTTCGATGCAGAGAGTACCGCAATATGTATTTTCACGCGTGGACGGAGGTATTAATCGAGTGGAAGCTGGTAGGAAGCCACCTAACTCTAAGGGGAGTTAGGTGGTTGTATTGCTAACTAAGCGATTTAAGAAGCTTTTTTGCGACGAGTAAAGCCTAGACCTAATAAGCTAATGCCTAAAAGTGAAAGTAGCTCAGGTTCTGCTACTGGTTGGAAGTCAACGCTTAATTTTCCAGTAATATTATGAATTGTCGCGCCGACAGCAGGGGTGAAACGGGTGAAGTCACCTGAAGTAAGGGCTATATTATAAAATGGGTCAGGGGCAGTGAAGAATGTTTCACCTATCGCTGTCAAGCTAATAGGGCCAACAGTACCAAATGACCCTTCGTTTTGGCCGCCGCCGGGAGCTTGGTTGCCTGCGCTAAGAGGGGCGCCGAAAAGAGAGCCTGTGATGAGGAGCTCATCATCACCGTCGTTAACAGTGTTGTGATTAACGAGGCCATTTACTGGGTTGGAGAACTCAGTGTCATTCGCGTTGTCATAATAGAAGTTGAATACGCCCCCAGGTGAAAAGTTAAAGTGATCACCGGTACCGTCGGTGAACCACGTTCCACTGCTTTGAAAAAGTGCATATAGGCCATAATCAATGGCTAGGCCTGTTGTAGCAGGGCCTACATCCTGAGTGTCATCATCACTACGAAATACGCTAGCAGTCCAGCGTAGGCTGGTTTCAAATGTGGTAGCTGAAGTAAAAGTGATGGTTTCAACGTAGCTGCCATTGATGCGATCGGCATTGAATGGAGACGTTGCGCCAATTAGCGAGCCTTCGGTGCCAAGATCGGGTTGTACTGTGAAGTCTGGTAGATCTACTGCTGCCTGTGCACTAAATCCAGTAAAAGCTATTGCCGCAGCAAGGGTCGTTTTGATTAGTGTGTTCATTTTTCTCTCCGAGTTGGAAGTTTATATACATTTTTAATTAAGCACTTATGGTACCATAAATAAAAAAAGCAATTAAATCAGTGTTATATGTTTTTTATAACGGTGATGACCAGGCTGAAGTGTAAAAAAAATCGACATAAATCATGTAAGCAGATTAACTGCTAGGTGATCCAATATAAGTGAATAAAAAGTACTAAACTATTTGTTTAGATTAAATGCTTTATGAATGAAGTGGCTTATATAACGCATAGAGAGCTTTAGAGTGTCTCTCTGGTAGGCATCATTTAGGAAATACGCAAGTAAAAATCTACGCTACTATGGTGTAGGTTTTTACTTGTTTGAATTTCTAACTATTGGAAAATACCCTATATTTTATCCATAGGGTATTTTTTGCAACCTTTAAGGTAAAAACTAAGTTTAATTTTGACCTTTGATTACGGAGGCTTTATTTGTCATTCCTCTGTAGTGTAAAATTTTTCAACATCTTTTTTTTGCGATAGTTTTGGGATTAAATACCTAATATTTTTTTTGCTAAATAAAATTTTAAACGCTGTATTGGGTTTCGGTTTCCCATCCATAAATAACCTTTTTTAAATTTATTTAAACGGGCATCGTAGCATGTGTAGTGAGGTATTGGCTTTAGCTCTTCTGGATGCAAAATAGCTAATAGCGTTTGCGTAATCACCATGCCTGTCGCAAGCTTACAGCCGCTGGCAATGCTAGGGGCTTTACGGGTAGCTAAATCTACTGTTGAAGGGTCTACATACTTCAAGTGAAAGCCTGCCGGCGCACAGCCTAAGGACATTTTAAGAACTTGTAGCTCAGAAGATACACTGTAATCAATATTAAAATAATCATCAAATGACATGCCATCAGGAGTATACACTAACAAGCCGACACCAAAGCCAAGAGGGACACCAAAAACAGCGGTTATTCCACGTTGCATGCAGGCGTTGATGATTAGACGGTGAATATTAATTTCGAAAAACTCTACGGCATCAACAAATACATCCACGCCAGTCAAAAAATCCTCCAGATTATCTTCGTTAATACCTTTTCCATAAGTCTTTATGTTTGCTTCAGGGTTAACATCCAACGCTAATTTATGCATGACATCCATTTTTTTTTGATCGATTGTAGACATCGTAGCGCCATACTGCCGATTAAAGTTGCCCATTTCAAATTCATCAAAGTCAGATATTTTAAAGTTACCCACGCCAGCTCGTAATAATGTAATTAAATAGTCGCCCCCTACACCACCCATACCGGCAATGGCAACGGTAGCATTTTTTAGGCGTAGTTGTTCTTCATTAGTAGTAATTCCGTGGTTTCTAGAAAAAGCTTGGTTGTAGTTAAAGTGTGTCATAGTGCTATCCTATTTTGATTCTATTTGCCTTGAATTAGGGGGGAATGAACTAAATTGAGCAAGTTATAGTTTGTTTAGGTAATTTTTCATTTACATTATGCAAATGAATTCCTGATTACCCATAAGCTTCAGCTGCCTTGAAGAATTGTTTTTAAATTAAATGATTTGCCATTGTAACCCGCATGAAGTGTATGGAGTGTGGGGGAATAGTTACTCCGAACCCTCCCGTATACCGCAAGCTTCATAACGGGCTATAGGAGATAGGGGTTTCGGCTGAAAGTTATACGTAATCAGGAATGAATTTGTATTGACAGAGAGAGTAATGATTTTATATAGACTTCCCATGATTTTAGTGGAATTTAGCTATACCTTAAGTAGTGTAAATATTCAGAGACCTCACCAAGAAATTAAGATTTTAGTTAAAAAGCATTCCAATCTATTGATAACTCGCCTCAAGGATGAGGAGTTAGTGAAGTTCCTAGGGAGCTGAGTACTTACTAAATAACTGCTAGTTGAGTTTGGGGGTGTTCGTTCATTATTGAGTAGTACTGCATTTATTTTTCAATAACAAATGGAAAATATGGTACTTTTATTCATTATATTCAGAACCGATTTTCTACCCGTAATCATCAGTGTTATTTTTGTGTGATTAACGCAGATGATGAAGAGCAGAAAAGTCGAATTCTATATATAAGGTAGTAGAGGACGCATTACTTGTCTTAATTAGTGCTGAGTTTTTTTAAAAGATCTTGTGCAGCCTTTTTTTCTGAAAAATTATTATCAGCTTTTAGTATATGGCTTAGAGTGTCGATAGCCTGTTTTTGATTGCCGCTAGCGGCGTAAGTGTTTGCTAGATGATATTGAATATCATAAGCCATAGGAGCTAGTCTGCTTGCTTTTTTAAGTATATCTATGCTTTGTTTTGAATTGCCAAGCTTATTTAAAATAACACCGTAAGTATCTGCAATATCAGCAGAATTCGGTGCTAATTTATAGGCTTTTTGAGCAAGCTCTAGGGCTTTTGGATTGTTTTGTTGATGATATATCCATGCCAGGTTATTTAGTACGAGAGCATTATCAGGGGCTACAGCAAGTATACTTTTATAATGCTTTTCAGCTCCGATTAAGTTGTTTTGTTGGTGATAAAGAGTAGCTAATATAAAGTGGGCATCTAAATTATCATCATTCTTTTTTAACTCTTTGTTAAGAAAGTTGATTGCATCAGCTTGTTTGCCTTTTGCAGCCATGATATTAATCATAACTGAGAGTACTTTGTTGGTTGGTTTTATTTTGTAGTTTTTCTGAAAAGCTACTAGTGCCTGATCCCATTTTTTCTCAGATAAATAAATTTCACCATTTATTAGGTGAGTAAACCCTGATTGAGGCGCTAGTTTATTAACTTTATTGGCTACTGCTCGTGCTTTTGGGTAATGCTTAAGTTTAGTTAAATAAATTGCCTTTTGAGATAGGACTTGCACGTTATTTGGAGCAATTGATGATATTTCATTAAGTAATTTAAGGGTATCCTTTTCTTTATCGGGTTGCTCTATGAGTAACCCAATCAACATAAAGCGGCTCTGGATGTCCTGCTTTTCAAGGGCAACTAGTTTTCTTAATGTTTTCTCTGCCTGTTTTTTTTGATTATTGATAAGTTGTGCGTTAACTAATAAAACCATTGCAGAACTGTTGTCGGGGTAGCGGTTGCTGATTTCTTCTGCTAAGGAGAGTATTTTTTGTGGTTGTTTTTGAAAAATATATAATTTTCCAAGATTATTTGCAGTAGCGATTTCTTGCTTGGCATTACCTAGGTTTTTCTTTTTCGCTGTTAATAATAAACTTTCGGCCTCTTGTAGTTTATTCTGCGTACGTGCAATATCGGCTAGTAAAAAGTAGGCGTAAGTTGAGCTATCGTTAATAACGAGTGCTTTGTTAGCATATTTTTGGGCTTGGGGCCTGTCGTCAGTATCAAGTGAGATTTTAGCTATAGCAAGGTGGGCTTTTAGATTTTTTGGGTCTAGGTTAATGGCCTTTTGGTGGCTTTTAATGGCAGATGCTGGTTGTTTATTCGTGGTAGCCAATAGACCCTGTAAATTATAAAACTCAGGTTCTTGGGGATTGTTCTTTAATAAGGTTTTTATTTTATTTTCTGCTTCTTTAAGTTTTTGTTTTTTAATAAGTTCAAGTGTTTTGAGATAGTCACTTTTTTGGTCACTGATTGCTTGCTGTTGTGCAAGGTCAGCATCAAAGAATGAGCTGCCAGATTGGGTACCTGGGAGAAGGAGTTGATCAGTTTTTTGTTCTTCCAATAAATCATAAGTGGCGCTTTCAACTGTGAAGCTTAAAAGCAGTATGCTGACTGTTGTAAGACTTTTCTTGATGAGGGGGCTTTTAATCATTAGATATACCTTATATTGAGGTTTGAATTTTTTATGCTTATAACTATTTATAGCTTATTTCTCATTTTTTATTCAAGTCTATCGGATACCATTTTTAGTTATAGCTAAAATTCAGTACTCTAGCTTTTAGGTATCATTTTACTTTTAAAGCAGCCACTTAAAATTAGTTGGGCTGTGTTTTAAACTTTATCTTTTTATATTATAGAGCCGGTGTTACGCAAAAATATGAAAAATGCTTTAATCGATATCATCATTTTAGCTTTCTTCTTCTGGAGCTTGTGTGCGTAACATCAGTTATAGCGTTATGTATGGGTTAGTCTACAGGCGTTAATTTTCTTTCTTGTCTTGCCATTACCATATCCCATAATAATGGAACAATAAATAACGTTAATAAGGTGGCCGTTATCAAGCCTGTTACAAATGTTGATGCCATAGAGCCCCACACGATTGAGTAATAAGGAATACCAATAGCCATGGGTAAAAGGCCTAAAGTGGTTGTTAGGGTGGTGAGCATTATAGGTCTTAGTCTTACGCGTATGCCCTCGGTGATTGCTTTATGGCGAGATAGGCCGGCGCGATAACTTTTATTCATAAAGTCGACTAGCATGAGCGAGTCATTGACGACGACACCTGCGACACCAATAATAGCCATAAAGCTGTTAATTGTAAATAAGGATTGAGTAAAAAACTTGCCTAAGATGACACCAATTAATGCAAAGATAATGGCGCATAAAATTATGACAGGCTGTAGGTAAGATTGAAATTGAGCAGCTAAAATCAAATAGATAATTAGTATAGCCATAACAAAGGCGTAGGCTAAAGAAGTATAAGATTTTTGTGTGGCTGCAAAATCACCGGTAAAAATCAGGTTTGCTCCTGGATAGTTATTGCGTATTGTTTTGTAAAATTCACCAATTTCATGTATTACAGTAGCAGTATTGGTAGGGGACCCTGTTTCGATGTTGGCAACAAAGTTGACCGAGCGCTGTAAGTTATAACGGTTTAGCTCACCTTCTGCTGAATAGCTATGTAGTTTTGCAATATCACCCAAAAGAATAGGGCCCGTTGCATTTTCAATAAAAGGAATTTCTAAAACCTTTTGTAGTGAGGTAATACTTTGGGGAGTAAAGGCTAATTTTAAGTCTATTTCTCCATCATTAAGCCGGTATTTACCAATATATTGACCGTCTAAAACGCTCCCTGCCAGTTGTGTAACTTGACTGTTGTTTAGTTCGTATTCGCTGGTTTTTTCATGGTCAATTTTTATGTTAATAATCTTTTTTAGTTGTCCCTGATCATTTTTTAGGTCAACTAAATAAGGGGCTATAGAGGGTGTTGATTTTAAAAATGTGGCTAATGCTTGGGTGAGCCCATTTATAGATGTTTCATCGCTCCCTATAATTCTTACGCTAACATCTTTACCTGTTACAGGGCCTTCTTTTTGTTCTTGTATATGAATTTGGTAGCCATTATGTGCAAATTTTTCTTTAAGCTTAGTGCGCATATCTTCTAGGTGCTGCATGGGGTCGGTAAAGCTGCGCTTACCTTTTTCGGGGAGTGTGACCATTACAGCCCCATAATTATTACTGTAGATGGGGAGGTAGTTATCGCTAATATAGTACCCTGCAAAGCCTGCCGCTGACTCTACCTTTCCTGGTCCATCTTTAAGTATGTATTGAGAAATTTCCCTTAATTTGTTATCAATTTCTTCTATTGGTGTCTCGGGATTTGCTTGTATATTGACATGGTAAACAGAGTAATCACTTGGAAAAAATTGAATTTTTACCAAGGGTAGTTTTCCTGATATAGAAACAGCTAAAATACCTATTGAAGCAATGAATAGAGCAACAATAACTAATAAACTGGAACGACGATACTTAAGGGTGATATTAAGTGTTTTTTCGGTAATGCTGCGAATAGTCGATAAAATAAAATCATCTTTTTCTAGGCGTGTTGATAGCTCGTTGTTTTGGCGAGGACCGTAGTCATAGTAGTGAATGGGGAGAATAATGAGGCACTCAATCAGTGAGGCAATAAGTGCATAGCATACAGCTATAGGTATTTGCGCAAAGAATTCACCTGTAGACCCTGACATCATCAGCATGGGTAAGAAGGCGGAAATTGTAGTGAGTGTTGATGCAATGACGGGCAAGGCTACTTCTGAGGTACCAAAAATTACCGCTTGATCTAAGTCTCTTCCTTCTTGAATGTGGCGGTAAATATTTTCAGTGACTACAATCGCATCGTCGACAATAATACCTGTGACTAGCACAAATGCGAATAGTGTCATTTCATTGAGGCTATTCCCTGTTAAGTGCATTAGTATCATGGTAATCATGAAAGAAAATGGAATACCTATGGTAATAAGTCCGGCATTCCGGATACCCATGAAATACCAGATAATGATTGAAACTAGGATCATTCCGGCAAGCATGTTGAGCCCTAGGGTACTGATTCCATCATTAATTTTTATTGTAGAGTCTTGCGTATATGTAATATTTAATTGTTCTTGGTTTATGAGTGGTTTTAATTTATCTAGTGTTGCTAGTATGTCTTTTTTGATGGATAAAGCATCGCCTGCACCGTTTTTAACGACTTTAAGCGCGATGACATTTTTCCCATTAACGGATGAAATAACGATAGGGTCACGATAACCAAGCTGCGCATTAGTAATTAAGTCTTCTAGGCGAAGAAAACTTGAGTCACCATCTTTGCGGATAATGGATTTGATGACTTGCTCACGATTATTGAATGTTTCATCAACTTTTACTAGGTAGTTTCCATAGGGTGTATTAACACTACCAGCAGGTATTGATATGTTAATTTCTTTTAGAGTCTGAGCAACTTCATTATAGCTAACGCCATAAAGGCGTAATTTTTTAGGGTCAAGATTGATGTGAAATTCTCTAGTATATTCACCTTCTATTGTAATCTTATTGATGCCGGAGAGCTTTTCTAGGTGTGTTTTTATTTCTTTAGCAATAAGTGTTAAAGCACGGTTATCTTGTGACCCACTAATATTAATAGTGACAACAGGGTAAAAGTCATTAACGGTGTAGTTATCAATGACTGGAGGGTCTGTTTCTTCGGGGAGTTCATTGACAATATTGAGGATTTTTAAGCGCACTTCGTTAAAAAGCTCTTCATAGTTGGTATCGTCAACAAATTTAAGGTGTACGTATGAACGCTCAGGGTAAGATGTGGCCTTTAACCATTCTATATTTTCTATATTATCAAGGCTGTCTTCTATTTTTCGAGTGACCAAGGCTTCTACATCACTTGGTGATGCTCCAGGGTAGATTGTGGTAATCACTACTTCACCAAAATTCACATTTGGGTAGCGCTCAACAGGAAGCTCACTGATAGCAAAAAATCCAGCAACAAACATTAAAACAAATAGTAGGTTAAAAAAGACTTTCTGTTTTAGTGAAAAACGTACTAATGAATCCATATTTTAAGGGTTTTGTCTTTTAAATTGATCGCCAATTTTGATTTCAGCTGAAGAAATTTTTGCCATATTTTTGCCTGCATAACCTTGAAGCATTACGCGTATTCTTTCGCCATTTTTACGGGTGAGCCATACTTCCTCAAAGCGCGCATCTAGTGCATCTTTAGGGATTAGGAAATTATTGAGTTTGTCAGTAACATTTAAAGAGAGTTCAGTTCTGATGCCACCGCGTTGGTGCTCAGATGTGTCAGTAATAACTAAGTCAACGAGAAT
>ENA-ORXI01002495-ORXI01002495.1-sediment-metagenome-genome-assembly--contig:-NODE-2495-length-13189-cov-11.244204_pt1 | contig 13189 bp, 7 predicted proteins | sample MGYA00237861_ERZ511468 | MGnify/ENA primary metagenome ERZ511468 (study PRJEB26299, sample SAMN06266213) | sediment metagenome | isolation source: Hudson Canyon methane seep mesocosm | place... | reverse complement strand
GCAGAGCCTGAAACAGTTGAATCTAGCGATGATATCGATGCATTATTAGCCTCCGTAGAAAATACTGAACAAGCCGTGGGCGAAGAAGAAGTTGTTATCGATATCGATGATATTTTGGCGGAACAAACAGAGCCTGAAACAGTTGAAGCTAGCGACGATACCGATGCATTATTAGCCTCCGTAGAAAGTGCTGAAAAAAAGGTGATCGCTGAAGATGAAGCTTTTGATATTGATGATATTTTAGCAGCACAAGCAGAGCCTGAAACAGTTGAATCTAGCGACGATATCGATGCTTTATTAGCCTCAGTAGAAAGTGCTGAACAAGCCGTAGTTGAAGAAGAAGTTGTTGTTGATGTCGATGAACTTTTAGCTGAACAAGCGACTCCTGAAACAGTTGAAGCTAGCGACGATATCGATGATCTATTAGCCTCAGTAGAAAGTGCTGAAAAAAAGGTGATCGCTGAAGATGAAGCTTTTGATATTGATGATATTCTAGCAGCACAAGCAGAGCCTGAAACAGTTGAATCTAGCGATGATATCGATGCATTATTAGCCTCCGTAGAAAATACTGAACAAGCCGTAGTTGAAGAAGTTGAAGCTGTTGATGACGATGGTATTTTAGCGGAACAATCAGAAGTTGAATTGGTTGAAAGTAGTGATGACTTTGATGATCTAATAGAACCTGAAGATAGTGAACTGTCTCCTAGTAATAAAATGAGTGATTATCTTAATAAGGATTGGAAGGCAACTGTTCCTGAAGTGTATAGCAAAGGGGACTCAGCAATAGAACCTGATCTAGAAGCTGAATCAGAAGAGGTTTTTGAAACTGCAGTAGAAGTAGAGAGTAATCCTGAACCTGAACCTGAACCTGAACCTGAGGTAGAAGTCGAAGCTGAGCTAGAAGATCTTGAGTCATCTATTGAAGTTGAGCCAGAAATAGTAACTGAGTTAGAGGAAAGCGCTGAAATAGATATTGACCTAGAGTCTACTCCAGAAGTAGAAGCTGCTGAAGCTTTAAAATCACTTGAAACAGAGGTTGAGCAAGTAGTAGAACCTGAAACTATAGAAGAAAAACCTTTTACTACTGAAGAAGAGCAGTTAACTGCTCTCATGACAGATGTTATTGAGGAATCTTCAGATATTGATGATGAAGTTGAGCTAATTGAAGATTTAGAGACGGAAGCAGAATATCCTTCAGAGTTAGATGCTTTACGGGCTAAGGTTAAAGAAAGAACTCAGCAGCTTAAAGATTCTTTATCAACGCCTGATCTTGAAGAAAAAGAGAGTGTTGTAGATGAAGTAATTGAGCCTGATACGATAAGCAATGATCTGGATGTAGTAAATGAAGCTGGAGAGGATGAAGTTTTAGAACCTCTTCCATCTGAAAATGATCTTGACAATATGTTGTCTGAAATAAGAGAGCTTGAGCAGGAAGATATTTTAGCTTCGGGAAAGGCTGAACAATTAGTTGAACCTAAATCTAGTGAAGAAGAATTAAAAGCGATCTTATCGAGTATCCCTTCTTTTTCACAAATCAATAAGAAGTAAGGGCAACAAGTCCTAATAAATTTTAAAGCTATCTACATGCTGCTTAAGCCAAGAGTGGAAATTGGCTAGGTCATCTTTATTAAGAAAGTGAAGCTGTGTTGAATCAGTTTGTAAGCTGATTGCCTGTCCTGTAGACAATGGAAATACTTCAATATCTTCATCTTGAAGAATCCAATCCTCAACAGCGATTTCCAGTTGATTTAGCTGAGCGTTAAATCGTAGGCTATTACAAAACTCACCAAGCACTACCTGTATTGTTTGACCATTCGAAATAAGGTCAAGGATTTCTATAGCAGGCAGCGCATGATGATTAGACATTGTCGTTAAGCTAAAGAATCTCGCTGTTGTTGTAGCTGAGATAGAGATTGTTCCATTTCAGTGAGCTTATCACGCTCTTTTTGAACTACGGCTGCTGGTGCTTTAGCAGTATAGTTTTCATTACTTAATTTTCCTGAAGATTGTTTGATTACTTTGTCTAGTTTGGTTATTTCTTTGTCCAGACGTTTGATCTCTGCATCTTTATCAATCAAGCCTTCTAATGGGATTAAGATTTCCATCTTACCTACAAGAGCTGTTGATGCTGCAGGAGCATCACCTTCTAATATCTCGATTTTCTCTAAGTTAGCAAGTCGGCTTAAGAAGTCATGATTAGCTTCTAAACGAGCTATATCCTCAGCAGTACTCTCTTTCAATAGAACAGGTAATTGTTTTTTAGGTGGAATATTCATTTGTGAACGAATAGAACGAATACCTGTAACAAACTCCATCATCCATTCCATGTCGGCAACGGCAGTACTATCAATCATACTGTCATCTGAAATAGGGAATGGTTGACTCATTATTGTTGCGCCCGATTTAGCTGCAAGAGGAGAAACCGTTTGCCAAATTTCTTCGGTTATAAATGGCATAAATGGATGAGCTAAACGTAATACAGTTTCTAATACACGAACTAAGGTACGGCGAGTGCCACGTTTTGCAGCATCAGAGGCATTATCGTTGTTTAGAACGGGTTTAGAGAGCTCTAAATACCAATCACAGTAGTTATTCCAAATAAACTCGTAAATACCTTGTGCTGCATGATCAAAGCGATAAGCTTCGATTGCAGCAGTGACTTCTTGCTCTGTTGTTTGAAGTTTAGAAATGATCCATCGATCAGCCAAACTTAACTCAACGTCATTATTATCAATACCGTTGTCTTGACCTTCAGCATTCATTAATACATAACGTGCGGCATTCCATAATTTATTACAAAAATTACGATAACCACCAATACGGCTCATATCAAAATTAATATCACGCCCCGTGGATGCAAGAGAAGCAAAGGTAAATCGCATTGCATCTGTACCGTGAGATTCAATACCATCAGGGAATTCTTTACGTGTTGCTTTTTCAATTTTTGCAGCAAGTTGTGGCTGCATCATGCCTGAAGTACGTTTTGCAACAAGTGTTTCTAGGTCAATACCATCAATAATATCGATAGGGTCTAATACATTACCTTTAGATTTAGACATTTTATGGCCGTGAGAATCACGAACTAAACCATGAATGTAAACTTCTTTAAAAGGCACATCGTCCATAAATTTCAAGCCCATCATCATCATTCTGGCAACCCAGAAGAAAATGATGTCAAAACCTGTGACTAGAACACTAGTTGGGTACCATGTTTTTAGAGCTTCGCTATTTTCAGGCCAGCCTAATGTTGAAAAAGGCCATAATGCAGATGAGAACCAAGTATCAAGAACATCGTCATCTTGTCTGAGCTCTACATCATCAGCTAAGTTATTTTCAGCGCGTACCGTTGCTTCATCATGGGCAACATAAACATTACCATCATTGTCATACCATGCTGGGATACGATGTCCCCACCAGATTTGACGAGAGATACACCAGTCTTGAATGCCGTCCATCCAGTTATAGAATGTTTTGTCCCAGTTTCCGGGCACAAATTTAATCTTACCTTCTTGTACTGCTTTTACAGCTGGCTCAGCTAATACATCGGCTTTTACATACCATTGATCTGTTAATAATGGCTCGATGACTGCACCGCTGCGATCGCCACGAGGTACCATTAATATGTGATCTTTAATGCCTTCTAATAAGCCGAGTTCTTTTAGATCATGGACAATAACATCACGCGCTTCATAACGATCTAAGCCACGGTACTTTTTAGGTGCTTCATCATTGATAGCGGCATTAAGAGTTAGAATGTTGTGTTTTGGTAGGTCATGACGTTGACCCATTTCAGCATCGTTAAAGTCATGAGCAGGGGTGATTTTTACACAACCAGTTCCAAATTCAGCATCAACGTAATTATCAGCAATAATTGGGATTTCACGTCCAACGAGTGGCAATGTAATTGTTTTACCAATTAGGTGTTGGTAACGCTCATCATCAGGGTGAACGGCAACCGCACTATCACCTAACATCGTTTCTGGACGAGTTGTAGCAACAACTAAATGACCAGAACCATCTGTAAGAGGGTAACGGAAGTGCCACATATGACCTGATTCTTCTTCTGACAATACTTCAAGATCAGATACGGCAGTGTGTAGAACAGGATCCCAGTTAACAAGTCGTTTACCGCGATAAATTAAACCTTCTTTATGTAACTGAACAAAGACATTTTTAACCGCTTCAGATAAACCATCATCCATGGTGAAGCGTTCACGCTCCCAATCCATCGATGTACCCAAGCGACGTAATTGATTGGTGATTTCACCACCAGATTCATTTTTCCAATCCCAGATGCGGTCAATAAAAGCATCACGACCTAAATCGTGGCGAGTTTTACCTTCAGCATTGAGTTGACGTTCGACAACCATTTGAGTTGCGATACCGGCATGATCTGTACCTGCTTGCCATAGCGTGTTATCACCTTTCATGCGATGGTAGCGGGTCAAGGTATCCATAATGGTATCTTGGAAAGCATGACCCATATGTAAACGGCCAGTGACATTAGGAGGTGGCAGCATAATAGCGTAAGGCTGCCCTTCACCAGATGGTTTGAACTCACCATTTTGTTCCCAAGTTTGGTACCAGCGTTGTTCGATTTCGTCAGGACTGTATGTCTTTTCCATGGTTTTTTCTAAAGGTTGAATTAAAAAAATAAGACGGGCATTATACCTCGAAGGAGTCTAATATGATCAGGGAATATCAGCTTGCAGCATGTAATTAAAATAAGTGAAGATCTTGGATGAATATTTCACGCAAAATGAGCGGAATTGTGATCGCCTGTGTCTTGTTAGTATCCATGACATCACTATGGGTTTATTACCATTATTCAAAACAGGTTTTACTCGATTCAACCTTGCTTCAACTTCAAACTAGAACCGCAAAAACAATTGATAATTATCAACGGTTTATCCAGTTATCATCGCCAAACTTACAAGCACTATCTCAACTATTAAATAACGAATTAGAAAGGTCAGAGTTTAATAAAAGTACTCCTTTTGACCAGAGAATGATGCAGTTTGAAGATGGTGCTTGGCGAAATATAAGTAGTAGTTTTAATGGCCAAGAGCAAGCTGGTTTATTTCTACCTTCTGATATAAAACTAACAAAAAAAATTAAACAATTCTATATTACTGCTATGGATGTATTTGATGGTTTTGGCGCATCTGCAACCTCAAACCAGATTTTCGATAATATTTGGATGCTAGGTCATGACCGAAGTGAATTGATTTTTGATTTATCTTATCCTGATTCTGTTTACCTGATGTCAGATGATACTGATTATCGTTCAACACCATTGATGACGCTTGCATCACCTGAGATTAACCCAGACAGAACGGTGAAATGGACGCCTGCACTCTTTGACACAGTATCGGAGTCATGGGTGGTTAGTGTGATATATCCTCTTGATATTAAAGATGAATGGCGGGCGACACTGGGGATAGATATCAGTCTGGACAAGGTTTTCTCCTTACTAGATACAGATGATGAACGCTATCAAAATGAACAGCATTTTGTTATGGATAAAGAGGGTAGCTTTATACTTGCAGGGCCATGGCAACATGAACTGGAAGATAACCCCGACTTGTTTGAATTAGATGTGAGAGAACAGGAATTAGCGACACTATTAACTCAAGAACTCAATGCTGATGTTGAGATTCTTAGCCCACTACTTTTTCAGGGTGTTGAATATCAAGTTATTGCCAGCAATATTGCGCCAATGGGATGGCGGTGTTTTAGATTGATTCCTACGAATGAAATTTATCAACCGCTGCAAAGTCGATTATTAAAAACATCAGCGCTCATTCTTTTGATGGCGGCATTACTTGGTTTGCTCATTAATGCAGCGGTTCGGAAATTGATGGTGTTGCCACTATTACAAATAGCCGAGCAGGCACGATCCTATGCTTCAGGTAATAAGCCTAAGGAAGTTATTATGGATGGTCATGATGAGGTCTCTGAAGTAAATTCTGCTTTTCAGTCAATGCATAATGAATTAACAAAAGATTCTGCACAGTTATTGCAATCTGCACGTCGTTATCGACAGGTTGTTACAAATATTAATGAAGCAATTATTCAGATTGATAATGAGCATACTTGGGTATTTCTAAGTCCTGTTTGGAAAAAATTATCGGCTTATGATTTACATTACTCATTATATCGTTCAGTCAGTGAATTTTTTCACCCTGCTGATCGTGAATATATTAATCGTGTATTAGCTCAATTATTAGATAACAAACAATCATCTTGGAGTGGAGAGGTACGATTAAAACGTTTAGATCAACGCTTTATCTGGGTAAATTTCTCATTACAGATTAGTAAAGAAGATACTGAGCAAGTGATTAACGGTACGATTGAAAATATTCATATTAACCATGTGACTCGAGCAACTAATCAATTGATTAGAACGGCAGAGCAAATGGTGATTACATCAAATTGCTCTGTGACAACAATTTTAGAGTTTTTGACCAAAGAACTACGAGAAATTCTTGATGTACCCTTAGTTTGGGTGAAAATATGTAAGGATAACCAAGGTCAGATTTTAAGTCATGCGGGTGAAATATCAGGTTTCTTATATGAGCAAAATAAAACTTGGCCTGGTTTGCACAGGGAAGACAGTCCAGTTATTGCCTGTGTTCGAGATCACGTTTTAGTTCGTGTTACAGAAGGTAGTGAACTTCCTATTGAGTGGCAACAGCGCTTAGACAATGACGAAATCAAAGATAGTTTGTTTTTGCCTTTTTATTTGGCCGGTGGTGAGACTCACGCTGTGATTGGGTTGCATACACACTATATCAATACTTTTGATAGTGAATTTCAGCAGGTGATGACGGATTTCTCAGCTGCTTTACGGCTTATTTGTCAGATGGCAGAAGATCAAAACTTGATGCGACTTCATCGGGCTGCGGTTGAGAAAACAGCAAATGCCATCATGATCACTGATTATTATGGCAAGATTGAATGGGTCAATGATGCCTTTAGCAAACAAACTCTATTTCAAGCTACTGAAGTGATAGGTTTGAACCCTAATATATTAAACTCAAATAGCGATGAATCCGAACAATATATAGAAGATATGTGGGCCAGGATTAAGTCGGGAAAAGTGTGGAGTGGTGAAATAGTTAATCGTCGAAAGGATGGTGGCTTTATCTCTGTCTATCAAACGATTACACCTTTGAGAAACGATGTCGGTGATATTTCTCATTATGTTTCTGTGAGTGAAGATGTTACGGAGCGTAAAGAACATGAAAAGCGCATCGCTTTTATGGCTACACACGATGAATTGACAGAGCTTCCAAATCGAAATTTATTAAAGGATAGGTTGCAACAGGCAATAACTCATTGCAAGCGACAGCAGTCTAAAATGGCCGTGTTATTCATTGATATTGATCACTTCAAATATATTAATGATTCACTTGGACATCAAATAGGTGATGAGTTACTGAAAGCATTAGTTGCAAGGTTAAGGTTAGAGCTGAGAGGAGAAGATACTATTGCTCGCTTTGGTGGTGATGAGTTTGTTGTCGTGCTACCAGAAGTCAAAGAGCTTAGTGATACAAAAGAACTTGCCAATAATTTACTTAATACAATAAAAGCACCTTATGACATTAAGGGGCATGAATTGATGATTACTAGCAGTATAGGAATTAGTATTTATCCTGATGATGCAGTTGCGGCAGATGATTTGATTCAACATGCTGATTCCGCAATGTATCTTGCTAAGGAGCAAGGGCGTAATAATAGTCAATTTTATACCCCCGAAATTAATGAAAAGATAATGCGTCGCTTGAACTTAGAAAAGGCGCTGAGAAAAGCGGTAGAGTTGGAACAATTTGTATTGTATTACCAACCCAAAGTTGATTTAACAACGAATAAAATTACTGGGGTGGAAGCGCTTATTCGTTGGCAGCATCCTGAAATGGGTTTAGTGTCACCGGTAGAATTTATTCCTCTGGCCGAAGAAACAGGCATTATTTTAGATATTGGTGATTGGGTGATGTTAACGGCATGCCGACAAATGAAGGCATGGGAAAAGGACTATCCTGAGCTTAAAAACATGTCGATTAATGTATCTGTCCGTCAATTTTGGCAAGATGGCTTTGTGGAACGAGTTAAAGCAATTTTAGCCGAGACAGGAGTAACGGTAGATAAAATTGAGTTTGAACTAACAGAAAGTGTTGTTATGGACGATGTTGGCATAGCCATTACAACAATGGAAAAATTGAAAGAGCTTGGTATTTGGCTGAGTATTGATGACTTTGGTACGGGCTATTCTAGTTTGAGTTATTTGCAACAGTTCCCTGTTGATGTACTAAAAATTGATCGTGCATTTGTCAATGACTTGAAGAGTGAGGAGTCTGATTCAGCTATCATTCGTTCGATTCTTGCCCTAGCCGAGAACTTTAATCTACGAGTGGTTGCTGAAGGGATTGAAGAGGTGCATCAACAAAAAGTACTAAGTGCATTGGGCTGTCATTATGGCCAAGGATATTATTTTAGCCGCCCTGTTAGTGCTGAACAAATGGCTGAGCAATTAAAAGAGCAGTTTATTTAAACAAACTTGTTTAAATGTTGTGTGTTTTCAGTTCGTAACCACGCTGTTGATAAAACTGATAACGTTTTCTTCCAGCTACTTTGACATCATTGTGATCATTTATAAACTCAGCTACACGTTCGAATTGACTGAAAAATACTGGTTGTTCAGTCGCTAAGTTAATCAGCAAGTCCATCAACCGTGGCGGTGTTGAGTCATGGCCAATTAGAACTTGCCCCTCATTTATAGCTTGATCATCAATAAGGCTATGGGGAATAAAACTATCGGCCCGAAAAGACCACAAAGCTTGGTTAAGTTGTTCTGCCTGTTGGGCATTATCAGTATGAATATAGATATTCTGCCCCTGATAATAAGCCTTTGAGGCTAATCGGCAGGCAAACACCTGCCGATCATGTTCAATATCGCCTTTTAAGATATAAAAGCTGACGCTAGTCACGGTTAGTTTTAGTTCTTAGCTGCAATGCGGTTCAAACAATATTGAACTAAAAGTGGGACTGGACGTCCTGTTGCACCTTTAGCTTTACCGCTATTCCATGCTGTTCCAGCAATATCAAGATGTGCCCAGGTGAATTTTTCAGTAAATCGAGCTAAGAAACAAGCTGCTGTAACACTACCTGCTTCTTTACCACCGATATTGGCGATGTCAGCAAAGTTACTATCTAATTGTGGTTGGTAGTCATCCCATAAAGGTAACTGCCATGTACGATCATAGCTGTCATTACCTGCTTGCAATAGGTCATCAGCTAAATCTTGGTCATTGGCCATTAAACCGGTTGCTTGACGCCCTAAAGCAACGATGACTGCACCGGTAAGTGTTGCAATATCAATAACAATTTCTGGGTTGAAACGCTCACTGTAAGTCAGCGCGTCACATAAAATCAAGCGACCTTCAGCATCAGTATTCAGTATTTCAATTGTTTTGCCCGCCATACTTGTCACAATGTCACCAGGTTTGTTTGCATCGCCATCAGGCATGTTTTCTGAACTTGGCACAACACCAATAACATTAATAGGAAGGTTCAGCTCAGCGATAGCTGAAATGGTGCCGAATACGCTGGCAGAGCCACACATATCGTATTTCATTTCATCCATACCTTGTGATGGTTTAAGTGAAATACCACCAGCATCAAAAGTTAGCCCTTTACCTACTAAAACAACAGGGCGGTCATCACCTGCACCTTGGTAATTCATAGTAATAAGCTTAGCAGGCTCACGGCTACCACGTGATACAGATAATAATGAGCCCATACCAAGCTCTTCCATATCTGCTTCTTCAAGAATAGTGGTTGTTACACTATCGAAACGATCACCTAGTTCAACTGCTTGGTCTGCTAAATAGCTTGGTGTACAGATATTGCCTGGCAAGTTACTTAATTCACGAGCGAGGTTCATGCCTTCAGCAATCGCTTGTCCAGTTTGTGCCGCTAATTCGCTGCTGTTATCTTGGCTATAAAAACCAAGTTTATTAAGTGGCTGATGTGGTGGTTTTACATTACTTTTAGTTTGCGTGTATTTATATAATGTGGACTCAGCAATAATCACTGTTTGGCGAATTTTCCACTCAGTTGATCGTGCATTAACCTCGACCTCTGCTAGGCAGCTTGTCGCATCATCTGCGCCAGAATCGTTAAGTACTTTTGTTGCTGCCGATACTGCAGAGTTAAAATCATTCTCCGACGTTTTATCTTTTTTTCCACAACCGACGAGTAGAAGTCTTGGACTCGTTAAACCAGCAACATCTTGTAGTAATAGTGTTTGTCCCGCTTTGCCTGAGATATCACCACGTTCGATGATTTGTTTGATATAACCATTACTTTTATCGTTAATAACTATTGCGCTAGGGCTAAGCTCGCCTTGTTCAAAAATGGCAATAACGACACAATCAGTTTGCTGTGTTGATGGTGTGTTAGCGGTGACAAAATACTGCATTGATTTCTCCTAAGCGGGTATATGATTTAGACTGCAATTCTAATTTATACTCATGGTACATGAAGATGCAGAATTTCAGCAAGATAAGAAGCCACGCTATTCTAGGCATAAAGGCGTAAAATTAGTCATTCTAATTTGAGACTTTATAACGACGAAGAGTGAGGCTTATCCTCTTGCCCTGCGGGAGATTATCACGAATGCCAACACAGCGTTACAATGACTCGTCATTGTCTGCACATTGTGCCTTGTTCTGACCTCCGTGATAAACTCTGAAACCTACATCTTCATGTTCCATGGGTATGTATCTAGTTGACTGACCTATTTTAACGAAGACCACCAAATAATGCCTGTAATTCGTCAATTTTTTTATTCTCACTTATCCGTTATTGACCGATATTTGTTACGAGAGTTTTCTCTAAACTTATTGGCTGTGACGGGGATCTTGTGGTTGATATTTGTTGCAACAAGGTTTGCACGATATTTGGCGCAAGCTGCCGTGGGAAATCTACCTAGCGATGTGATCTTTACGCTTTTAGGTTATAACTCTTTAGGCGCTGTATCACTGCTATTACCGATGAGTACCTTTTTAGCAGTGATGTTAGCCCTCGGACGAATGAATGCCGATAATGAACTTACGGTGATATCTGCTTGTGGCATTCCTTTTAATCGGCTTATTAGAAACGTGACATTATTTTCTGGCACGATAGCCACCATTGTCGCCATACTTGCTTTAGTCATCATACCTAACGTTTTATCTGATCGGTATGAGTTAGAGCAACGCGCTAAGATGTCTGCGGATACAAGTGGTTTGATTGCCGGTAATTTTAAAGAAAGCCGTAATGGTGATTGGACATTTTATTCGCAAAAGTTATCAGAAGATAAACAAGGCATGCTGAATGTATTTATTGAAATTCATCGTGATACACGTCCCTTGGTTTTTCGAGCAGATAAAGGCCGGTTTGAAATTGATACCGAAACAGGTAATAAATATTTAGTCTTAGAGCAGGGCTATCGCTATGAAGGGCGAGCAGGTGATCAAGATTTCACCATTGCTCAATACGACACACATAGTCTTATGATTGAGAAAGGTGAAGAGAAGCAGGTTCATGAACGCCATAAGGCATTGCCAACCTCAATATTATGGCAACGCGGTCAAGCAAGAGATTTAGCCGAGATACAGTGGCGAACATCGTCAGCAATCATGACTCTGGTCCTTTCTTTATTAGCGATTACTTTAGCAAATACAGGGCCACGAAAAGGACGCTATGCAGGCTTATTCCCAGCTATTCTCGTTTATATTATTTATAGTAATTTATTGGGTGTTACACGTGCATGGGTGGCAAAAGGTGTAATGACCCCTTTCTTTGGAGCTGTATGGGTTCATCTGTTAATGATTATCATATTAATGCTGATGTTGAATAAACATAAAATCCGTTATTACTGGTTGCAATACCAGTCTAAAAAACAACAAGAGGCAGTGTAATGAGAATGGGCTTATTACAACGCTATATTGCTAAAACAATAATGGCCAGTACCTTTATGGTCTTATTGGTTTTATTGGGTCTATATACCTTTATGGATTTCATCACTGAGCTAGATTCCCTTGGTAAAGGTCAGTATCAGTTGGGTGATATTTTAACTTATATGATGTTATCAATGCCCAAGCGAGTGTATGAATTATTACCCGTGGCAGCATTACTAGGTAGTGTTCTGGGTTTAGGTAATCTTGCGAGTCAAAGTGAATTAGTGGCAATGAGGGCCGCTGGTGTATCGATTCAGCAAATCAATAAGTCAGTCATTATTGTTGCTCTCTGTTTGATGTTTGTCGCGGTATTTACCGGTGAAGTATTAAGGCCTCCAGCTGAGCAAAAGGCACGAGAAGTTAAGTCTATGGCCCAAACAGGGACGGTTGGCTCTCGTTCGAAACATGGCTTTTGGACGCGAGATGGACTTCATTTCAATCATATCCAGCGAGTTCTACCAGATGGTCGTTTTTCTGGGATTTCGATTTATGAGTTTGATGCACAAAATAGATTAAGAATTGTTACCAAAGCTGAAGAGGCTAAATATGACGATGATAACTGGATTTTAACTGATGTTATTCAGAGCACCTTAGATGAAAAAGGGGTGAAAGTCCGGTCGGTTGAACATGCACGCTGGAAGTCACAGCTTAACCCAGGAATGCTTAATATCGTTGTTGTCCCCCCAGAGTTCTTACCTGTTTGGGGCTTGCTGGAATATATCAGTTATTTAAAAACTAATTATCAGGCTGTAGAACAATATCAAATGGCCTTCTGGATGAAGGTTATGATGCCCATTAGCTCGGCTGTGATGGTGTTTTTAGCGGTACCCTTTGTATTTGGTCCATTACGCTCATCCCCTATTGGAGGGCGAATATTAGCGGGCGCCTTAGTTGGAATTGGTTTCCACCTTTTTAATCAGAGCTTTCAGCATATAGGGCTCGTCTTTGGCGTTTTACCATGGTTGTCGGCAGCATTCCCAACCTTGGTGTTTGCAGGAGTTGGTTGGTACTTTATGAAGAGGATCCGTTAGAGCGACAATAAAAACTTCGGTAGCGTAAATTAATAGCGAAAGCCTAGTGAGAATATCTTTTCAGCTTGCATAAATGACAGGCATAAAAAAAGCGCTTGGTTTTATCCAAGCGCTTATTCTATATGGCGTCCCCAAGGGGGTTCGAACCCCTGT
>ENA-ORXI01002494-ORXI01002494.1-sediment-metagenome-genome-assembly--contig:-NODE-2494-length-13191-cov-3.253775_pt1 | contig 13191 bp, 3 predicted proteins | sample MGYA00237861_ERZ511468 | MGnify/ENA primary metagenome ERZ511468 (study PRJEB26299, sample SAMN06266213) | sediment metagenome | isolation source: Hudson Canyon methane seep mesocosm | place: USA:Hudson... | reverse complement strand
CGAACCCTGTTTCTGTTTCTTCAACTAAAGCTAATTCTCGTCCAAGGCCATCGACATACTGAATCGTATCAACGGTGCCACTCTGGCCCGATACTTCACGTGAACTTATTTTTACCGAACTGATCGTTACCGGGTCGTTAGTAAGAGTAAGTACTCCTGCTGAGTCATATTCATACAGTAGATTATTGCTTGGGTCGGCTATGTTATAAGTAAAAGACTCGGAGGGGAATGCTATTGAATCTCCGGGTTGAATGCTAGCGCTTGTGCGAGCAAACACATCGTAAAGATAGTCTGTTTGATTGCCATTGAAATCCAGACTGCTAGTCGTCACACCAAGCCCCAGATTATGAGTGACAGCAATCGTCAGGTCGGGATCACCGTTACCCACTTCAATCGACTCTTGTATCGCGAAGGTATGAAGTAAAGAATCATAGTCAATGCTGCGACCAAAGCCATTCGCATTAAGACTACCTATAATATTGCCGTATGAGTCGTAGGCAGTGCGGCTGCTATCTACGTAACGGGTGTCGCTCACCCAGCTTTGCTGCCGTGTCAGATTACCTTTTGCTATTTGCCCCAAAGACAGTCCGGTATAGTCCGTGCCATCGTAGTAATTGAAAGATTCGCTGGCCTTGATCAGATTGGCATCAGTCAAATAGCTACGTTTGGGAAAACCTATTAGCCAGTTGTTAGTGTCATTAATGTACTCAGCAAAGGTAAATACTTCGTCACCTGTAATTGAGAGCGCACCGAAGTTTTTAACCTCAGTCATATTACCGTAATCATCATAGGCATATGTTGTACGAATGGTTTCTGGTGTTTCGGTGCCTTCGAAAATTATCTGATCACTTTGTGTCTTATCGGCATAACGCACTTCGGTACCTTGTGGGTTAAGCAAAAGATTACGTACACTCCAGGTATTCTCGATGCGATTGAATAGTGTGCCGGATTCTGATCGTGACTCCTGTGATCGTAGCAAACCTTTTAAGGCATCTTCCTCACGGTAAAACTCGGATAATATTTCGTCAATGCTGCCATCGTTATCGTTGTCGATGCCATCGGGACCACCAGTGAAAAATTCATGTTGGGTGATTAGTGTCGGTGCGGTTAAATCACCGAGTTCGGTTACACTGACCCTGTTGAAACCACGAAACTGACGTTCAAGATCTTCGTAAAAACCATCTCGATAGACATAATCCTTACGGTATTCATCTAGGCCGGGTTCCTGATCCAGGTCAAGTCCAGTCGTTGTTGTTACTTGCGTCACTAACGATACTGGAAACGGTAGCGTGCTGTTCCAGGGTTGTTCCGTTTGTTCAGCGCTTAGATATTGCTCTGTACTGCTTTGGTATTGGATATGGCTTATAACACCTAAGCCATTATCTATATGAGTCAGTAGGTCTAGATGAGCAGAACCACCAATTAATTCACCAATATCCAGCATGCGGATTTTTTGTTCGGCAAAGGAATCTGCATAGATAAGGTCTGTGCTCCCATTGCCATTGAGATCCGCCCATCTGACTACTGTATTGACCCCGTATTGAGAAGACATATCAGTGATAATGACTCTTGGTGAGAAAGTATCAGTACCAAGATTTAACCATAACCAGAGTTGATTTGCTGTGGCCCTCTCAAGTACTAAGTCAGCCAAGCCGTCACCATTAATATCAGTAAGCTTTGCACGGCTAATTTGACTAAGCTCTCCATCATCAGTCAGAGCAATATCCGGTATAGATATTTCAACTGCTTCTGCAAAGTGTCCATATCCCATATTGGCGCTATAGGTGACATAGGTCGGTCTAATTCTTGCGGCATCGTTTAAACGATCACCGTTGAGATCAGCAAAGTCGAAACCTGTATCAGAGAACTGAATGACTCGGTTATGACTTCTGGCACCTGCTGTACGTACTTCGTGAGAGTAGCTACCATTACGGTAGTTGTACCAGACTGAATATCCATTTTCAGTACTCTTAACTATGTCCATTTGTTTATTGAAATCTAGATCTGTAGATTTTACATTGTCAAAAGCAAAGGGTGCGGGGGGTACAGTGCCTTTGATACTCAAGGCTTCTCTACTCCCCCAGCTCATATCACCTTTATTTGGGAAATAGTAGACTTGTTGAGAAAGCGTGGTGTGAACCAGATCAGAGTTTCCATCGCCATTCATATCTGCGAGACTAACTTGATCTTTGGCTAGGTGCAGCAACCAGGCTAGACCTTCTTCAGACGTCACTTCAGCAGGATCAGACCATTCGGTCACTCTTTTTCCTCCTCTAAGAACCATGCCTAAATTGCGGTAAACAATATGTTTCCCGCCATACCGGTCAGTTTTCAATATATCCGGTAGGCTATCGCGATTAAGATCGATGAGATCAACTTGTTCGTTGTCCATCACAGTGTTCGGGGTATTTTCCGAATCGATTATGGCCTGTTCTGCGGAAACTATTGAGGGTAGATTATATGTGGCGTATTTGAAGCGAACTGGGGGCAAGTAGTTAACACCATCACTACCGAAGAGGGTGATTTTTCTCAGGTGTGAGATATGCGATGAAGTGTCATTGTATTCTAGGGTGTATTTTTTTATTAGAGCATCCTGAGTTTGGTCTCCGTTCCAGTCTCCAGGAGCGCATTGATCGGGAAGAACACCCTGAATACCAATATTAATACTTTCAAGTCGCTTGCTTGTTTTGATCAAAAATCCGCTGCGATAATCTTTACGCCAATCTGGTTTTTCCTGGTAATTTAATGATGCAAAGTAAAATACATTCCAGGGTGAAGCGCCCGGTCCATATCTAATCTCTTTAAGATATTTCTGGTTGGTTGATCCAGGATAAGAAGCATAGAAGTATTCAATAACATTGCCGTTCCTATCAATACTTTTTTCAAGTAACCAGCGGAATATCTGCGTCGCATTGGCATTACTTACCCTTGCATCTGTTTTGTTACCATAATACAGGGTTGTTCCTGATTTAAGCTCCACTTCCCAGCCTTGTCCCACCTTTCGGTACCGGGCAAAGTTGCCTTCAATTCTGGCACGGTAGATATTATCAGCAAAGGGAACTAATTCTTCCCCATCCGGGCCAACAAAAATATCAAGTTCATCTGCTTCATCAATCTTGTTGTCATAATCATCATCAAGGTTATTAGCAGTATCTATATAACGAGGAATACCTTTATCTGTTCTACGACTGATCGAACCAGGTGCATAGCGCCAGCCGATGGAGGCAGGACCATCACCTTGTCCAGAGTCATAGCGCAAACTAAGTTGTGGTGTGTGATTTGCTGTGCCGGAGGGAACTGAAATATTTATTTCATATCGAGCAGTGCCAGTATTAAGCATTGGCTGGAATGATTCACCTAGCCCTTCAATTGAGCCTGGTCCTGAAGGCAGAGAAATAGTATTGGGTGAAACTCCATTTTTATCTGCTGCATACACCATTGGCAGCCAAGTCATTAAAACAGCTATTACGACAGAGTCTCTGAATGTCATAAGGGCTCACCCGCCCTTGGAGTAGAAAGTAAGACTACCAAGGTCAAAAAAAGGATGATGTGTATCAGTATCAGCATAATGACTGCTTATCGCCAACAAACCGTGGGATTGTTACCGAAATATTAAACATATGCTAAGTAGAAACTTCGTTTTTGATTTGTCAGATAGCAATATCTAATTGTGCTAACAGTTATCGATAAAGAGCCAATAAATTTCTCCTAGTTGTTTTATTTTCAATAAAATATCTTCAAAACTTTCTGTCTCCCTTAAGACCCAATACTGTTGTCTTAAGCCTAATACTACTTGGGCATTATTTTTAGGAAGTGAGGATTCATCCTTACCCGGTACTTGCGAGGCTAAAGCCTCACTTCCTAAGTCAACAGCATTGCCCTACAAGCTAGGTGGTGGGGGTGGAGCGGGTGCGATAATATTTTCCACCGGAACCAATAGTTTAACGGTAGATCCTGAGGCTTTACCTAATACAGCAGCCCACAGGCCTTCATGGCTGAGCATTTCACCTTCCATACCGGGGGTACTATCATCAAATACTTCATAAGCATTTCCGTTATACAGCCACATATTTTTAGAAACAAAACCAGCCGCTTGTGCATTACTTGGCGTATAAGGTACATTGTCAATTTCAAAACGTACATCTTGCCATTCGGTTTTAAAGGGGAATACCTGGCCAATTAGATTAAACCTAGCGGGGTCTGTATTTAAGGTAGGAGGGGTAAGATTAATTTCATAACAGCCTTTTTTTGACGGGCAATTCGTATTAGTTGTTACTACCGGCGTTGCAGTACCGTTAGCATTCCAGGTAGTAGTATCTAGAGAGAGTATCCAATAGCCTTGCTGTTGATTGGATAATGTTGAGCTCAGGCTTAGCATATTATAGCTATCAGGATCAGTGTAATCTCTTTCATAAACCACCCAGCGTAAACCATACTGATCGGGGTTCATATTACTCCCAAAAACATCTTCTACAGTACTGTTGTTAGTATTGCAGGGTAAACCCAGCATAGTCCAGCGGTTGGCTTGTATCCCTTTACCGAAACCACAGTCAAAATTATAAATATAAGCACTTCCACATAAAGAATTGTTGCCACCAACTGTACAACTACTCCGATTAACACTGGCCCCCGTTATAAAAGTATTTTTATCTAATGAAATAGAAGATCTTCCATCAGGAGTATCACCTGCAATAAATTTTTGTTGTAAATGCCATTCTCCTAATACTCGTATATACAAATAAGAAGCATTACACTCAAAATTAGCCTCATTGCATAGCTCATTATAATTATTTGCATTTATCACAGCAATATCACCCTCTAATGCTACTGCCTTTCCAAAATTAGCATAATCCCTAAATCCGTCATGCATACTAACATCCTCAGCCACTATTTTTTGCTGCTGAATCCAACTAGCACCAGAACGAGTGAATACATAAGCCGCACCACAATTTACTGCTTCCCCTTGGCAAGAGCCATCATCAGAAGGAGCTCCAATTAACAAAGTATCCCCGTATAATGCAGTCGAACTCCCAAATGAAGCACCATCCTCAGAATCTGAGGCCACCAATTTTTGCTGCAGAGTCCAACTATTTCCAGAACGAGTATATACATAAGCGGCACCGCAACCAAAATTACAATTTTGATCATCCCCAGCTGCACCAATTAATATATCATCTCCATCTATTGCTACTGCAGATCCAAATTGATGAAATCCATCTCCATCCTCAGATATCAATTTTTGTTGCTGACTCCAGCTATTGCCAGAGCGAGTGAATATATAGACAGAACCACAAGAGATACAAAATCCATTATCAAATTCTGCCCCAATTAATAAGGTGTTTCCATTTAGTGCAACAGTCCCCCCAAATACAGAATTATGAGCAGGGTCTTCAGCCACCAATTTTTGATGTTGTGTCCAATGGTTTCCAGAACGTATAAATACATATGCTGCACCACAACGAGTATTAGTTTCTTTACAGCTTGCACCATCTAATCTTGCGCCAATCAACGCTGTATCACCATCCAGTGATACAGATGTACCAAATTCAGCATAACCATTAGCGTCTTCAGCAACGAGTTTTTGTTGAAAAGACCAACGCTTTTCAAAACGAGTAAATACATAAGCTGCACCACAACGAATATCAACCCCAGAACAAGATTTTTCGTCAAAAGACGCACCGATCAAAGCAGTATTACCATCTAACGCAACAGAACTACCAAAGTGATTACTCAATGTACTTTTTGCAAGCAACATTTTCTGCTGTACCCAGTTATTACCAGAGCGAGTGAATACATAAGCAGTTCCACAATTACTATCAGTTCCCAGACAACTATCATCCGTTTGATCGGCACCAATTATTAAAGTATTACCATCCAGTGCGACTGACACACCAAAATTATCACTGTCATTAGCATTCTCAGTAAATAGTTTTTGCTGCTGATTCCAGCTATTGCCTGAACGTATAAAAACGTACGCAGCACCACACCAAATATCTGTTCCACTACAGCTCTCATTATCTCGAGGTGCAGCAATCACGACTGTATCATTATTAAGCGCAACTGAATGTCCAAATCGATCGTCAAAATCAGCATCCTCAGCAACTAGTTTTTGCTGCTGAACCCAGCTACTGCCAGAACGAATAAAAACATAGGCAGCCCCACAATTAATGCCAGTTCCACCGCAACTTCCATCATGATGAGATGCTCCAACCACAATGGAATCATTATTTAATGCAACAGAATTACCAAACCGGTCGTTGCTACTCGCATCCTCTGCCTTAAGCTTTTGTTGCTGAGTCCAACTTGAACCTGCACTAGAACGGGTAAAGACATAGGCTGCACCACAATTAATGCCAGTTCCAGCACAGTTGCCATCATCAAAAGAGGCCCCTATTATTGCTGTGTCACCATTCAGTGCAACTGCGATACCAAAGAAGTCATCATTATCAGCATCTTCAGCTATCAATTTTTGCTGTGGCAACCACTTTGTCCCTGAACGAGAAAACACATAAGCCGCACCACAACGATATTCCAATTTAATACAACTGGCGTTATCTTGATAAGCACCAACCAATAAAGAATCGCCATGTACCGCAACAGAATAGCCAAAATAATCTCTGTGGTCAGGATCCTCTGCTACTAGTTTTTTTTGTAGAGACCATATACCCCCTATGCGTGTATAAACATAGACTGCGCCACAATCAAGCTCTGGGCTTATACAGCCACCATCATCTAAATAGGCTCCAATAACTGCGGTATCTGCATGTAGCGCTATTGAATGGCCAAATAGATCTGATTGATTAGGGTCTTCAGCAATCAATTTATTCTGTAGCATCCAGCTATTTTCTTCCCCAGTAAAGATATAGGCAGCTCCACAGTCCGTTTCAGTCCCAACACAAGCACTGTCATCATATGGCGCACCAATCACTGCTGTATCGCCATGTAATGCCACTGAGAACCCAAGTTTAGCATTCGCTTCTGCATCATTATCAGCACCCACCAATTTAGTTTCGGTATAACTCAAAGGATCAACAATAATTGGCCATCTGGCATTTTCCGGGTTAAAACTTAACTGTAACTTTTTATCTACCAAGGCCATCTGTGCAGGTAACTCTTTTCCTTCTGCATCTATGACACTGAGTTTGGCATAGTTAAAGGCATAGTCGCCTTTCTCTGTATAAAACGCTAATGACTGGCCTTTTTGTTGCCAGCGTGGGCTTAGGTTTCCGCTGAGTTTGATATCAAGGACGATTTGTTGATTTGCTATTGCCTGGCTGGGTGGTGCTTGTAGTGTAAAGCCTTGTTCCAGCCCTGCTGTATTGTTGACGTACCATTCTTGTACATTACCTCTGTCATAAATCACCCGGTTACCATCCAGATGCAGTTTACGGGTAGGCATGGCTTGTTTTTGTTCTTTTGTTCCGTAGCCGGTAAGTTCCATGCTCAGTTGCCATGGTTTGTCCTGACTGCCAGATCTGTAGGTGATGCCTTTTGGGTCAAAACTAAATGTGAATCCGTTGCCGGGGTTTTGGCCTTTGAAGCGCATGGGCGTGCCTTTGCTCTGCATCGGCTGGATCAGGTGCTGGGCTTCTGAGAATGCCTGCCACAGACCGATGGGTATTTGTTTGGCTGCTTTGTCTTTTTGCGCTACCGGGGAGTTAGCCGAGTTAGCCGGGATTACAAATATTGCCAGTCCTATACCTAGCAGAATATGAAGCATTTGTTTAGTGTTCATAATGGATTACCTTAATCACGTGTATCACTAATATGTCCGTACACCGAATTATTTATCCAATAACTCGACGCAGGGATAAAATCCTGTCAGTTGTAGGGTGGGCAGTCCTTTTTGCCCACCAATCTGGTGGTTTAAATCCAGTTTGCAGTCTTGATGTGTAAAAACATTGTTAACTTAGTTTATGGTTTTGGTGGGCATAAAAAGCATGCCCACCCTACCAAATGTTTATATTAGCGATCATGTCCGGGTGGGTTGTGCAGGCGGTCTTTTGCATTTTCTGATGGCAGGTCTATATATTCAGTGGAGGTTGTTTTTGCTTTTTTGCTTTTGGGTGGCTGTCCTCCTTTGCTGTTGAGTACCCAGCGGAATGTTCGTACATTTTCTCCGGACATGTTGAAGGTGTAGCTTTGCAACTGGCCTTCTTTTTCGGCGTCTATTTTTTCGCCTGTGTTTATGTCTTCTAGCCACATGCGGCTTATCAGTGCTGTTGGGTCTTGCTGTTTTGTCCAGCCGGTGCGTTTGCCTTCTGCATTCCAGTCGCTATTGATTAGGGTGACCGTGTCCCAGTACAGGGTGACTTCCCGATTGATGTCGTCGGTTTTCACCTGGAATTGCCATTGGTCTGCTTTGTTTTGACTCGGCGGGTGATAGTCGCTGGAGTAGTTGCCTGCATGGTCTTCCCAGTCCGGGTGTGAATATATCAGTGTAAGATAGGGGGCGGTAAAGGGGTCTAGTTCTAGCAGGTCATGTTTGTCATAGCCGTGTTCGCTGCCTTTTAAATGTCCGAGTACATTACCTTTGTCTTTAAGCTGTTCTGTGGGGGATTCAACGGTTAGCCGTATATACCATTCGGAGGTTTGAGTTGGTTTATTACTGTTTTCATTTTTTGCTGTGACGTTTGTTGTGCTGAGTACAAGCGCTAATAGTGGTATTAGGGGGCTTGTTATTGACTTTGTGTAGGTGTTATTCATGTTTTTTTCCTCATTTTTTTAATTTTTATAGCTATTTAAACCATTGCTTGATTTTAAAAATATAGGCTTAGACCTTGTAGAGCGGACTTCAGTCCGCAATAGCTGACATAAACCATTTCTATGACGGACTAAAGTCCGCTCTACATTTCATAAGCTGTGTTTGTTAATTTCCATTGGGCGGTAAGGGCGGCAGTATGCAATTCATGCCTAGTCGATAACTGCCTGTGCTGTTTCCGTCATTTGCGGTCACTTTGATTAAATAGTTTCCTGCTGTGGTCATTTCTATTTTTTGACTTATATTGGCTTCCAGCGTTTGTATTTCTTCGCCGGTCGGTGATATAAGCGTGGCTGTTGCGTTTTTGTTCAGACTGCTTAAAATTTCCCCGCCAGTGTCTTCCAGTCGCAGTTCTGCTAGTAGGGGGGATTTAACGTTAAACACGTAGTTGTCTTCTGCTGCTTGTTCGATGGTTGCGGTGATGCTTTGATCACAGGTTATCGGTGTGGTGTTGCATTGGTTTAGGTCGTTTAGCTGCAGTGCTGTCTTTGTTTGCCGCATGTGTACTAGGTAGCTATGTTCTGCATCTATTGTAAAGTTGTCGCCTTGGGGTTGATTTGTTTGGTATTGACAGCTTTTAAAGCGTCCGCTGCTGTTGTCAAATTGCTGTACTGAGGCGACTTCTGTGGGGTTGCCTAGTTTTTCTATTAGTTGGTGGCAGCCTGTATTTGCTAGGGGAGTTGGGATGGCTATCAGGTTTACCCCGGTTTCTAATGCTATTTCTGGGCAGTTTTTGATGTTTGGCAGGGGTAATGTCTTTGCTTGTGTGGTGATGGTTATGTAGCCTTCCCCGGGTACGATAGGGAAGGCTGCCTGGCCTGAGGTGCAGTGGCTGAATGTCTGGCTGACGGGATCGAATCGACTGATTTTTTCTACATCCAGTTGGTCTGCCAGGTCGCCGCATGTTTGACCGGCTGGTGGGTCGACTGGATAGGCTATCTGGTTGTAGCCGGGGGTTATCACTATTTCGCCGGCATTCACGGTGAGTTGTGTGCTGATCATTATCGCGGCTATTGTTGTTGGCCATTTTAATGTCCAGCGCGGGGTATCTTTTTGTTTTTTTCTTGTTTTCATTTTGAAACCTTTTTTGGGTGGGTATTTTGCTGTAAACCCCACCGTTTATACTGTCCGTTTACTCTGTTGCACTATTTGCTCCGACTTGTAGCTTGGGTTTGCTTTTTGAGCGGTGCGAGTTTACGTGCCCCAACATTTACCGTTAATTCAAGCTGTTGTTGGGTTACGTTTTTTCTTCGTCAAAAAATCTAATCCAAGCTAGGGTGTTATGTTTCCTTGCCGTTTACCTGGTTGTGCCATTTTCTCCAAAGGGTTGTAGTCTGGGGCATAGGGTTTTTCTTTTACTTTGTTGGGTTTTGGGCGTTTTATTTTGGACATGGATTTGCCTTTTTTGCCGGTATATATCCAGCGGAAGGTGCGTACTGTTTTGCCTTCCATGTTAAAGCGGTAGTGATTCACTAAGCTGTCTTGGGTAGCGTTGATTGTAATGCCTTGGTCTAGGTCTTCCAGTTTCATGCGGCTATAGAATTGACTGGCATCCATTTGTTTGTGCTGGATCCAGTTTTTTTTTCTGTTGCTTTGGCTCCAGGTGCCTTCCAATAGATAGACACCGTCCCAGTAGAGGGTGATGTCCCTATTTGGATCATCTGTTTTTATTTCAAATTGCCAAGTGTCCGCTTCGTCTGTTTTGACGGCGTGGTAGTCGCTACTGTAGTCGTCGGCTTTGTCGCCCCAATCTGGCTGGGGGAAGGATAGAGTTAGAAAAGGTCTGGAGAACGGTGCCAGTTCGGCTAGGTCATGGCTGTCATAGCCATCGTTGCTGTCTTGCAGTTGGCCTATGACGTTGTTTTGGTCTTTCAGGTTTTCATTTTCTGAGACAGCGATCAGGCGTAGGTACCATTCTTGTTGTACTGTGGGTTTTTCTGCATGAGCGGCTGGAATAATGAAATCCAGTAGTTTGGCTAACCAAGGGGGTTCTGAATTGCTTTGTGTGCTTGTGTTTTTGCTAAGTCCATCTAGCTGTGGGCCTGGGGGTGCGCCTATGGCGTCACCGTTGGGTACTAGCATTTTGATGATGCTACCGGTGGAGCCGCCCAGGGTTTTAATCCAGAAGCCATCATAAGTATTAAGCGTGCCTTTCATACCCGGCGTGGTGTCATCATAGGCTTCGTAGCTGTTGCCGTTATATTTTAATAAGGTTTTAGATACATAGCCGTTGAGCTCGGCAGTATAAGGGGTGTAAGCAACGCCATTAACAATAAAGCGAACGCTAGACCACTGGGTTGCCTTGTTGCCCGGCAAGCCAACCAGGTTGTAACGCGTTTTATCGGTACTATCGGGTGCCACCAGATCAATTTCATAACAGCCTTTGGCAGAAGGGCAGGCAGGATCTGACTGGTATGTGGTTGCAGTCCCTTCACCAGCATCCCAAAAACCGCCCTGTTGACTCCAGATCCAATAGCCTTTGCCTTGTTGTAAAGTGCTACTTGGTTCCATCAGTACAAAATTATCAAGAGAGGCTTCCCATCCGTAAACCGCCCAGGTGACAAGATAATCTCTAATCAGAAAATCATCTCCCAGAATATCGGTAATGGTAGGTGCTAAATCTAACTGGCAGGGAATGGCCAACATGGTCCAGCGGTCGGCAGGAACACTGCCACTGGTGCCACATTCAAAGCGTTTGAAGTAGGCTGAGCCGGTATTATCGCCAAGATCGTCATCTGTCGGGGCACCAATCAAAGCGGTATCACCTGAATAGGCGACGGAGTAGCCATATTGGTCACCAGCAGTCGTATCACTGGCCGGGATTGTTTCATTCTCCTGACTGTCACGCCAGCCTTCAGAGGGTTTAACAAATAAATAGGCTTGTCCTGCAAAATGGCCGGCAGTACTGTGGTAATTGGTACCAATGATGACATTATTACCGCTGATAGCACCGGCATGCCCAAACTTGTCTTCAGCGACACTATCAGAGGCAGTGAGTTTGGCAACTTCTGTGAGTTCTGAGCCGCTGCCACCCCAGCCACCTATCACAGGTTTTTCAAACAAATAGGCTGAGCCGGTATCAAGGGCACCACTGCTGTTATTGTCGCGTTCTGCACCAACCAGAGCAGTTTTACCATCTTCTGAAAGTGAAACAAAAAAGCCGAACCAGTCGGATGTATCAGCATCCGAGGCCATCAGTTTTACGGTTTCGGTATCGGTATCACGCCAGCCACTACCTGGTTTTTCATAGATATAAGCCAGACCTTGATCGCCTCTAACACCATTGGCCAGATTGGCACCAATTAATGCCATGTCGTTCTGTAATGAAACAGAAAAGCCAAAGTGGTCGGCTATATTTCTGGTTGAGGCGGTCAATTTGGCGGTTTCTGTACTTGTGGTAACCCAGCCACTGGGGGGCTTTTCAAAGATATAGGCTGAACCACTATTCACTTCCGGGGCATCATCTAGATAGGCGCCTATCAAGGCGGCATTCTCGCTTAGAGAAACTGAATGACCAAAATGGGCGGTGTTACCAGCATCTGAGGCGGTTAGTTTGGCCGTTTCTGTTAATTCTACTCCTCCTATTCCCCAGCCGTTGACGGGTTGTTCAAAAATATAGGCAGAGCCGCTGTCAACGACAGCGTCATCATCTCTTAATGCACCAACGAGTACGGTTTCTCCTTTTATAGATACGGAAATTCCAAAGCCATCGCCTGCAGCTCTATCTGAGGCAATCAGTTTGTTGGCAATTTGCCAGTTATAACCGCCTTTGTAGCTAAAGACGTAGGCAGCTCCTTCGGGTGAGCCGGGGATATCATCATTGCCTGTAGCACCTATTACTGCAGTGTCTCCGTCTATGGCTGTGGAGACACCGAAGACATCTCCTGGTTCTGCACTATCTACTTGGACAGCTACTCTTTGCTGCAGTCCCCAAATACGACCATATGGGGTATATATGTAGGCTGCTCCGCACGGTGAATAGTCATTACTGCAGGCTCCAGTATCTCCAAGTGCACCAATCAGTAACGTATTGGAGTCCATGGCAATGGAAAAGCCGAAGTGCCCGCCGGTACGGGGATAGCTGGAGAATAGCTTTTGTTGTAGTGACCAAGTAGTATCTGTTCGGGTGAATAAAAAAGCTGAACCGCATCTAAGATCAGTTCCATTACAGCTTCCTTCATCTCCGAACTCTCCAATTAATGCTGTATCTGCATTCAGAGCCACGGAATAGCCGAAAAGACCATTAAAGTCGGTATCATCGACAGTTATTTTTTGTTGCTGAGACCAGATGCTACCAATGCGAGTGAACACATAGGCCGCACCACAATCTATATAATTTATGCAACCTACCGATCCAATTAATGCTGTATCTGCATTCAGAGCCACGGAATAGCCGAAAAGACCATTAAAGTCGGTATCATCGACAGTTA
>ENA-ORXI01002493-ORXI01002493.1-sediment-metagenome-genome-assembly--contig:-NODE-2493-length-13195-cov-9.169767_pt1 | contig 13195 bp, 9 predicted proteins | sample MGYA00237861_ERZ511468 | MGnify/ENA primary metagenome ERZ511468 (study PRJEB26299, sample SAMN06266213) | sediment metagenome | isolation source: Hudson Canyon methane seep mesocosm | place: USA:Hudson... | reverse complement strand
ATCTAGTTTATAAAAATTACTCTCATAATTCTTGTAAACTTGATTATTTATTAACATTATATTTTTTAAAGATCATTCACATTAACTCGACTAACCGTCTCGTTTTGTGTAGGCGGATTATAATAGATTTATCCTTCATTGTCAATAGCCTACGCTTAACTCTTTCTTAAATTCTGAAATTCTTTATTTGTATAGTTTTTTAACTATTTTTATGGAATAACTTTCTTTTTATTCTTTATTACAATTAAAAAAGGCCAACTGCTTTATAGTTGGCCTTTTTTGTTTTCAAGTTTATTGAAGATTAAAGTTTACTTTTTATTCTGGGTGAATTGGGAGATTGAAATAGTTTCATAGCGGTACTTGTCATTTTTGAATTTAAAACATCGTCAATATTTATATCCTGTTGTGATAATTTTGGATTAGCAACTGCACTCATGCTTGCAACACAACTAGAAGGCTGTTCATAAATATTTTCATCTTTAATTTCACTAACTGAACTTGTTGATGTTATTGAGGGCTGTACTGTCCTGGCCATTTCCTTGTCTTGTTCTTTTTGAATCTTTTCAAAATCCAATTGTGTATCTAATCCATATACTTCAGATACAAAGACTTTAATATGAGCAAAGTTTTTATATAATTTTGCTTTACATTCACCTTGTGCAGAACTATTTATTTTTAAAATATTATTTTCATAAGAAGAGAAAGTAAAACTTTTTTCAAAACACTCACCTAATTCATAACTTTTTTCATAAATAATATCAATCAATTTTTTATATTTTATTTGAGCTTCATCTTCAACTATAATTTCATCAACTATTTCAGGTACAGTTTCTATGATTACAGAAGGTTCTTCCTTCTGAATTGGATTACTTATTATTTTTGGTTCTGCTGATACTTTATCTGTAACTGCTATTTGAGGAGTCACAATCTTCATATTTTCTACTTGATTAATAACTTCATCTATTGTTTTTAAATTTACTGCCTCAATCATTTTAGATAATGTTAAAATCAATACAAAACCACTATCACTATTCATATTTAGTAGTTGTTTAGAGTCTGCTATTATTCTAAAAAATCTATCAAATAAATATAATTCATATTTAATATCATTTAAAAGCATTTTTTGTTTTAAATATATACTAATTTCATCTAGAACTTGACCCACTTCATAACTCTCAAGTGATTCTACTATAGGTCGTATATCATCTTTTTTTAAAATAACTTCAAATATATTATCCATAAAAGTTGGATCAATCATACCCAACATTTCAGTTACTGTAGAAGTTGTAATTATTCCTTTTGAATATATAATTGCTTGATCAAGTAAAGTCAATGTATCTCTTAAACTTCCTTGTCCTGATCTTGTTAAAATTTCTAATGCTGGAGTTTCAAATTGAATCTCTTCAATATTTAAGATATGACTTAAGTGATGTATTATATTTTTATCAGAAATCTTTTTAAATCGGAAGTGTTGTGTTCTACTTAAAATAGTTGCAGGTAGTTTTAAAGGATCTGTTGTAGCCAAAATAAACTTTACAAAAGAAGGTGGTTCCTCTAATGTTTTTAATAATGCATTAAATGCTTGAGTTGTAAGCATGTGAACTTCATCGATTATGAAAACTTTATAAATTGAACTTGTTGGTTTATATTTTGTATGTTCTATTAAATCTTTGATATCATCTATTCCACGATTAGATGCTGCATCCATCTCGATAATATCTAAATGCCTATTTTCATTTGCACTTACACAACTTTGACAAACTTCACACGGTTTTGAAGTAGGAGCATTTTCACAAACTAAAGCTTTTGCCATAATTCGTGCTGTTGAAGTTTTACCACTACCTCTTAATCCACTTAATAAATATGCATGTGATAATCTATTTGTATCTAGTGCTAATGATAATGTTGTTGATATAGAGTCTTGACCTATTAAATCTTCAAATCTTTTTGGTCTATATTTTAAAGCTAAAACTTGTCTTGCACTTGTTTTTTCATTTTCCATTAGATTAAGTCCTTTAACCATTTTTTTGCAACATCTTTTAATCCGTTTGGGTTTTCAGATGCAAAAAACTTTATTTGTGTTTCATTAAATCTTTTATTACAATCATATTCCATTTTTAGAAATTCTACTATTGCATCTCCACTATGTATCGTTAATGCATTATCTAAATAAGTTGAAATTTTGTCTTCTATAAGAGGGAAATGAGTACATCCCAAAATCACTGCATCTATATTAGTTAAATCTTGAAAATAATGATTAATTGTAGAATCTAAAATATTGCCTTCAAAAATATCTTCTTCAACTATGGAAACAAAAAGTCCTGTAGGTATCGAATTGACATTATTATAATTTAATTTCGTTAAGGCACTTTCATATTTTTTTGAGTTTATTGTAGCTTTTGTACCAATAACCAAGATATTTGAATTTTTATCAGTAATTTTATTTTCCAGAGCTTTTACACCTGATTCAATTACCCCAACAACTGGTATTGTAGTATTTGCACGCATCTCATTTAAGGCATAAGCACTAACACTATTACACGCAATAATCAATATATCAATATCAAAATTTTTAAAAAATTCTAAAGCTTCTAATGAATATCGAATAATAGTATTTTTATCTTTGGCACCATATGGTACTCGTGCAGTATCTCCGAAGTAAATAATCTCTTCAAAAACATTGTTTTCTAATAGAGATTTAACAACAGTCAAACCACCTATTCCACTATCAAAAACTCCTGCTTTCATACTTTTCCTATTTATTATTTATAATCAATTATTCTTTTTGTATTATTTAAACTATCAAAAAAGATAATTTGAAATAATGGTGTAGTTTCAACGTTAGTTTCATTTATTGTTTTAAAAGGTAAAAATTTAAATTCAGCATCTTCTTTAGATGTAATAACAAATTCTAATTTACCCATTGTTTTTAAACAATTTCTAATCTCTTTATTTAACTTCTCATTACTAATTGTTAGAATATTATCATCTTGATGTTTGATAAACATATCTTTTAATGCAAAAACTTTCTCTTTAAAGATTTGTTTTCCCCAAGAAATAGTTCCATTTGAGTAATGTAGTTTACCTGTTTTGTTTAATAATGGGTGTTGTGCAGATTCTTTTATACTTTCGATCATACCTAAAAAGTGATTTCGTCCTCCAACTGCTTCCATACATTTTAAAACAAGCTTTTGTGTTTCTAGTTTTTCTTCGTGAGATAAATTATTAAATTTCATGTGTTAACCATTCATCGAGATCAAAAATTCTGCATTTGATTTCGTTTCTTTCATTTTTTTATATAAGAACTTAAGAGATTCAACTTCATCCATCTCTGCCATTGCATTTCTAAGTATCCATATTTTTTGTAATTCTTCAGGGTGCAATAAAAGTTCTTCTTTTCTAGTACCGGATTTTACAACATCAACCGCTGGATAAACTCTTCTTTCAGCTGCTTTTCTACTTAATACAACTTCACTATTACCTGTTCCTTTGAACTCTTCAAAAATTACTTCATCCATTTTTGAACCTGTTTCTACTAAAGTAGTAGCAATAATTGTTAAACTACCACCCTCTTCAATATTTCTAGCTGCTCCAAAAAATCTTTTTGGTTTATGTAAAGCATTTGCATCAACACCACCACTTAATACTTTTCCAGATGAAGGAGTAACTGTATTGTAAGCACGAGCAAGTCTAGTAATTGAATCAAGTAAAATTACAACATCTTTACCCATTTCAACTTCTCTTTTTGCTTTATTTATAACCATTTCTGCAACTTTGATGTGGTTTTGAGCTGGTAAATCAAATGTAGAGCTATATACTTCACCATTTACACTTCTTTGCATATCTGTTACTTCTTCTGGTCTTTCATCTATTAAAAGAACCATCAATGTAGCTTCAGGATGATTTTTACTAATACCATGAGCAATCTCTTTTAATAATTCTGTTTTACCAGACTTTGGTTGAGCAACAATTAAACCTCTTTGCCCTTTACCCATTGGAGCAAACATATCTATTGTTCTACCTGTTAATTTTGTAGGATCATATTCAAATTGAAATTTTTCAGTAGAATAAAGAGGTGTAAGATTATCAAATAAAGGTCTATTTTTAGATTCATTTACTGGAAGATAATTAATTGCTTCAATTTTTAATAACGCATAATATTTTTCGCTCTCTTTAGATGGAGGCCGAACTTGTCCTGAAACAATATCTCCACTTCGTAAAGCAAATCTTTTTATTTGTGTAGCACTTACATAACTATCACTGTAAGAATCACTAAATTTACCATCAAAAGGTCTTAAAAAACCAAAACCAGCTTCTTTAATATCTAGAATACCTGTAAATAAAATATATCCACCAGCTACTGTTTGAGCTTCCAAAATAGCAAAAATCAAATCTTGTCTTTGCATCTCTTGTGGGTTTTCAATATTTACTTCTTTTCCAGCATCTATTAGTTCCAAAGTATTTTTAGATCTTAACTGATCAATAGTAAGTCCTTTTACAGGGACATGAGTTCTTGATTTTTTGTTATTTGGATTAGCTGTTTTTTTGGTAGGTTTTTTAGTAGGTGTTGAAGTTTCAGAAATATTCTTTTCTGTTTGCTGTGTTTCTTCCATATAATTAAGTTGCCTTTTTTGATATATTTTGAATAGTTTATTGACTATTATATCATAACTTTTTTAAATTACATCAAAGTTCAAGTTTATTCAACCAGAATAATAGTTATAATAATATAAACCTATCATTTAAAGAATTCAAGAGGTAGCAGTAAAAGTACAATTTTATCTATAATTGCAGCATTAAGTAAACCTACTAGCAGTGAAAGTATTGTTGATAATAAAAAAACTTCTAAACTGTCTGATAATTTTGCATCTCTCTATAGAAGTTGATGCAACAACTTATGAAAGTTATCTATTAGTCCTAATATTATTAATTTATATTTATTTTTTTTTTATCTGCTACTAGTAAGTGACTGTGCTATAGTATTTTATATTAAAAATGGGGTTTGGCTCTAATTCCCACTATTTTTTATTTTACCTTTTCTTTCTCTTTCTCTTTGTCTTTCTCTTTTTTTGTTTTTGAGGAAAAACCTGCACCCTCTTTTGTTTTAGCTTGTAAATCTAAAGTTTCTATTAATGCTCTATAATCAATGTCTGTTGCATTCATTTGAGCAAAACATTTAGCTACTACAGCTATAGCATTAGGTACCTCTTGCTTTTTTTTATATGATTGAAGGTTTTTTTCACTTACCTTAATCAATTTACTAAATTTAGGCAGGCTAATATCTGCATCTAATAATAATTTTTTGAATTCTATAAATGTCATTTTTTCTCTTTTGTAATTAAATATAAGTTATATGTGTAATTATACCATATAATATTACCATTATCTATAATTTATTTTATTTTAAGATTATAAAATGTACAATACCTATAATTTATTACTATTAGTAATAAAAAAAACAAAAGGGTCTAAGATGGCAAAAGAATTAAAAAAGAAAAAACTAAGTAAAAAAGTTGAAAAGAAAAAACTAGCAAAAAAAGCAAAAAAAATATTAAAAAAGAAAATAGCTAAAAAAGCTGAAAAGAAAAAACTGGCTAAAAAAACATTAAAAAAGAAAGAAGATAAGAAAACTAAAAAGAAAAAAGTAGCTAAAAAAGCTGAAAAGAAAAAATCTTCTAAGAAAAAGTAGTTTTATTAGAATTCTAAAAAGGTGATATCATTTATTGTTTTCACCTTTTTTATCTCATTTATATACTTATTTATTACTAACTGTTTACATTACTCTTCCTATTATAAAAAATAAATTATTATTAATATATAATAAAAAAAATCAATAAAAGAAAATTAATGAAAAATAAAATAGAAGAATTAAAACAAGAAATATCTAAACAAGTTATTGGTCAAACAAATATGATTGATGCTTTATTAATAGGTTTATTTACAAATGGGCACATATTATTAGAAGGGGTTCCTGGTCTTGCAAAAACAACAACAATAAATGCAATATCAAAATCATTAAATTTGGATTTTAAACGAGTACAATTTACTCCAGATTTATTACCATCAGACATTATAGGTGCTCAAATATACGATATGAAAAGTGGTGATTTTAAAATTAAAAAGGGTCCTATTTTTACTAATTTACTGTTGGCAGATGAAATAAATCGAGCTCCTGCCAAAGTACAATCAGCTCTACTTGAAGTAATGCAAGAAAAGCAAGTAACATTAGGTGAAACTACATATAAGATTGATGCACCATTTTTAGTACTAGCAACACAAAATCCTGTTGAACAAGAAGGTGCATACAATTTACCTGAGGCCCAGTTAGATAGATTTATGTTTAAAATTGTTGTAGGATATAATACAAAAGAGGAAGAATATGAAATAGCCTCAAAAGCTGCTTTTTCTACATTTGAATCGATAAATAATGTACTTGATAGAAATGATATAGATATAATCAAAAAAGAAGTTCAAAATGTTCACATAGATAAAGAACTAGAAGAGTATATTGTTGATCTTATATTTGCAACAAGAGAACCAAAAAAATATGGTATTGAAGATATTGAAGACTTTATCGAATTTGGAGCAAGTCCGCGAGCTACTATAGACATGTTTAAAGCAGTAAAAGCGAGAGCATATTTACGGGGAAATGATTATGTTAGTCCTTTAGATATAGCATTATGTATAAAAGATGTTTTACGACACAGAATTATTTTAAGTTATGAAGCATTAGTTCAAGATATCACAGCAGATGATATTATTCAAAAGGTTTTAGAAAAAGTAGTTATACCGTAGTATTACAATATTGCGAGCACAAATGTTACTGGATATAGTAATACATTAAAGTATCTTAATAATAATGTATACTCTATATCTATAGGAACGAAAGAAGTAATATCTTCATCTTTTTGAATCTTATTCATTAAGAATAATCGAAAACTAATATCTAAAAATTTCAAAACAATTATGCTACTCATTAAAAAACCAAAATTATTAAATTTCATTGATAAATAAACAGAGAAGAAAAATGTGGGGTTAAATAAGAAATAGAGAAATATATGTTTATCATATATTTTATAATTATTTTTTATTACTCCATAGAAAGAGTTTGATTGTTGCCAAGTAGACTCAAAAATTTCTAAAGAGATAAAAAAGATAACTAGGATTAGAATAGTTGTCATATAGTTTTTATTAAAGTGTTATAAAGCAGAGTAAAACTCTACTTTATTAATTATTAACTGAAAATTTAACTTTTTTGTTTCTGTGTAGTCCAGTTCCAACAGGAATTGTTCTACCAATAACAACATTTTCTTTAAGATCTGTTAACATATCCATTTTTGCACTAATTGCAGCTTCAGTTAAAACTTTTGTAGTTTCCTGGAAAGAAGCAGAAGAGATAATACTATCAGATGTAACAGCAGCTCTTGTAATACCAAGAAGTACTGGTTCAGCAATAGCAGGCTCTCCACCCATTCCAACAATTTTTTCATTTTCAGCGATGAATCTTCTTTTAGAAATCATATCACCTTGAACAAATTTAGTATTACCAGCATCAACGATATTAATTTGTCTTAACATTTGAGATAAGATAACCTCAATATGTTTATCAGCAATATTAACACCTTGACCTCTATATACACCTTGAACTTCTGCAACAATGAACTCATTAAGAGCTTTAGCTCCAAGAATTTTAAGGATATCATGTGAAGCAATTTGACCATCAGTTAATTTCTCACCGGCATGCACAAACTCACCTTCTCTAACTTGAATTGATCTATCTTTATGAATTAAGAACTCATCTTTATTACCAATATTATCAGTAATAATTAGTCTTTGTTTATTTCTAAGTGGTTTACCAAAACTTACAACACCATCAAAAGTAGCAAGAACTGCTATATTTTTAGGACGTCGTGCTTCAAATAACTCAGAAACTCTTGGAAGACCCCCAGTAATATCTGATGATTTAGAAACAGCTTTTGGTGTTTTACCAATAATATCAGCAACTGCAACTTTATCACCTTCAGCAACAAATAACGATGTTTTAGGCTCAAGCACATAACTAGCAACGATTTCATCATTTCTTTTTATAAGAATTGATGGTTTATAGTTTGCAGGAATATATTCATTTACAACTAATTTAGATGTACCTGTTAATTCATCATATGCTTCACTTACTGTAATACCAGAGATAATATCTTCAAATACTACTTCACCCTCTTCTTGTGCTATTGTTGGATTTGCATATGGATCCCATTCTGCAATTACAACGTGTGCTTCTGTTTGAGGTTTTGCTATAACTGTAGAAATTTCAACTTCGCTATCATCATCAACTGCAATTACAGATTCTCTTGATAAATAATGTCTAGATGCTTCTCTATCTTCACCATCAACAATAACTGCGAATACACCTTTTTGGTTAATAACATCACCGGCTTTTACATCTTCAACTCTATCTAAGTAATCACCTTTAAGTTTAAAGTATTTAACATTACCATTTGCACCAGAAACAATAGTTCTAGTAACAGGTGATCCATCTTCAACTTTTAATGTTGAAGCATAAGGGATTCGAGAAGGAACATTCCAACCATCTTTAATAACTTCAACAATAGAATCAAATTCTTCTACCATATCACCATCATTATAAGGAATGTATAATTTACCTTCAATTTTACCAGATACACCAGCAAGTTCATTTGGTTTAGCTATATCAGATTTTCTGAAGTAGTATTTTTTCTCATCATCAGCATTAGAGATAGAAACAATAACTTCTTCGTGAGTTGTTTCCATTTTAAATGTACCATTATAAGGTGCATTTATTTTAGGCTCAACAAGTAAAATACCAGCATTTCTTCTGTTAGCAATAATTTGCTCACCATCTTTATTTTCATAAGTTTTGATGTTGTAATATCTTACAAAACCTTCTTTTGTAGCTTTTAATTCTTTTTCAGCTTGAGTTGCACTAGCTGTTCCACCAACGTGGAATGTTCTTAGAGTAAGCTGTGTTCCTGGCTCACCAATAGATTGAGCAGCAAGTACACCAACAGCTTCACCTGGATTTGCTTTTCTTTGTTCACCAAGGTTAAGACCATAACACTTAGCACATAAAGTATTTACAGCTTTACAAGTAAGTGGTGTTCTAATTACAACAGATTTAACACCAGCTTCAGAAACTATTTTAGCATCTTCTTCAGTAATTAAAGTTCCCTCTTGGAATAAAATTTCATTTGAAATTGGATCAACAATGTCAGCAGCAATAACTCTACCAGTGATTCTTTCTTCAAGACCTTCAACTAGTTCATTACCATCAACAATATCAGATATTTCAATACCTTCATGTGTTCCACAATCTTCTAAATCAACTCTAACATTTTGAGATACATCAATAAGTTTTCTTGTTAAATAACCAGCATTAGCAGTTTTTAAAGCTGAATCCGCAAGACCTTTTCTTGCACCGTGAGTAGAAATAAAGTACTCAAGTACATTTAGACCTTCACGGAAGTTAGAAAGAATTGGTGTTTCAATAATTGAACCATCTGGCTTAGCCATAAGACCCCTCATACCGGCAAGCTGTCTAATCTGAGCAGAACTACCTCTAGCCCCTGAATCTGCCATCATATAAATAGAGTTAAATCCATCTTTATCATCTTTAACTAAATCCATCATTTCAGAACCAAGTTTATTATTAAGAACAGTCCAAATATCAATAATTTTATTGTATCTTTCTTGTTCAGTTAATAAACCTTGATTAAACTGTTTCTGTACTTCAACAACTTCTTTTTTACCTTTTGCAACTAGACCAGACTTTGAATCAGGAATTCTAATATCATCAATAGAAATAGATACACCAGCAGTAGTAGCATATTTAAAACCAAGATTTTTTAAATTATCTAAGAATTTAGGTGTAACTTTATATCCACCATGTTTGTAAATATAATCTACTAATGCCCCAATATCTTTTTTCTTTAAAATTTTATTCCAGTAAGATAATGGTACAAAATCAGGTAAAATATCATGAATAATTAATCTACCAGCAGTAGTAGTAACTAATTGACCATCAATTACTGTTCTAATTTTTGCATGAATATCTACAGTTCCTAGTTCCATTGCTATTCTTACTTCATTCAAGTTAGCGAATAATTTATGTTCACCTTTAACTCCATTTTTCTCTAAAGAAACATAATAGATACCAAGAATCATATCTTGAGAAGGTACAGCAATTGCACGTCCTGATGCTGGTAAAAGAATATTCATTGAACTCATCATAAGAACTTTTGCTTCTGCAATAGCTTCTTGAGATAAAGGAACGTGAACAGCCATTTGATCTCCATCAAAATCGGCATTAAACGCAGAACATACCAAAGGATGTAACTGAATAGCTTTTCCATCAATTAAAACTGGATTAAAGGCTTGAATTGAAAGTTTATGTAGAGTTGGAGCTCTGTTTAATAAAACAGGATAATCTTCAACGATTTCAGCTAGACATTCCCAAACTTCATTTGTTTCTGCTTCAATTAATCTTTTTGCAGATTTTAAAGTAGTAGAGTAACCTCTCTCTTCAAGTTTAGCCATTAAATGTGGTTTAAATAACTCTAAAGCCATTTTTTTAGGAATACCACATTGGTCCATATTTAAATTTGGTCCAACAACAATTACCGATCTACCAGAGAAATCCACACGTTTACCAAGTAAATTTTGTCTAAATCGACCTTGTTTACCTTTGATAATTTCAGATAAAGACTTAAGAGGTCTTTTATTTGCACCCTTAACAGCATTAGCTGTTTTAGCATTATCAAATAAAGCATCAACTGCTTCTTGAAGCATTCTCATCTCATTTCTGATAATAATTTCAGGAGCATCTAGTTCTGTTAATCTTTTAAGTCTGTTGTTTCTGTTTATAACTCTTCTGTATAAATCATTAACATCAGATACAGCAAATTTACCACCATCAAGTGCTACAAGAGGTCTTAAATCTGGTGGAAGAACAGGAAGTACTGTTAACATCATCCATTCAGGTCTATTTCCAGAATTGATAAAGTTTTCAACAACTTTAAGTCTCTTAACAAGTGTTTTCTTTTTCGCTTCAGATTTTGTAGCACCCATATCATCTTTTAAAGAATGCAGTAACTCAACTAAGTCTAAACCTTTTAATAAGTTAGAAACAATTTGCCCACCCATATTAGCTTCAAAACCAGTATGTTCGTAGTTTTCTTCAATATTTCTATATTGTTCTTCATTTAAAATATCAAATTTTTGTACTGCTTTAGAACTTTCAGAATCATAGAACGCTTCACCTGGATTACTTACAATATAAGCTTCATAGTATAAAACTCTTTCTAAATCTTTTAATTTAACACCTAATAATGTACCAACTCTTGATGGAAGAGAACTTACCATCCAGATATGAGCAACAGGAGCAACTAAATCAATGTGACCCATTCTGTGTCGTCTTACTTTAGATGATGTTACTTCAACACCACATTTTTCACAAACAACACCTTTGTATCTCATCTTTTTATATTTACCACAAATACATTCATAATCTTTGATAGGTCCAAATATTTTAGCACAAAATAAACCATCTCTTTCTGGTTTTAATGTTCTATAATTAATAGTCTCTGGTTTTTTAACTTCCCCAGATGACCATGATAAGATTTTTTCAGGACTTGCAATTTTTAATTGAAATGCTGAAAAATCTGTTGGTTTTTCTAATTCTTGTATCTCTATTGGTTTTAATACTGTTTCATTATTGCTCATCTGCATCTACCTCTTCAAAAATTTCTACATCAAGTCCAAGGGCTTGAAGTTCTTTTGTTAATACAAAGAATGTTTCTGGAACACCAGATTTTGGTACATTCTCTCCATTTGCTATTGCTTTATAAGCTCTAGTTCTACCTTCTACATCATCAGATTTAGTTGTAAGCATCTCTTTAAGTACAGCTGTTGCACCATAAGCTTCAAGAGCCCAAACTTCCATCTCTCCAAATCTTTGTCCACCAAATAGTGCTTTACCACCAACTGGTTGTTGTGTTACTAAAGAATAAGGTCCAGTAGATCTAGCATGAACTTTTTCGTCAACAAGGTGATGTAGTTTTAACATATACATAACACCAACGTTTACACGCTCAGCCATTTTCTCACCAGTCATACCATCATGTAATATCACTTTACCATCAAGATCCATTTTAGCTAATGCAAATAACTTATCAAATTCAGCTTGTTTTGCACCATCAAATACTGGAGTTGCAAATCTAACACCTTTTGCCCAATCTCTACCATAAATTAATAAAGCTTCATCACTCATAGCAGTTAATAATTCTTTTGCATTCATAAGTTTAGATACGTCTGCAATTTCAATCATTTTAGCTCTTAAGTCTTTTAAGAATGTTTCTTGTTTTGCATCAAACATATCTTGGATTTGAGCACCAAGTTTTTTACCTGCATAACCTAAGTGAACTTCAAGAATCTGTCCAATATTCATTCTTGATGGAACCCCTAGTGGGTTTAAGATAATATCAACAGTTGAACCATCTTCTAAGTATGGCATATCAACTTGTGGTACGATATTTGAAACAATACCTTTATTACCATGTCGACCAGCCATTTTATCACCAACCTTAATCTTTCTCTTAGTTGCAATATAAACTTTAACTTGTTTGATAACACCACTTGGTAAAATATCATCATGCTCTAAAATAGTTAATTTTTCTTCGTGATTTTCTCTTAATACTGCTTTTTCTTTAATGAAATATTCTTTTACATCATTATATGATTTAGCAACATCTTTACCAAAAGAAGAGATTACTTTTTTCATAGCAAATCTATTAACATTTGATAAATCTTCAATTGTTAACTTATCACCTGTTTTAAATAATTTTTCACCAATTTCAACATCTTTTTCTAATTCAGACTTAGAAATAATATCATTAATTTTAAGGTTTTCTTCTCTGTCTAACATCATTAATTTATCATGATGCTCAACATCAAGAGCTGATTTTTCTGCTTCAATTGTAGCAACTGCTCTTTCGTCTTTTTCGTATCCTTTTTTAGTGAATACTTTAACATCAACAACAACACCCTCAATAGACGCTGAACAATATAATGATTTATTTATAACATGACCAGCTTTTTCACCAAAGATTGCTCTTAATAGTCTTTCTTCTGGAGTTGGTTTAATTTCACCTTTTGGTGTAACTTT
>ENA-ORXI01002491-ORXI01002491.1-sediment-metagenome-genome-assembly--contig:-NODE-2491-length-13200-cov-3.089385_pt1 | contig 13200 bp, 12 predicted proteins | sample MGYA00237861_ERZ511468 | MGnify/ENA primary metagenome ERZ511468 (study PRJEB26299, sample SAMN06266213) | sediment metagenome | isolation source: Hudson Canyon methane seep mesocosm | place... | reverse complement strand
CCCGGAGCCCGATTCTCGCGGTCACCCGATCCGAAACCGTTCGACGGCGCCTGGCCCTCAACTGGGGTGTCATGCCCATCCACTACAAGGGTGAGGGCGATGACGATACCCGGGTGGAGTTCGCTGTCCGGCGCGCCCGGGAGATCGGGCACCTGCGGTCGGGAGACCTGGTGGTGGCCACCGCGGGACGCTCCCAGCAGACCGGCGGCACCGACATGATCCAGGTCCTCAGCATCTGAGCGCAGCGCTCGGGCCCTTCCTCAGAAGATCATTTCTACCAATTCGAGTACGGTGCCGTCGGGATCCTTGAAGCACACGAAGCGCGAGTCCGGGTGCCCTTCCCAGACCACCGTCACCGGTTCGCTGATGAATTCGACGCCCTCGGTCTTCAGGCGCTTCATGTCCCCATCGAGATCCGACGACGCCATGGCGATCCTGTCCGACTTCTACGCCGACGAACCGTTCGTCGTGGTGGATGAACGGTCACCGTCCACAAAGGCCACCCTGGGCTCCAACGCCGCCCACCTGACCGCCCGGGTGGACCCGCGGACCGGCCTGCTCCTCGCCATCTGCGCCATCGACAACCTGGTGAAGGGCGCTTCCGGACAGGCCGTGCAGTGCGCCAACGCCGTCCTGGGTCTCGACGAGACGACCGGCCTCAGCACTATCGGGGTGTACCCGTGAGCGTCACGACGGTGCCCGGCTTCGTTGCCGCCGGCATGGCCTGCGGGATCAAGGCATCCGGCGCTGACGACCTCGCCATGGTCGCCACGGCCGACGGCTCGCCCGTCACAGCGGCCGGCGTGTTCACCTCCAACCGGATGACAGCACCCCCGGTGCTCGTAACCCGGGAACACCTGGCGACCACCGGCGGCCGGGCCGCAGCAGTGGTCCTTAACAGCGGCAACGCCAACGCCGCAACAGGCGCGGCCGGAAGGGCCGATGCCGAGGCAATGTGCGCCCTCACCGCCGAAGCGCTCGGCTGCTCGCCGCACGAGGTCCTGGTCTGCTCGACGGGCCTTATCGGCTTCCCGCTGCCCATGGACAGGATCATCCCAGCCATCCCAACGGTCGCCGCCGCTCTCGCAGACGACGGTGGCCTGGCTGCCGCTCGGGCGATCATGACCACCGACACGGTGCCGAGGACGACGGCGCTCACCGGCACGACGCTGGATGGCGGCACGTTCACCATCGGCGGCGTGGCCAAGGGTGCGGCAATGCTCGAGCCGAACATGGCCACGATGCTGGCCGTGCTGACCACCGATGCTCTCCTGGATGCGACGACCGCCACCGACCTCCTGAGGTCGGCGGTGGGGGTGTCATTCAACTGCCTCACCGTGGACGGCGCCGAGTCAACCAACGACACCGTCCTACTGCTGGCCTCCGGGACCGCCGGACCCGTCGCCACCGACGAGATAGGTGCAGCGCTGTCAGATGCGTGCAGGGACCTGGCCGTCCAGATGGCCGACGACGCCGAGGGCTCCACCAAGACGGTGTTCCTGACCGTCACCGGCGCCGCCACCGACACCGAGGCCGCCAAGGGAGCCCGGGACACCGCCAACTGCCAACTGGTCAAGTGTTCCTGGTACGGAGAGGACCCCTACTGGGGCCGGATCGCCGCCGAGATGGGGGCTGCCGGCATCGCATTTGACCCGGCCACCATCACCATCGCGTACGGAGGCCAGGTGGTCTACGCCGCCGAACAGGTCCAGCCGGTGGACGAGATGGCCCTGACCACCCACATGGCGGGCCGGAGGATCGACCTGGAGGTGGACCTGGGGCAGGGTGACGGCTCAGCATGGATTGTCACCACCGACCTAAGCCACGCCTACATCGACGAGAACATGCGGACCTCGTAGGGCCGTGGAGGACGACATGGACCAACCTGATTCCGTGGGAGTAGGCCCCCTCTCGGGCTTTTCGCCAGAACGGCGAGCTTCGGTGCTGATCGAAACCCTGCCGTACATACAGCGGTTCGCCGACTCGATCATCGTGGTCAAGTTCGGTGGAAGCGCCATGGGTGACGAGGCGCTGGCCGCCCAGTTCGCCGAGGACATCGTCCTCATGCACTCTGTCGGCATCAGGCCGGTCGTGGTGCACGGGGGCGGTCCCCAGATCGGCGCGCTCATGGACCGGTTGGGCATCGTGTCGGAGTTCCGGGATGGCCTGAGAGTCACCGACGCCGAGACCCTCGACGTGGCCCGTATGGTCCTCGTCGGCAAAGTCAACAGGGAGATCGTGTCTGGCATAAACAGGCACGGACCCCTGGCCGTGGGCCTCTCCGGTGAGGACGCCGGCCTGATCAGGGCCTCGGCCCGGGACCCCGAACTGGGCTTCGTGGGAGACGTCGAGTCCGTGAACCCGGCCATCATCAAACGGCTTCTGGCCGAGGAACTCATCCCCGTGGTCTCGACCATCGGGGTGGACCTGAGCGGACAGGCCTACAACATCAACGCCGACACGGTGGCCGCAGCGGTTGCCGGAGCACTTGGCGCCGAACGGATCCTCTACCTCACCGACGTGGAGGGCCTCCTGACCGACGTGGACGACCCGGCTTCGAGGATCTCCCGCGTCGACCTCTCAGGCCTGGCTGACCTCACCGCGGACGGCACGATAAGCGGCGGGATGATCCCCAAGGTCCAGGCCTGCATCGACGCGGTGGAGTCGGGGGTGGGTTCGGCCCACATGGTCGATGGGCGGATTCCCCACGTCCTCCTGCTCGAACTGTTCACCGACATGGGCATCGGCACGATGGTCCTGCCCGACGGCGGCGTGGCTGCCGACGGCCGGGGCGTGGACGGGGTGTCGGCATGAACTACGCAGCCTCCGGTCCGGAGCCGGGTGACAGCAGGGATCGGTGGGCCGGGGCCCTCATGGGCAACTACGGCGTTCCGCCGCTCACGTTCGTCCGCGGGGCGGGCACCGAGTTGTTCGACGACACCGGGAGGCGGTACCTGGACTTCCTCTGCGGCCTGGCCGTGACAGGCCTCGGACACGCCCATCCCCGGGTGGCTGCGGCTGTCGCCGAGCAGGCCTCCACCCTCCTGCACGTCTCCAACCTGTTCGTAACCGAGCCGCAGCTGGAGGTGGCCGAACGCCTGGACGCACTCGTCCGGGCGGGCACAGACCAGGACACGCCCGGCCGGGTGCTGTTCCAGAACTCGGGTGCCGAAGCGAACGAGGCGGCCCTGAAGCTGGCCCGCAAGTACCACGGCCGGGGCAGGCACGGCGTCCTGGCTGCCTTCCGGTCCTTCCATGGCCGGACCTTCGCCACCCTGGCGGCCACGGGCCAGCCCGAGAAGCACGAGCCCTTCCAACCGTTGCCCGAGGGCTTCCGGCATGCCGCCTGGAACGACGTGGCGGCCTTCGAGGCGGCCCTGGACCCATCCGTCGGTGCGATCCTGCTGGAACCGCTGCAGGGCGAGGGTGGCGTCAACCCGGCCGACGTGGAGTTCCTCCGGGGTGTCCGTCGGCTCTGCGACGAGCGAGGCATCCTGCTGGTCATGGACGAGATCCAGACGGGCCTGGGCCGCACCGGTGCCTGGTTCGGGTTCCACCATGCCGGGATCCGGGCCGACATCGTGACCGTCGCCAAGGCCCTCGGAAACGGGGTGCCCATCGGTGCCGTGTGGGCCACCGCCGAGGTGGCCTCGGCGTTCGGGCCCGGTGACCACGGTTCCACCTTCGCCGGTCAGCCGTTGGCCGCAGCGGCGGCCCGCGAGGTGCTGCGGGTGATGGAGGAGATCGACGTGCCCCTCCTGGCACGTGAACGTGGTGCCGAGCTGACGGCGCTGCTGGAGTCGGTACCCGGGGTGGCTGGCGTCAGGGGCCTGGGCCTGTTGCTGGCGGCCGAACTCCGGCCGGAGGCGCTGAACGGACGGACCGCCGCCGAGGTGGCCCGGGCGTGCCTCGATGCCGGCCTGGTGGTCAACGGGGTGACATCGACGGCCCTGCGGCTGGCGCCCCCGTTCACGGTGTCCGGTGACGAGTTGGTGGAGGGTGTGGGGATCCTCGCTGGCGTGATGGCGGAGGGCTCCGCCGGGGAGGCGACGTGATGCGACACCTACTAGAGGTGGACGACCTCACTGCCGATGAAATGGTCCGGGTCCTGGATCTGGCGGTGGATCCTTCGCCGCCCAGGGTGCTGGAGGGACGGGGCATGGCGCTCGTATTCGAGAAGCCGTCCACCCGGACCCGCAACTCGATGGAGATGGCCGTCTTCCAGTTGGGCGGCCACCCCGTTTACATACAGGCGGCCGAGGTGGGGCTGGACGTCAGGGAGTCGGTGGAGGACGTCACCCGGACACTCGCCTGCTACCACGCCTGCATCGGCGCCCGCGTGTTCGACCATTCCACCGTCGAGCGGATGGCCGGCGAGGGCCTGGTGCCGATCGTGAACATGCTCTCGGACGCCGCCCACCCGCTCCAGGCCCTCGCCGACGTGCTCACCATCAGGCAGGAGTTCGGCGAGGTGGCCGGCCGGACGATCGCCTACGTGGGCGACGGCAACAACGTGTTCAGGTCGCTGGCGCTGGCGGCGGGCATGCTCGGCGCAGAGGTGCGGTTCGCCAGCCCTCCCGGCTACCGGTTGCCGGACGTGGACCGGGACCGGCTGGCGGCGGCCGGCGTGACGGTGGTGGAGTTCGACCGGGCGGTCGATGCGGTCGCCGGTGCTGACGTCGTCTACACGGATGTCTGGACGTCGATGGGCCAGGAGGAGGAGGCGGCCCTACGCCTCCGGGACTTCGAGGGGTTCCGGGTGGACGAGCGGCTCATGGAGTGCGCCGGCCCCCAGGCCCTGTTCTTGCACTGCCTGCCTGCCCACAGGGGCGAGGAGGTCACCGACAAGGTGGTGGACGGTGCGTCCAGTCGGGTTTGGCCGCAGGCCGCCAACCGGATGCACGCCGCCAGGGGCCTGCTGGCCTGGCTGCTGGGCGAAGCCAACCACGGGGGAGGGCCCTCATGAGCAAGCACCAACGACAGCACCGGATCTCACGGATGCTGGCCAACCAGGTCGTGACCAGCCAGGAGCAACTGGTGGGCCTCCTGGCCGATGACGGCGTCGAGTCCACCCAGGCGACCGTGTCGCGCGACCTCGACGACCTCGGGGCGGTGAAGGTCCGGGTCTCGGGTGGTGAGAGCGTGTACGCCATTCCGGAACATCCGGCCGATCGTGTGGTTCCCGTGGACCAGTTGCGGCGGGTCATGGGCGAGTGGGTGGTCGAGGTCGAGTCATCCGGAAACCTCGTGGTTCTGCGGACCCCGCCCGGTTCGGCCCACGTGGTCGCGTCGGCGCTGGACAGGACCGGCATCGAAGGGTCCATCGGAACGGTTGCCGGCGATGACACCCTGATGGTGGTGGCCGCCGAGGGAACGACAGGGGAGAACCTGGCCGTGGCCCTGAGGAACCTGGCAGGGCTCTGAGACACGACGAGGACCAGCGGGGACCGGAGAGTCCGGATGCGAGAGCCCGCGGCCGAAGATGGAAGGCAGCGATATGAGTAGCGATGAGACGGACCGGACGCCGGTCGACAAGGTGGTGCTCGCCTACTCGGGCGGGTTGGACACCTCGATCATCCTCCGTTGGTTAGAGGAGACCTACGGCTGCGAGGTGGTGACGTTCACCGCCGACCTGGGACAGGGCGAGGAGCTCGAGCCGGCGCGGGCCAAGGCGGAGGCGATGGGGGTGTCCGAGATCTACATCGAGGACCTCCGCGAGGAGTTCGTACGCGACTACGTGTATCCGATGTTCAGGGCCAACGCCATCTACGAGGGCGAGTACCTGCTCGGAACGTCGATAGCGCGGCCGCTCATCGCAAAGCGGCTAGTCGAGATCGCCGACGAGACCGGAGCCGACGCGATCAGCCACGGTGCCACCGGCAAGGGCAACGACCAGGTTCGGTTCGAACTGGGTGCGTATGCCCTACGGCCCGACATCCGGATAATCGCGCCGTGGCGGGAATGGGACCTCGGCTCCCGGCAGAGCCTCTTGGACTACGCCGAGAAGCACGGCATCCCCGTGGAGATGAAGCGGGGAGCGAAGTCCCCGTACTCCATGGACGCCAACCTGCTGCACATCTCGTACGAGGGCGGTCCGCTGGAGGATCCCTGGCAGGAGCCGGCGTCGGAAATGTGGCGGTGGTCGGTCAGCCCCGAGATGGCGCCCGACGAGGCCACCTACCTGGACCTGACCTATGAGAACGGCGACGTGGTGGCACTCGACGGAACGCCGATGACCCCGGCCACCGTCCTCGCCGAGTTGAACCGGGTGGGTGGGGCCAACGGCATCGGGCGGATCGACATCGTCGAGAACAGGTTCGTGGGCATGAAGTCACGGGGTGCATACGAGACCCCCGGCGGCACCATCCTGCTGCGGTCGCACCGGGCCATCGAGTCGATCACCCTGGATCGGGGCGTGGCACACCTCAAGGACGAGATGATGCCCCGGTATGCCGAGCTGGTCTACAACGGCTTCTGGTTCAGCCCGGAGAGGGAGATGCTGCAGGTTGCGATCAACCACAGTCAGGCGTTCGTGAACGGTCGGGTCCGGCTGCGGCTCTACAAGGGCAACGTGGCCGTGGTGGGCAGGGAGTCGGACGACACGCTGTTCGACGAGGCCATCGCCACCTTCGAGGAGGACGATGGCGCCTACGACCAGGTCGACGCCGAGGGGTTCATCAAGCTGAACGCCCTGAGGCTCCGGACGCTGGCTCGGCGGGCTGCAAGGTCGGAGGGGTAGGAACATGGCGACGCTCTGGCACGGACGGTTCGAGGGAGGGTCAGCAGAGGCACTCCAGGCCCTCAACGACAGCCTCGGGTTCGACCGGCGGATGTTCCGGGAGGACCTGGCCGGTTCGCGGGCCCATGTCCGGATGCTGGCTCGGGTGGGCCTCATGTCGGTTGTCGACTCCGAGGCGGTCCTCGTGGCACTGGACACCGTCGAGGTCGAGATGTCCGACGGCTCGTTCACCTTCGTCGTCGGTGACGAGGACATACACACCGCGGTGGAGAGGCGGGTCACCGAGCTGGCCGGCGACGCCGGCGCCCGCCTGCACACGGGAAGGAGCCGGAACGACCAGGTGGCGACCGACCTCCGGCTCTGGACCCTCCGCGAGCTGGGCGAGGTGGCGGAGGTGGTCACGGCCTTCCAGGGAACCCTGGCGTCGCGGGCCGATGGTGCCGCCGAGGCGTACCTGCCCGGCTACACCCACCTGCAACAGGCCCAGCCGGTGCTCCTGGCACACCACCTCCTGGCACACGGTTGGGCGCTGGCGCGCGACGTGGACCGGTTGCTAGACGCCAGGACCCGGGCTGACGTGTCGCCGCTAGGTGCCGGAGCGTTGGCAGGCTCCTCCCTGCCGCTGGACCCGGATTCCGTCGCCGCTGACCTGGGCTTCGCCGCCCGCTTCGAGAACTCAATGGACGCGGTCGGAGACAGGGACTTCGTCGCCGAGTCGTTGTTCGCCCTGGCCCTCCTGGGCGTGCACCTCTCCAGGATCGGTGAGGAACTGATCCTCTGGAGCAGCGAGGAGTTCGGGTTCGTGCACCTGGACGACGCCTTCTCGACCGGGTCCTCGATGCTCCCGCAGAAGAAGAACCCGGACGTGGCGGAGCTGGCCCGTGGCAAGGCCGGGCGCCTCATCGGTCACCTGACGGGCCTCATGGCGACCCTGAAGGGCCTGCCCATGACCTACAACAAGGACCTGCAGGAGGACAAGGAGCCGCTCTTCGACGCCTTCGACACCATCCGCCTGACCCTTTCCGCCCTCGATGGGATGGTGGCGACCCTGGAGTTCAGGACGGACCGCATGGCCGACGCCGCTGACAGCCCGTATGCGGCGGCGGTCGACCTGGCCGAGTACCTCGTTGCCGGGGGTACGCCGTTCCGGGATGCCCATGCCGTGGTGGGAGCCCTCGTGAGATCGGCACTGGCTGGAGAGGGATCGTTGGTCGACCTGGTCACAGCTGACGAACGCCTGGGTCCCGATGCGGCAGCCCTGCTGGCCCCCGGTGCTCCGGTACGTCGGCGGACCACGCCGGGCGGTGCCGGCCCGGGTCCTGTAGCCGTGCAGCGGGCCCGGTTCTCCGACCGGTTGGCGGCCCAGTCGAAGCGGATTACCGGTTGAACGCGGGCCGTGGGCCGAGGGTATGGCCACCCCGGCCGGCTGTCGTCGCCGTCGACCTGGCGGACCTGGCCGGACGTCGGATCAGCGACCCGCGACCTGCCGTGGAGGCGGGTCCGGCCGGCCCAGAACGCGACTCGATCCTGGACTTCCTGGACACCGGTGCCAACGCCCTGGATCGGACCTGTAGGCCCGGCCACCTCACGGGCTCGGCGCTCGTCGTGGATCCTTCGGATCGCCGGATCCTCGTCCTGTTCCACACCAAGCTGCAGCGCTGGCTCCAACCCGGTGGCCACGCCGACGGGGATGCCGACCTCGCACGGGTGGCGTTGCGCGAGGCGGTTGAGGAGACGGGAATCGACGACCTGCGGGTGGTCGAACCGGCTGTCGACCTGGACGTCCACATGGTCGAACCACCGGCCGAGGACGCCCACGACCACCACGATGTCAGGTTCCTCGTGCTGGCGCCCCCCGGTTCGGTACCGGTCGGAAACCACGAGTCGGAGGCCGTCCGGTGGGTTTCGAAAGCTGACCTGGCGTCGCTGGGGGCTGACAAGGGCCTCTGCCGCCTGGCGGAACGGGCGCTGTCCCGCCTGGACCTCCTCGAGGCCTGAGTCCAGACGGATACGGGTGTCCGGCGGGCGGGGCCTACACGTCTCCCGGGTCCAGGCAGGCTTCCATGTCGTTGACCCGGGCGAAGCCGTTCATTCGCTTCAGGACGCTGCCGGTGCCGCTGGGCAGGGCGGTCAGCAGCGGCTGGACGTCGCCCTCCAGGCGTAAGCGGTCGGCGTGCGTGCGGCGGTCGGAGGCGTAGATCGCCCAGTCCTCCAGCCACATGCCGATGAGCCGGGTGTCGTCGTCGATGCCACCCGGCAGCAGTGCCAGGTCGGCGACCATGTCGGCTAGGACGTCGGTTGCCAGGTCCAGGTCGTCTGCCCTGTCCGCGGGCGAGGTGGCCTCGGCGGCTCGGGGGAGCGTGTCGATCACTGCACGGGCTTCAAGGCACCGCTGCTGGGCCATCTCCGGCCACGAACGATCCTGTAGGCGATCAGGGTTTCCCGACGGAGCGATGAAGAAGGCGTAGACCCAGAGCACGATCATGGCCACGCCCAGCAGGCCTAGGAGCGTGCGGACCACGACGGTGTGGAGTCCCGGCCGTAGCGGGTCCGGCGTGGTCACGGTGCCACCCTCAGGGTCACCACGGTTCCGGGTTCCACGACCGTGCCTGCCGCAGGGTCCTGTGACCAGACAAGGTCGCTGATCCAGTCGGGTTCGTCGGGGTCGGCCACCCGGATCACCTGGTAGCCGAGGCCCAGCGATTCGAGCAGTGGTGTCACGGTGGCGAGAGGGCGTTCGACCACTTCCGGTACGACCACCGGACTCATCGGAGGTGGTTCGACGGTCACCTCGAGGAGCAGCGAGCCTCCCGGTTGGATCAACGAGCCGACAGCCGGAGCCTGGCCGATGATCGTCCCCGGCTCGGTGCCCTCCATCTCGACTTCCACGACGCTCACGATCCGGATGTCGCCAATCGACTCGGCGAGGAGCGCACGGGCGTTCTGCAAGGTAAGGCCGAGTAGGTCGGGAGTAGGGATGCGACCGTCATCTGCTACCTCCACGGCAACGGTGGTGGTCGGGGTGGCCGGAGTCGGAAAGACGCTACGGGTGGGAATGATGCTGGCGAACTCCTCCACGGGAAGGCCCAGGTGGGCCGCCTCCATCACGTCCTTCCAGATCATCGCCGGGTAGGTGCCGCCGTAGACCTTGCGGTCGGTAGTCGGGGGGATCATCGGTATCTGCGCCTCCGGGTAGCCCACCCAGACGGCAGTCGTCCGCTGGGGGGTGTAGCCCACGAACACGGCATCGGCGTAGTTCTGTGTGGTGCCTGTCTTGCCGGCCGAAGGTCGGTCCTCCAGCTGCGCACGCCAGCCGGTTCCCTGGGAGACCGCTCCCTCCAGGATCCAGGTCACCTGGTCGGCGAGGCGGGCGTCCAACACCCGGGACTGTTGCCTCGTCCAGGACCACAGGGTCGTGCCGTCGGAGCGGGCTATGCGCGTCACATAGCTCGGAGCGATCGTGACGCCACGGTTGGCCAGCGTGTGGTAGGCGGTGGCCATGTCCAGCATCGTGGTGTTGGACGTGCCGAGGATGTTCGAGTTCACCCGCTGGATGGTCGACCTGATCCCCAGCCGACGAGCCATCGAAACCACCCTGTGGGCTCCCATCTCCATGCTGAGCTGGGCGAACACGGTGTTCAGGGAGCTGCGCAGTCCCCTTATGAGGGTGACCTCCTCGGCGTCCGGGGGTGCCACCAACTCCTCTCCCTCCGGGGGCTCCCAACTCCAGGTGGGTATGGCCTCGAGGGCATGTACGCGATCTCGGAACAGGCGCTCCCGGTCGAAGTCGTACCGGCGGTTGGCGACCCACTGGGTGAGGTCCACGGCCTGGTAGGTGATCTCGGTTCCGTCGGCATCGCCTGCGCCGGCCTCCATGTCCGTCGCCTTGACCTCTTTGACGACCCGGATGGTCTCGACGTGGTCGGGTGGGACGTCGGTGTGCTCTTCGCGTAGGTAGAACTGCAGGAGGGCCTGGATTCCGTGTTCGAAGCGGGCTTCGGTGGCGTCGTGGCCGCCCACTCCGCCGGTGACGCGCCAGACCTTGTTGTCCTCGTCGGCGCCGGGTATCTCGAACTCCAGGACGTTGGGTGCCGGATAGGTGGCCGTGACCTTCCAACCGGCTTCTAGGGCGGCGGCCATGCCGATGGTCTTCATCGACGACCCGACCTGTCGACCTGCACCGACGGCCAGGTTGACCTTGGCGTCGTCGTCCTCGCCGAAGAAGTCACGACCACCCACCATGGCCAGGACCTGGCCGGTGCCGGTCTCGAGTACGACGACGGCCGAGTCGGGGTTGCCGCGACCGGCGGGAAGGTGGTCCTCCACGGACTGCTCGGCGGCTGCCTGGAGGTCCAGGTCGATGGTGGTCTCTATCCTGAGGCCGCCCTCGAACAGGAGTCGTTCCCTAGTTCCACGGCTGGCACCGAACGCCGGGTTGTCCAGAAACCAGCGGCGCACCTCCTCCACGAAGTGCCCGGCCGGGTAGCGGGTCTCCAGACGTGCCGAGTACTCCTCCAGCCTGGGCGGCATGGAGACGGCCGCCTCGTGCTGCTCCTGCGTGATGAAGTCGTTTGCCAGCATGCGGTCCAGCACCATGTGGCTGCGCTTCAGGCTCTTGGAGTAGTTCAGGAATGGGTTGTATCGGCCCGGCAGCTGGATGATCCCGGCGACCAGCGCCGCCTCGGCGAGGTTGAGGTCGGCCACGTCCTTGTTGAAGTAGGTCTGCGCTGCCGCCTTCACCCCGTACGCGCCGTGGCCCAGGTACACGGTGTTCAGGTACTGCAGCAGGATGAAGTCCTTGCCGTACTGGTCCTCCAGCCTGGTGGCGTACCAGACCTCCTCCAGCTTGCGGCTCGCCGTCTGTTCGGAGTTGCGGATGATGGCCAGCTTCACGTACTGCTGCGTGATGGTGGATCCGCCCTGGCTGATGCCTCCCTCCTCCAGGTTGGTGCGTGCCGCCCTGATGATGGCCTTCAGGTCGAAGCCGTCGTGGATGTAGAAGCGCTCGTCCTCGATGGCGATGACGGCGTCGCGGACCATCTGGGGGATCTCGGCCAGGGTGCGGGCGCTGGTCCGGTTCTCGGGGGCCACGAGCGTGATGATGTGGCGTCCGTCGTGGGCCACCACCACGGACGACTCGGCTTGCTCGGGGATCGTGATGTCGAAGTCCCGGGTCTCGTAGCGGTAGCAGGAGGTGGCCACGGAGGCCAGCGCCGTCACCACGCAGGCGACGCGCACGAGGCCCGGGGGAAGGATCCGCATCCGTCCAGTCTGGCCGCCCGGCAGCCCGTAGGCGCGTCGGGTGACGGGCACCACATGGGGAGTCGACTACGTCGTGGAATGGTTGCCCCGGACCTCCATGGGAGACAGCCGGACCGAAGGGTCCGGCACGACGACGCGGAGGCTCCATACTGGTGGCCATGAGTGACCTGAAGCCTGACGGCCCGGCCGGAGCTGCCATCCTCGACGACCTGGTGGCGAGGGGGCTGATCCAGGACAGCACCGACCTCGGGGCCATCCGGGAGCGCATGGCCGACGGGCCCATCACCCTCTACTGCGGTTTCGATCCGACGTCCGACAGCCTCCACGTTGGGCACCTCGTGCCCCTGCTGTTGCTTCGTCGGTTCCAGGATGCGGGCCATAGTGCGATCGCTCTGGCCGGTGGGGCCACGGGGATGGTGGGCGATCCGAGTGGTCGGTCCGAGGAGCGCAACCTGCTCGACGGTGAGACCCTCACCCGCAACGTGGAGGCCGTGGCCGTCCAACTCCGGTCCTTCCTGAGGTTCGACGGGAACCTCCACGCGGGTGACCAGCCGGCGGTCCTGGTCGACAACCGGGAGTGGACCGAGGGTGTCGGCGTGCTGGAGTTCCTGCGTGACGTGGGCAAGCACGTCACCGTGGGGACGATGCTCGGCAAGGAGTCGATCCGGGCCCGGCTGGCCGGCGACCAGGGCATCTCGTTCACGGAGTTCAGCTACATGCTTCTCCAGGCGAACGACTTCTACGAACTGCATGACCGGTTGGGCTGCGAACTCCAGGTCGGCGGATCCGACCAGTGGGGCAACATCACGGCCGGCATCGACATGATCCGGCGGCGAAAGGCCGCTCCGGCCCATGGGTTGACGGTGCCGCTCATGACCCGGGCCGACGGTGCCAAGTTCGGCAAGACGGCCGACGGTGCCGTGTGGCTGGACGCTGCCAGGACCCTTCCCTACGAACTCCACCAGTACTTCGTGAACGTGGACGACCGTGACGTCGAACGCTTTCTGCTGCACCTGACCCTCCTGCCGGTGGACGAGGTGGCCTCGGTCATGGTTGACCACGTCCGTGCTCCGGAGTCGAGGGTGGCCCAGGAGCGCCTCGCCGACGAGGTCTGCACGCTGGTCCACGGGGAACCGGAGACGGCCCGGGCCCGCCTGGCGGCAGCGGGCCTGTTCGGCGGCGAGCAACCCACCGGTGAG
>ENA-ORXI01002490-ORXI01002490.1-sediment-metagenome-genome-assembly--contig:-NODE-2490-length-13204-cov-26.400320_pt1 | contig 13204 bp, 10 predicted proteins | sample MGYA00237861_ERZ511468 | MGnify/ENA primary metagenome ERZ511468 (study PRJEB26299, sample SAMN06266213) | sediment metagenome | isolation source: Hudson Canyon methane seep mesocosm | place... | reverse complement strand
AAACCGCTTAACTTAATGGCAGTGACCCAACCCTCCCCAGCAAGGGAGGGCTTTTTTATGCCAAAGTTGTGTAGATAGCTATGCTCCAGAGGGAGAAGGTTGGGTGAGGGGGAAATAAGAAAAGCCTTAATTTTGTTCTCCTCCCCCCAGCCCTCTCCAGCAGGAGAGGGGCTACCTGACTAGCAGCTTGAGAATATAAACTAGGGGTGTCTGAATGCTTACCATCTGACAACTATTTTCCTTATAGCGTCAGCTTGTGTGCCTGTGGCACACTCCATGATTTTCAGCGTTTATAAGGACTATCCATTACACAAGGGTTGTCAGGCTCTTCATATAAAGCTAACTCAGTATCTTATGTAAAGCCTCTTCAGCTGAATGCAGTGCCTGATCAAATTTATCTTGCGAGTTAATACGCTGTTTTTTATTTTTAATACTTTTCTTGCTGGGTAATAAGCTATGTAAAGCTTGCAGTAAAAGGAAGCACCATAAAGCCATTAGGTAGCTATAGCCATGATCTATCAAATACAACACCGCACTGGCACTAACGAGACACAATCCTAAATCAGCGAGGACACTTAAGCGATAGCCATAAGACAATATAGCCCGATTGATAAAAATGAGGCATAAATAGCTTATTAATAAAGCGGTCACCTCATTTATGAAGTAGAGGCTGATGAGTAACATGCTCAAATTCAACGAGATGAGACTTAGTTTTCCTGCTTTTATCTGGCTTTTACTGATGATAAAGCTTAAATACAAAGCGAGGACTAGCGTTATATTAATTTGTATCATAAGAGTACCCGTAAAAAATACGCTTAATAATAGATCGCCAATTATCGCTAGAGCACTTAAAATAATTGCTAGAATAATATGCAGTAAAAAATCATTAGCTTTCATGACTCAGCTCCCCTTCATTATTTTTAGTGTTTGCATAACGCTGTTGCTCATAAAGAAACGCAAGTTCAATATCATCTTGGCTAATGCTTGTGCTGAGGTCATCCTCTAATGGCATATCATGCTGTTCTGATGGGTCAAGCAATACAGCAAGTTTGTCACGTATTGCCTGTAATTTTTCTTGACGCTCTTCAGTTTCCGCTTGGTAGTTTTGCTGCTCTTCTGTGAGGTGTTGTATCTGCCCCTCTAGCTCCTTAAGTGATAATTCAGTTTGTAATTTTTTACGAATAATAGATTTTGCTAGTGATTCATTGTTTGCTTGTAGACAAAAATCTAACTGTTGTTGCAGCGTTTTCGTATATTCGCTCAAGTTATGCTTTTTTTTCTGAAGGCATTCCAGCTCCTTATTGAGTTCAGCTGTTGTTCTGTAAGCCTTATCTATTTCTTCCTGCATATCACGAACAGCTTGTTTAAGAATCATTTCTGGTGCTTCTAAATTATCTAAAATGCCATGCATATCAGCTTTAAACAAACGGGATATTCTGCGTAAAATAGTCATCATATTGCTCCTATTTACCCTTTTGGGGCTTGTAGTCAAAAGGGTTTTATTATGGTTATGTCTTTATTAAGTATGGAAAAATATCTCTTAAAGGCCTCCCTTGCGCGGGTTGGGTGCAATGCTGTTGTAAAGCGCCTTCTCCAAAGGGAGAAGGATGGGATGAGGGGAGTTAAATGCTTCCTTTATTCAAGTCTCTTTAATTTCTACCTATAGAATTTTAAAAGCAAAGAAAAAGAAGTTATTTTAAACCTCCTCACCCAACCCTCTCCAGCAAGAGAGGGCTTAAGTCAACAGCATTGAGGGGGGAGAGAGGACTTTTAAGAACAAGGTTATTAATTGGCTTTTATCGCTCTTTGTTCATTAATACTACGCATTTGTAGGCTCTTAGCCGCACGTTTACGTTTTTCTTCTTGGTGAAAGCGTTCACCACTAAATGCATCAGCGACACTACTTTCCATTTCTTGTAATTTATCGTCCATTTCTACTGAGGCAAGTGGCATTGCAGCTTGCTGCTCTGCTTTACTTATTTCATCGCGGTATTCACTAATCATTAAATCCGCTTTTTTCTTATTACCTTCACGTACCCAATAACTTAATTTTTTCTGCATACGGCCTAAATTATTTTTTAAAACACTTTGCTTATAAACATCTTTATTAATAGATGCGATTGCTTCTTTACGACTTTCAGGAGCAACCACTGCAAGCATTAAGGGTTCTGAGTTTAATGTTTGTTGCTTGGTTAAACCCTGTGCTTGATATTCAATATGCATATTACCGAGATCGATGTTGCCTATTTCTTTCGTTTTAACTTTAAAAGACATAACGAATTTTTTATCCTTACCGCCCAGTAATTGCCCCGTTTTAATTTCATAACTATTAGCTCCGGTATGAGTCAATGGGTAGCCTCCGGCATCAACTAACTCAACACCCTCTGTGAGTTGTAACTGTATATTGCTACTAGCGGCATAGATATTTCGTGTCGCATTTAAATGATCAGAAAAAATGCTTCCTAGTCCCGATAAATCCTCTAAGTAGGCATAACTACCCATGCCATAATCAGATAAAGAGCTCATCAAGGTTTCATTAAAATCTAAGCCCATACCGATAGTAGATAAGACAGATTCTTTTTGCGTTAATTTAGTAACCAGTTGGTTTAAGCCATTCAAATCAGTAATGCCTTGGTTTGCTTGGCCATCGGATAATAGCAAGACCTTGCGCGCATGATGTTGTTGAGAATGTGATAATAATTCAGCTGCATTATTGATCCCCGCACTAATATTAGTCCCTCCTCCAGAACCCATACTGTCAACGATCGCTTTTAACTTCTCTCTGTGAGAACTAGTCACCGCTGTAAGTGGCGAGTGCACAGTTGCATTATTCGCAAAAGAAATGAGTGCAAAACGATCACGCTCATTTAATCGTGAAAGCAGGTCATGTATAGCCGCTTTTGCATAGGTCATTTTTTTTGCTTCAGACATTGAGCCACTACGATCTAAAAGTACAATAATATCGCTGGCACGTTGCAGGCCTTGTTGTCGCTTAAGCTTAGGTGCTTTGATACTGACATCAAGGTAAACGGTACTTATCTCTCCTTTAATTAATTTACTTTGCGATAATTGGCTACTAATAATAAGTTCTGAATGATTAGTTTGTGGATTCACTGCCTGTTTTTCTTGGCTTGTTGCAAGTGCGATTGCTGTCATTAAACTTAGACAACAAAACACGAGTAAACCAAAACGATTGGCATATAAATATTGTTGGGTTGATTGTGCTAGCCTGGACATCTCGTTCTCCTGAAGTAAAAAATGGTGTTTGTAGATTAGTCTTCTGGAGGTGAGTTTTGTAGCGGCTGTTTTGTAAAACTTTGGGCTAAGTTTTTACATGATTTTTACATAGATAAAATTCAGCGTAGTAAACTAATCCAAAGTTTTTACAACGCGCCTAATGAGCAGAGTGATGTCAAAAAAAGCCAAACTATTAATTGTTGAAGATGAGCAAGCTATTCTACAAGGCTTGTTAGATGTTTTTGTCTTTCATGGGTATGAAGTAGACTCAGCCATAGATGGTAAGGTCGGCTTGGGAAAAGCCTTAACAGGGGAGTACGATCTGATCTTACTTGATGTCATGCTACCTTCATTAGATGGCTTTAGCATTTGTAACCAGGTGAGAGAGCAAGACTTACAGCAAGCGATTATCATGTTAACGGCTAAATCAAGTGAACAAGATATTATTGCGGGCCTTACTTTAGGTGCTGATGATTATATTAGTAAGCCATTTTCTGTACGTGAATTAGTTTTACGCGTAGAAAGTGTGCTTAAAAGGTCGCTTAAACGGACTGAGCAAGTGGCTATTTTACAAATTGGTGATATACGCATCGACACTATTAACCTACAGCAACTAGATACGGATACAGCACAGAAATTTACACGTAGAGAGTGTGAAATATTACAGTATTTACAGCAACATAATGATCGCCCTGTCGCACGAGAAGAGTTATTAGAACAAGTTTGGGGTTATCGACAAGCAGAAAATATAGAAACACGTACCGTAGATATTCATATTGCTAAGTTACGGCGCAAGATAGAGCCAAATCCTAAACAAGCCCAATATTTATTAACGGTACGCGGCGAAGGTTACCGCCTATTGTCATGAAAATATCCAGTTCTGCAATGCTTAACCCTGGCCAAGCAAAGAAGCGGTTGTTTTATTGGTTGCTCGTGTTTTTTATCACTATTACAGTCCCCGTGTATTTTTTGCTTAATAAAGTCTATGCACAACTAGAAAATGAAGTCTGGTACCGGGAGCGAAATCAAGCAGAACTACTGGTCGAACGAATTGAACAGCAATTGTTGGAAAAATTGCAAGCCGAGCAGGACCGCCCTATTGCAGAATATAGTTTTTTTAATGTGCTAGAAAACCAGCTACTACAATCAACTAGTCTAAATTTTTCTCCTTTATCAGAATTACCGCCAAAAAGTGACCTGCCAGGCCTAGTCGGTTATTTTCAAATTGACCCAAATGGTCGTTTTCATATTCCCGCATTACCTGAACTTAGCCATGATTTACACTCAGGGTTAAGCTCTGAAGCCTTGGCAGAGCGTATCGCTTTAAAGTCAAAATTACGTAATTTATTAGCCGATAATGCCGTCTCTAAACAAGACCAAAAAATTGTCAGTATCAGGGAGCAAGGTGAAAAAAAAGTTAAAGATGAGTTGCTCAAGAAAAATAGTTTTAATGATTATTTTTCCTCAGTAGAGCAAGATGACAGCCGTAAGACAGCGCTCTCTTTTTCTAAAGCAAAGCCTAGTGCCGCACCTAGTAAGAAAGCCTTAACGTTGAGTGAAGAAAAGTTACAGAAATTAAATATTGAAACCTCTGCTTGGAAACAAAAAAATACACGAGCGCTAGTCAACAATAAAAGGCTAAGGTATGCCCCTGAGTATCGACAAAAAGCACGCAAAGAAACAGTAAAGATTCCTGAGCAATCTTCTGCACAGGCAGTGATGCAAAAGAACCAAGCGCCACAAATATTAGCAGATTCTGCTATATCAGAGGCTGAGGCCGTGCTGGGTAGCGCCCAGTTAACAGAAGGTAGATTAGTAAAAAATGAGAATAATGTTAAAAATAACTCTCGAGTAGTCAATATATTAAGTTTTGAAAGTGAAGTTAGTCCCTTAAAAGTAAGGGTTTTAAGCCAAGGGTACTTATGTTTTTATCGTCATGTATGGCGAGAAAAATCACGTTATATTCAAGGGTTTATTGTTGATCAAAGTTTTTTATACGATATTATTCAGCCCACAGTATTAACAACAAACAATTTTTCACTCAACAGTCTTATTCTTGTACATAAAGGTAATGTATTACAGCAATTTAAAAAAACACAGCTAACAACGGAACACTTGTTATATCGTCAATCACTCCTACCTCCTTTTCAGAAAATGGAAGTGCTTGTTAATACCGGGCCTTTAAGTGTCGATTCAGGTAAGCAAGTCTTGGATATGATAAGTATTACGCTCAGTATCATAATGAGTTTAGGGTTTATTTTGTTTTATCGTTTGATGGTAAGTCAGATCAACTTAGCAACACAGCAGCGTAATTTTATTTCTTCAGTTAGTCATGAGTTAAAAACGCCCCTCACTTCAATTCGCATGTATTCAGAAATGTTACGCGCTGATTGGGTAGCGGATGAAAGCCGCAAACAAAGTTATTATGATTATATTTATTTTGAAAGTGAGCGCTTATCTCGATTAATCAGTAATGTTTTACAACTAGCAAAGTTGGATCATAAACAAAGCAAAAATCAGCTTGTTACTCTAAGCGCCAAACAGCTTATGCAACAAGTACAAACTAAAATTTCTGCACAGATAGAAGCGAGCCATTACCAACTTAATTTAATATTACCTCCCGAGCAAATAAGCGCGCCTGAAGTGAAAGTAGATGAAGATGCATTTTTCCAAATTATGATTAACTTGGTCGACAATGCTATTAAATTTTCAAAACAATCAGAAAATAAGCACATTGATATTGGTTTTAAGCTAATAAATAAAGGCAGTAATATTGTTTTTTATGTGCGTGATTACGGGCCAGGAGTAGAAAAACAACAAATGAAAAAGATATTTCAGTTGTTTTATCGTGCAGGCGATGAAATGACACGAACTCAACCTGGTACAGGGATAGGGTTGGCCTTGGTTGTACAGCTAGCTGAATCAATGGGGGCAACTGTAGACTTAGTTAATAGAGATCCTGGCGCAGAATTTCAGTTAAAGTGTGAATTAAGTGATTAACAAAATGGCAGATACAGAAATGCGCCAGATGTGATAGTTAGTAAGTATTCAGAGACCCACACTTTATCTCTCGGCGAAAGCCTTCTCCAGCGGGAGAAGTTTGGATGAGGGGAAATAAGAAAGTCTTAATTTTATTCTCCTCACCCCAGCCTTTTTATGTTTAACATTCCCGCCAATTTGGCGAAGGTATTTTTTAGTATAAAAACCATACCGAATAAAACATCATTATTTTTACGCTATACTTACTGGCAGTATTAGCAGGTTTATTTAAGGGGCACAATTTTGTTAAAAATTAATTTACTTTGGAAACTATTATTACCCACTGTTGCAGTAGCAATTATTGCTTTAATTTTAACAATAATATTTGTTCCAAAAATCATACAAGACTCTGTAATCAAAGATGCCGCGCAAACAGCGGAAGCAAATGTAAAGCAATTTAAAGTTTTACGTAAATATTATGCGAATAATGTCGTTAAAAAAGTACATAATCACTCAGAAATCCGTGCAATTATAGACCATAAAAACACACCTAAATCTATACCTTTGCCTGCAACTATGATTCATGATTTAAGTAAGTTAATGGCACAAGATGGTACCCAACTAAAATTATATAGCGCTTTTCCATTCCCTAATCGAATAAGCCGTATTAATGATGATTTTGCAACTCAAGCATGGAAAGAGTTACTGCAGGATACCCGCAAGACATTTGTTAGAGTTGAAAAAATATCAGGCGTAGAAACTGTCCGTGTCGGCGTGGCAGATACTATGGTTGCTCAAGGCTGTGTTTCTTGTCATAACAGTCACCCTAAAACGCCAAAGAATGATTGGAAAATTGGCGATTTAAGAGGGGTTCTTGAAATTAATATCCCTATAGAAGAGCAATTGGCGACAGCAAGAAAACTAAGTAATGCTATCGTTATTAGCATTGTTATTGCTGTCATTGTTTTAATCATTACCTTTTACTATTCGTATAAGGTATTTGTCCAAAAAAGGCTAGACCATATCAATACAGCACTATCTGATATTGCTCAAGGGCATGGTGATTTAACGCAACGAATAGATACAAGTGAGAGTGATGATATTAGCCAAATAGCATTATCGTTTAACCAATTTGTCTCTAAAATGCAAAAAATGATCAGTGAGTTATCGAGTGTTTCCTCAGATCTAGGTAACGTATCTCGTCAATTAAATGATGTCTCCAAAGAATCCCTACAAACTATATCATCTCAGCAAAGCGAAACAGAACAACTGGCCTCTGCTATGTCAGAAATGCAATTGGCTTTAAATGGTGTTGCAACTAATATTAACTTAACTTCTGAGGCCACTAAAAAAATTAGTAGTGATTCACACTCAGTAAAATCAGTAACAGGAAAAAATAGAAATGCCAGCCAAGAATTACTTACGATCATTAACGAAACATCAACGATCATTTCAGATCTAGAAAAAGATGGTAAAGCTATCGGCGGGGTTCTGGATGTAATAAAACAAATTGCAGAACAAACTAATTTATTAGCATTAAATGCTGCTATTGAAGCGGCGAGGGCTGGAGAGCAAGGGCGTGGGTTTGCTGTCGTTGCAGATGAAGTCAGAACATTGGCTTCTCGCACTCAAATGTCAACTGAAGAAATTCAAACCATGATAGAAAAGCTGCAATCTGCCACCAAACAATCTGTTAAATCAATGGATAAAAGTTCAAAACAGGCCATTCAAAGTGAAGAGTTTAGTGAACACACCTTTGAAGTACTAGATACTATGGATAGCTCAATCTCAAGCGCACTGGAAATGACTATACAAATTGCCAGTGCCTCAGAGCAACAAGTAGCAGTAGCTGAAAACATTAACCAAAATATTTCCATAATAAACGACCTGTGTACGCAGTCGGTCAATAGAGTTGATGAAACCTCTACTGCAGCCAATCACGTTAAACAACTTTCTGACAATATTTCAAAATTAGTTCAACAGTTTAAAGTTTAACTAAAAATAGATAGGGTTAAATATTACACCGCATCTGCACAAAATGAGTGTGTAGCAAAAAGCGGTGTAAATTTGGGCTAGCCACTTAACACGGGATAAGCATCAGGCAACCTTCACAACTGAACATAAAAGTAGGGGCAGTGCCTTGTGCCTGCCCTTAATGCTTCTGCGTTACCCGGGCAACCACAAGGGATTGCCCCTACGATAAAAGAGCATTGGTGGGAACGCGAGGACTATTATGGCACTCCCGCCTTAAGTGCGTAGCCTAAACTTGTATCACTGAATAGTGTTGGCACATCAAGGCTTTGAATGCACGTTAATCGATCTTGATGATGTTAGTAAGTGTGCTTGAGTGGTGAGAATAACTCGAGCTCTACACTTTAGGCTATCCACTTAAGGCATAGGTATCTGCACAACTTTTTACAATCAAAATACAATGAGTTATAGCACTCAATTACTCCCTCTCCTGCTGGAGAGGGCAGGGGTGAGGAGAATAAAATCAGGCACTTCTCTATTTCCCCTCATCCAACCTTCTCCCTCTGGAGAAGGCTTTAAGACTTGTGTAGATACCTATTCTTTCTAGGGTGGGTAGCCTGTATGGAGTTTGCGCAATACAGGACATTCAACGCACTTCTTCCCCGTATTATATTCCTCCATACGGGCACTAAAAACACTTAAATCAACAACATTACCCTTTATATGATTAGCTTAAGATATAAGTCCCCAAAGGGAGAAGTCTGAGATGAGAGGAGTTCAATACTTTTCTTCTTCAAGTTTCGTTTAAAACTTTAAAAGCTAAAAAGAGCTAGTATAAAACTCCTCACCCAACCCTCTCCAATAAGAGAGGGCTTTTAAGGCATTAATGTTTAAAAGTAAACCCACCCTAGTTAACTACGATAAATGGTTTCAATTAAATGAAAGCCAAATTTAGTTTTAACTGGACCATGTACCGTTAAAATCGCTTTCTTAAAAACAACATTATCAAATGCTTTAAGCATTGTCCCTGGCCTAAACTCACCTAGGTCTCCCCCTTTCTTTGCAGATTTACATTGAGAATGTTTTTTTGCAAGAACTGAGAAATCAGCCCCTTCGGCTAATTGTTGTTTTAATTGTTCCGCCTGTTCTTTAGTTTTCACTAAAATATGTCGTGCACATGCGCTAGCCATACTAATCCATAACCCTGTATAACATCTCTTTGACTGTCTGAGGTTCAAAAGGCTTATCACAAATAGCAGAGACACCCGCTTGTTGTACATTATTTAAACGTAATTCATCTCTTTCACTGGTGACCATCAATATAGGTATAAAAGTATTACCCATATCTTGACGAATAAACTTAATCAACTCTTGGCCGTCCATAATCGGCATATTATAATCCGTCACAATCAAATCAAAAGCATCTTGATTTTCACCAAAAATCTCCACACCCTGCTTACCGTCATTAGCGGTAGTAATATTATTAATTCCCATATTATTTAAAATACGAGTAATATGTTTTCTTGCCATGGAGCTATCATCAACCACTAATACTCGTAAACTTTCAATATCATAATGATCTAAAGTAATTTCCTCAGGGTCAATAATATCAACAGTTGCCTTTAAAGCACGATTTAAATCAGAATGATTAAAAGGTTTAGGAAGAATAGCAACGACACCGGCCTGACGAATAGGGTCTAAGGTTTTAAAATTTGTTTCGCTAGAAATCAACATAAAAGGGATATTTTGATTACGCTCTGACTGCTTTATGCCAATAACGAGTTCAGTTGCTGTCATATCTGGTAAATACATACTACTCATCACTAAATCAGGCGCGTAAGAATTAATACTGTATAAAGCATCAATCCCATTAGTCACCCCTTCAATTGAAGTGATACCTTCCTTCTGTAAAAAATTGATAATAACTTTTAATTGAGTTGATGAAGGTTCTACAAGTAAGATAGATAGTTCTGAAATATTAAGTGAAGGCATAAATCTAACGAATGTAAATAATTAATTTCGCTAACTATACCGTTTGTAGGCTTTTAGATACAGCCTATAATCACTTTTTTACCTATCTTTTAAAAAATGAATACTAATGGCTAAGCAAAATATTTATGTAACAGGTGCAGAGCAAGGAAGTGGTAAGTCCATTATCATGCTTGCAATGATGGATATGTTAGCGGGTTACGCAGGAAAAATTGGTTTCTTTCGACCCATTATTCATGAAAGTGAAGACAAAGATGAACTCATTCAATTAATCCGGCACCGTTACCAAATCGAGCTACCTTATGAAGCCATGTACGGCTGTAATATGGAAGAAGCTCAAGCTCTAGTGGATAAAAATAAATATCAAGAGTTATTAAAACGTATCTTAACTAAATACCGAGCACTTTCTGAACAGTGTGAGCATGTTTTATGTGTTGGCCCTGATTATTCAGGAGATAACTCTCTTTTTGAGTTTGATTTTAATGCAGAAGTTGCTAACAACCTAGGCTGTTTAATTATGCCCGTTGTTCAAGGGCAAGGACGAAATAACCTACAAATTGTCGATGCGGTCAACCGACTAAAATATGCACTAAATGAATTTGACTGTGACTTATTAGCTAGTGTTATTAATGGTGTAGATCCAGAGCAAATTGAATCTTTACGCCTACGCTTCGATCATAATCCAAAAAGTCGATTTCCTGTTTATATTGTTCCTGCTGAACCTTCTTTAGAAAAACCCAGCATGGGTAATATTGCCCGTCAGCTTAATGCAGAAATTCTCACCGGCAATAATCAAACTTTAAACCTTTTAGTCAGCCAGTATAAAGTGGCTGCCATGCAAGTTCCAGGGTTCATAGAACACATTGAATCAGGTGATTTAATCATTACTCCCAGTGACCGTGCCGATATTATCTTAGCGTGTTTAATGGCCTATACATCGACTAACTACCCGCAAATATCTGGATTGATTTTAACCGGGGAAAAAGATAACTATCAGCAAATAATGTATTTATTAGAAGGCTTGGAAGAATCGCCTTTTGCTGTATTGTCAGTCGAGTGCGACACCTTTAATGCCTCCAAACAAATTCAAGAAGTTAAAGCACAGATTTATTCGCAAGACGAAAGAAAAATTGCGACGGCCTTAGGCTTGGTTGAAAGTAATTTAAATTTTGAAGAATTAAAGCAGCGCCTGATAGAACAACACCCCACCCGCGTGACGCCATTAATGTTTGAATACGAACAAGTACAACGCGCCCAAGCTGATCAACAACATATCGTTTTACCTGAAGGAATAGAGGAACGCATTTTACACGCGGCAGAAATCTTATTACTCAGAAATATCGTTAAAATTACGCTCTTAGGGAATGTTGAAGAAATTCAGCAAAAAATTAAAAAGCTAGGTTTAAGTTTAGAATCGATTAAAATTATTGACCCGCTTACGTCTGAATTACGCGAACTCTATGCCGAAGAATATCATGAAATGCGCAAAGAAAAAGGCGTCACTTATGATATGGCTTTTGACACCCTATCAGATGTCAGTTATTTCGGTACCATGATGATCCACATGGGCCATGCAGACGGTATGGTTTCAGGCTCAATACATACCACACAACACACCATACGCCCTGCTTTCCAAATCATTAAAACAAAACCTGAAACCTCTATTGTTTCCAGTGTCTTTTTTATGTGCTTAGAAGATAGGGTATTAGTTTATGGTGATTGCGCAGTCAACCCTAACCCCAACGCTCAAGAGCTTGCTGATATTGCAATCAGCAGCGCACAAACGGCTGAAATGTATAACATTTCTCCACGCATCGCTATGCTTTCATACTCAACCGGTGAATCTGGTAAAGGTGAAGCCGTTGATAAAGTTCGCCAAGCTGTAAAACTCGCAAAAAAACAACGCCCTGATTTAAAGCTAGAAGGCCCAATGCAGTATGATGCAGCCGTCGATATGGGCGTGGCAAAAACTAAGCTACCTGACAGTGAAGTTGCTGGGCATGCTAATGTATTTATTTTTCCAGACCTCAATACCGGGAACAATACCTATAAAGCTGTACAGCGTTCATCGGGGGCAGTCGCTATCGGCCCTATTCTACAGGGCCTGAACAAACCCGTTAACGACTTAAGCCGAGGCTGTACAATCACAGATATTGTTAATACAGTGGTTATGACTGCTATACAAGCGCAATCTAAAACAGACAACCCAGAAACCTAAACCTACTAATATGTTTGAACTCTACCTTGATACTGCTGATGCTCAGCAAGTTGCACAGCTAAATGAATCATTACCTGTTTTTGGTGTCACGACCAACCCCTCTATCCTTGCTAAAGCGAAACTAGGTGTAAACCAAGCCTTGCCTCTATTAAATAAAGCGCTTAATGGGCAGGCTCGATTTCATGTGCAAGTCGTTAGCCTAACCGCTGATGAAATGTTAGCAGAAGCTATACAACTTAATGCCTTACCTTACGATATTGTTGTTAAAGTGCCTGCAACCGCTATTGGCCTTGCCGCCATAAAAAAAATGAAAGCTGCTAATATCACTGTTTTAGCAACTGCGATTTACAGTGTACAACAAGGTTTTTTTGCTGCTTTATGTGGTGCCGATTATTTAGCGCCCTATGTAAACCGTATTGATGCAATGGGTGCCAATGGAATAGCTGTCGTTGCTGACTTGCAAAATTTAATCAACCAACAAAATTTAACCACAAAACTGCTCCCTGCTAGTTTTAAAAACACCCAACAAGTACTCGATATATTACAACTGGGAGTTGCCTCTATTACTTTACCTGTCGATATTGCACAACAAATGATGACACACCCAGCAGTACAACCTGCTGTCGATCAATTTTCTGCTGATTGGCATGATAGCTTTGGTAGTCAATTATCTTTTGATAGTTAAATTTTCCTTAGAAGTAGATATCTAAAGCCCTTCCCAAAAGGCATAGGTATCTACACAACTTGGGCATAAAAAAGCCCTCCCTTGCTGGGGAGGGTTGGGTGGGGAGACAATTAGAATACGCTGTT
>ENA-ORXI01002489-ORXI01002489.1-sediment-metagenome-genome-assembly--contig:-NODE-2489-length-13208-cov-9.538573_pt1 | contig 13208 bp, 16 predicted proteins | sample MGYA00237861_ERZ511468 | MGnify/ENA primary metagenome ERZ511468 (study PRJEB26299, sample SAMN06266213) | sediment metagenome | isolation source: Hudson Canyon methane seep mesocosm | place... | reverse complement strand
AAAAGGCATAGGAGATACGAAGATTTAATTAAAAAATAAAAATTCGGTACTATTATTTTATCTTAATCTTATATTTTTTCAAATCTTTTCTTAGCCGCCTTACAGAATTTCCAATGGTTTGAGGATTCAACAGTGTAATCTCTGCAAGTTGTTTCTGTGTAATAGCATTCGTATTATCTTCAGATACCAGATACAATGCAGCGGCAGCTATACCAGTAGGATTTGAACCGGTCTCGGTACTAGGAATACGATTAAGAATTTTAATTGCTTTTCGTGAGAAAAACTCTGACATGCTGGCCTTTGACGCTACATATCGAACCTTTTTGTGAGCCTTATCCAGAGGCAGACTAATCTTATGCAGTTTACAAATCTGATTAAAAATGTCAATGAGTTTGTCTCTTTTGACATTGGCTAATTCTGCAATAATGATGGGTGACGAAGGTATCTCTTGTTCGCGGCATGCAATGTGAAGGCATGCAGCAACAAATGATGCGGTATCTTTTCCTTTGAGAAGCTTTCTAGAATTCTTGAACAACTCTAATGTCCTGGAAGAGATTATTTTTTGTGAGCTAACTTTTTCTGTGTATGCCTTTATCAATTTCTTTGCAAGGGCTAGGATTTGATCAAAACTAAGAAATTTGATATTTGGTGCAACCTTTTTGAATCCACTTCCCTTCTTTCCAACGATTCCACCCAATCCATAGTCTCCTTTTTCAGCGGAATAACCAACTTCTGATGTGACCTTCTTCCATAATCCACATTTGGAGCAGGATTTTTCTCCAACTATATCGTAAATCCATTTATGATTTCCACCAGTTGGGCAGGTGTCCTTTGAATCCAACAGTTATGAAAGATGTTTGGTTAAAATAAACATTCTAAAGCTTCCACTTGACAATAGTCCCGAGCGTTCTGTTGACTTGTTTCTTGTTCTTGTAGAATGATTTTTTTTCCTTTTCGGTGTACCGTATCCACAGCGCCATAGGATTATTGGTATCGTGAATTTTTTGATGGCATTTGTTATGGACCCAGATAATTTCTTCTGGATTATACTTTATGTGATGCTTGATCAGCTTAAGAGTTCTGGCGGATTTCCCTTTCCCATCCACCTCTGGCTTTCCGAAACATATCATGCAGAATTTATCGGAGTTGATGTATCCAGGCAGCATTTTATTCCAAATTATGAATTGGTATTGTTTCTGATAAATATGATCTAATTTTTCGAGTCTGCTACCATCTTCACAAACTGCTTGTGCAACGAAACATCACGAGTCAGTTCAGGATGAAAAGATGTAGCAAGTATGTTGCCCTGCTTTACAGCAATAATCTTCTCGTTAAATTTTCCCAGGGTTTCCACGCCAGAACCAGTTTTCACTACAGCTGGTGCGCGAATAAACACGCCCTGAAATGATGGTATATCCATTGCATCCAAGGAAACTTCTGCCTCAAAGGAATCTTTCTGTCTGCCAAATGAATTGCGCTCAATCTCTACATCAAGTACGTCAAGCAGTGGTTGTTTGGTAGAACCAACAACTCTGTCCTTAGAATTTTTAGCAAGTAGAATCATTCCAGCACATATTCCAAGAACAGGCATTCCCGATTCAATTTTTTCCTTAAGAGCGTTCATTGCTCCGTTTACCATTGAAAGTTGGCCCATCATTGTACTTTCGCCGCCAGGAACTATCAAACCATCAACTGCAGATATTTGATCAGGTGTCTTTACCTGACTGACAGAACCGTCAATGCCAAGTTCGTTCATCGCCATCATTGTTGACATAAAATTTTCAGCAACGTCACCCTGTAGGGCTAAAATGCCAATGTCAAGTTCACTCATGCAGAACCGCCACGATCTTGCATTCTAAGTTCAAGGTTCTTTACATCCAATCCAAGTAGGGACTGTTTTTCATTAATCATCTTTTGTGCTTCCTTTACTGCATCCGCATCTTCCCAGAATGTTGTTGCAAGAACAACTGCTCTTGCTCTCTCCATTGCATCTTCAGCTTTGAAAATTCCAGAACCGACAAAGATTCCGTCACAGCCCAATGACATTAGATATGCTGCGTCAGCTGGAGTTGCAATTCCACCTGCAGCAAAGTTTACGACAGGCATTCTGCCAATCTTTGCTGTCTCTTCAACTAGGTCTAAAGAAACTTTGAATTCTCTGGCAATGCTGACCAATCCCTGCTTGTCATCAGAGTCATAAATTGATTTTATAGTTCTAAGTTCGTCATTTACTTTTTTGATATGTAAAACTGCTTCAGCAACATTTCCCGTACCAGGTTCGCCCTTTGTTCTAATCATTGCGGCGCCCTCTTCTATCCTTCTTAGTGCTTCAGCTAATGATCTTGCGCCGTTTACAAATGGTGTTGTGAAATCCCACTTCCAAATGTGATGGTTCTCATCTGCAGGTGTTAGAACTTCTGACTCATCCACCATGTCCACATTTGCTTCAGCTAAAACTTTTGCCTCATAGACATGACCTATCCTGCATTTTGCCATGACAGGAATTGTAACACTGTCCATGATATCCTGAATTATTCTAATGCTTGCAGTTCTTGCAACGCCGCCAGCCTTTCTAACGTCTGATGGTAGTTTGTCTAACACCATTACGGAAACAGCGCCAGCCTCCTCGGCAATCTGTGCTTGCTCTACAGTTGTAACGTCCATCACAACTCCGTTCTTCAGCATGTGTGCAAATCCACGCTTCAAGGTGGATGTTCCCTTGGTTACGTCAATAGAGTCTACACTTTCAGATTTTATTCCCTTAGCTTTTGCCAGGTCGCCTGAGAGTGGTATCATGATCTAAGATCCCTTTATCACTATTTATTCTATTACAGGATAGCCATGATAACGAAGACGGCAGTTAATTAGGAATTGTTTTTTGAAAGACAAACATTGTATTTCCATCGACCCATTGAATGTTTTCAGGGTTGCTGAAGTTTTGATGGATGTTTTGTATGAATTTTGCAAGAGATTTCTCAAACTCGGAAACAGTGTATAGGGAAAAAGTGGAGTAGTGTTTATTCTCAGCCTTCGAGACAAGCGTTCGTATGTCTGATGAACGGTTATGCTGGAAAGATTCAGTAGATTTTAAATTTAGGCTAGTTTGGCTGGAGATGCATTCTGTCAAGCTATGATTATCAAAAAGCCTGTTTTCTTTTTTAGAGAAATCTGGAAAGAATTTACCCCAAATGTTGGATTCGTTTTGTTCCTTTAATCTTGTATAAATAAACAACAAACCATTGTTTTTTAGGACACGATTACACTCTTTTGCAAATTCATTAATTTTGAAATGATGAATGGCGTTAAATGAAAAAATACAATCTAACGAATTGTCATCAAATGGTAGCTTTTCGGCAAAGGCTTGCTTAGTTTGTAAATTTTGGAAGTTGGACGATATCTTAGAAATTTGTTGTAACATTTCGTAGTTATTATCCACACAGGTTAATGATAATCGATTTCTAAGTTTTTCAATTAATTTTATTGAATACCTTCCATCACCACATCCAATGTCAGCAGCAACAATATTGGACATGGAAGCAAGTTTTTTTGTGATGTAGTTGATTAGTTCGTAATCAATTGTTCTAACCTGTGAATAAATAGACGCAACTTGAGAGAAGTGCTCTGACATTAAAGACTCTACTGAACTAGTTACAGTGCCTTTACCATCTTTGTAGATCACGTTAAAGTAAATTTTCATCGGTATTAAAACCGGCATAACGTAGCTAGAAAAAATAGTATATGTGTCGTTGTATTTAACAAATCCACGCTGATAGACCCATGTGAAACAAATAACAATGAAATACTAAGAGAATGAATAAAAGATATGGTCAGTACTATTATTATTCCGCTTGCAATAGTAGCTATAGCTGGAATTTCAGGATATCTGATATATCGTTTTGTTCTTTATGATTATTTTTGTAAAAAATCTGTAAATGAAACACTTCGAAATTATAACATTAAAAAAACACAATTTCAAATAATAAAAGAATATCACGAAAATAAAGGAGAAAAAATATCAGAAAAAGAAATCTCACAACTAGAAAAACGTTACAGACAGCATGAGCCTGAACAATTTCTTATAATGTATGATTCCATAAGAGACAAATCAAGAACTAGCGAGAATTAGTCTCACATTTCAAAAAAAAGTTATGGTCTAGATTTTTCAGTTGGTATCTGAATGAATGGTGTTCCGTCTTGACCTACTACTAGTGGCAGCACACCATCCCATGCTTGTATTTTAAGCCATTCCAAATAAAATGGATTTGATGCTAGTGCTTGGTTGATAATTCTGATTGCTAGAGCTTCCCCTTCAGCTTGTGCAATATTGGCTTTTGCAATACCTTGTGCTATTGCTTCAGATTGTAGTGCCTCTACCTGAATTCTTTTAAGGTCGTTTTCTGCTTTGAATGCTTTCTGCTCTGCTTCTACCTTTGACTCAATTGCCTGTGCAAAGAGTGATGAGAATTGAAAGTCTGTAATTGAGACAACATCAGTTTGTATGTCAAATACATGTAGACGTTTGGTTATTTCAGCTTCAATGTCAGACTTGACCAGTGGTCTTTTTGTGATTAATTCCTCTGCATTATAGTTTGCCGTTACTTGTTTTACCACCTCTTCTATCGCTGGCTGAATAATTCTATTCTCATAATCCAGACCAACTTCTTTGTACAATATGTGGATTGATTCGTATGATGGATGGTAATTAACCGTTACTTCGGTAGAAACTGTCTGAAGGTCTTTAGAAGCCGAAGAAGTTGATTTTATGATCTTCAGTGTCCTGACTTCCATCTGTACTACAGAGTCTGCAAATGGCACAACGAAATGAAGTCCCTCATCTAGAGGTGCAATAGTTAGATCAACTGCATTCCAATGTAGTAAGACGCCTCTGTGGCCTGCATCTACTATTGTTACGGCTGCAGCCGCTATCACGCCAATAACAATTAGTGCTATAACAGCGATTCCAATAATTTTGGCTGCACCAACATTAACATTTATTTTTGGTGTTTCATATCTTGACAATTTCTTGCTTTAATCACTTCAATTCCATTATTATACTATCGGAATGTCGAATAACTAGATTATTGAAGTATCCAAGTTCTAATTTTCTGTTTTAAACTAAAATCCTTAAACCATCTGCGCAGGTGTCTGTCCATCATATCCCTGCCTTTTATGAACAGAGTCAATAACCGACTTTGTAAACCTGTCAAACTCTTCGTCTTTCATAGAATCAATAACCTGATCTACAGTTTTGTTCATATCAATTTCTTTGCACCTACGATCAGCCTCAGAACAATAAAACTCGATGTAACTTTTTATGTAATCATATTCTGGACCGTCAATTCCAATTTCTTGTCTTCTTCTGCTTAGTCTTTCTCTCCAAGTTTCGCTCATGAGTCTCAACTTTACTATACTTTAGGAGAATATAAAGAAGAAATCAGAATAACACTCTTGGTTGGTTGTATTTGGTCAGCCTCAATGATGCATTAAGAAACAAATCAAAAACTAACGAACAAATTTATGGTATATTAGCTAAAAGTTGATGATAAATGACTGAGCATTTTTATTGGATTTGGGCAATTTTTTTCATAATTCCATTTATTTCAATAATTAGACGTTACCTTAGAAAACGTAACACGCAAAATTTCAGCAAATCTCCAGAACAATACCATGAAATGCAATTTCAAACAAACTCAAGTAAGATAGAGACGCCTAGACGAAATTTACTAGAGCCGGAGCCGGAGCCAAAGCATGAGACAAAGGACATGCAAGTTTTTGAAGTATTAAATCATGGAGCAGGAAATTTTGAAAAGATACAAAAAATTACTGGTCTTAAGCACGATGAACTGGTTTCCATCTTGGAGGATTTGGAAAAGAGAGGCATGATGAAAGTAGAAGAAAAGAGTGGTTTGCTTGGTTCCAAGATTGAACTTTATCCTACTAAAAAGGGCATCAAAGAATACTATTCTTGACTACCAGATTTCCAGCATAGTGAGCATCACTGGAACCCATCCTGACTCGTAATTTGGCTTCAATATTTTCCATATCTACTATTCTATTATTTTGCTGATAATATCTACCAATTCAGATTCAACGGCTGTTACTATTGGTGGAATGAATTTCTCAGTGGCATCCTGCTCTGGCCAGAAAATCTGAGTTCTTGCATCGTTTAATGTAATTTTAACTGTAAATTTGGTATAGCTTTCAACATCCTCCTTGATTGGGAATGATTCTTTTGGTATTGACATAAAGCCAGTCTCCTTAATCATCGCAGTAAGCTTCTGCAATTGTGCATCACTGATTGAACTTTTGACCAGGGACTGATTTACACCATCCTTGACCTCAGTATACTGAACAGATCCATCATTCTCTATAATCAAAACTTGCGTCATATCTGCTACCGATTTCTCTGTAACTCCAAATGACACTACTCTCAAATCATGTTTGGTAAACTCGATCTGTATCTTATCATAAGAATTGATTGCCGATGTTGGAATTTCTTCCATGGTAACCATCGGTATGACGATAAGGATCGCCAAAATTACTGGAATGGCGCCTATAGCTAAAATAATTGGCTTGACCATTTTCATAAAAGATACATTTTCGCAAATAAATCTTGGTAAAATAACTTAAAATTCAAGTTAACTGATTTCAATTTCGTGGGGTCGTAGCCTAGCCTGGTAGGGCGACAGTGACTACGAAGTTCACCGCTAAGGGCTCCAGAGGTTAAAGTTCAAACTCTGATGAAAAGATGATGTGAGTTTGGAGCTGCGAAGTAACCCGTAGGTCGTCGGTTCGATTCCGATCGGCCCCACGTTAATTTTGTTTTTTTCTTAGAAAGTTCATCGCAGAGCCAGCTTTGAACCATTCTAGCTGCAGGTCATTATAGGAATGGTTTAGCATAATTTTCTCAGATGTCTTATCTGCATGCAGTATGTTACACTCGACAGATTTTCCAGGAGCAAGTCCATCCAGTTGGCTGATGCTGATCTGATCATCTTCATGAATTTTCTCATAGTCATCAGGATTGTCAAATGTTAATGCAAGTATTCCCTGCTTCTTGAGGTTTGTTTCATGAATTCGCGCAAAGCTTTTTGCAATTACAGCAGTGCATCCCAAAAAACGTGGCGTCATTGCTGCATGCTCACGGCTGCTTCCCTCACCATAGTTGTTATCACCAACTATGACCCAGGAGATGTTTTGTTTCTTGTATTGTCTGGCAATCTGTGCACAACCTTCAATCTCATTGCTAAGCATGTTTTTGGCTTGGCCTACTTGATCATTGAATGCATTAACAGCTCCCAACAACAGATTGTCACTTAACTTATCCAAGTGTCCTCTAAGCCTTAACCATGGACCTGCAGGTGAGATGTGGTCTGTGGTACATTTTCCTTTTGCCTTAATCATCACACGTAATTCATTCAAGTCCTTGCCATCCCATGCACCAAATGGTTCAAGCTTTTGCAGTCTTTCACTATTAGGATCAATCAGCACCTGGATAGCGTCAGGGTTTTCTGATGGAGATAGGTAAACATCCACAGCGTCTACAAACCCATTATCAGGAACGTCTGGTGCACTTGCCGGTGCATCAAGCTTGAATGCCTTTCCATCAGAACCAATGAGAGAATCATCTAACGGATTAAAAGAAAGATTTCCACCCAAGGCTAGTGCAATAACTAATTCAGGGCTTGCAATGAAGTTCATCGTTTCCCTCTTACCGTCGTTCCTGCCTGGAAAATTACGGTTGTATGATGTCACTATGGTGTTTTGCTCTCCTTTCTTAATTTCTGGTCTAGACCATTGTCCAATGCAAGGACCGCAGGCATTTGCAAGAACTGTAGCACCAATTGATTTCAGCGAGTCAATCTGACCGTCTCTTTCTATGGTAGCTCTAATTTGTTCAGAGCCAGGGGTGACTAGCAATGGAATTTTTGCTTTGACTCCCTTTGATTGTGCTTGCTCTGCAAGACTTGCTGCTCTAGACATGTCCTCATACGAAGAGTTTGTACAGCTTCCAATCAGTGCAACAGAAATACTGTCAAGATAGTTATTCTTCTTTACATCTTCAGCCAGTTTTGATATGGGTCTTGCAAGGTCTGGAGTGTGTGGACCAACCACATGTGGTTCAAGTTTTGAGAGATCAATCTCTATAATTTTATCAAAATATTTACCAGGTTCATTTTCAATTTCCGAGTCACCAACAAGATGCTCCTTGTACTTGTTTGCAAGTTCTGCAATCTCCTCTCTGCCAGTTGATTTTAGGTAAAGCTCCATTCTTTCGTCATATGGAAAGATTGAACATGTTGCACCAATCTCTGCTCCCATGTTAGTGATTGTAGCCTTGCCTGTACAGCTAATAGATTTGGTACCAGGACCAAAATATTCTATTATGGAATTGGTGCCGCCGGAAACTGAGAGCTCTCCCGCAACATACAGTATGACATCCTTTGCTGCTGTCCAGCCGTTCATCTCACCTTTGAGATAAACACCAATGCGCCTTGGATATAGAATCTCCCATGGCATTCCAGCCATCGTTTCCGCCGCATCCACACCGCCAACACCAATAGCCAACATTCCAAGTCCGCCTGCGTTTGGTGTGTGAGAGTCTGTACCAATCATCAGACCGCCAGGAAACGCATAGTTTTCTAAAATTACTTGATGAATAATTCCTGCGCCAGGTTTCCAAAATCCCACGCCATATTTACTTGCAGATGATTCCAAAAATTTGTAGACCTCGTTGTTTTCATAAATTGCTAGCTTGGTGTCTGACTTTCCTTCCGTCCTGGCCTGGATCAGGTGGTCACAGTGGACGGTTGTAGGTAGAGCCGCAGTACTTAGTCCAGTTTGCATAAACTGAAGCATAACCATTTGGCCGGTAACGTCCTGAAGTGCAACCCTATCCGGTTGTAAGAACACATAACTTCCATCACTGTCTAAATTTTTTTCAAGAAAACTTTCTTGCAGATGTCCCGCAAGAATTTTTTCTGTTAAAGTTAGAGACCTGCTTACCGTCTTCCTATATGCGGCAATATTTTTTTCTAATTTCGAGTATACATTTTCAACCATTTCTGATGTAGTGTTAATTTCAATTTTTTCCAATAATTTTCAATGGAATTTTTTATTTATAAACCGAATTAACGCGTTTTTGACGTTCTCGTATACAATTATAAGAGAAAAACGCTATTTTGAATGAGTGCAGCGAGTAATTTTTTCGTGTTATTTTATTGAGGGTTATAATTGGTAAAGAAGGGCTTTCCTAACTTTGGAATAACACAATCTGGTGCGTTAGTAGCCGCTTTAAAAAATTATAATTTGCCTGATTTTGTATTGTCATTGGTTGCTAAAGATTGCAATTCAGATTTACTGGAACGGGGAAGAATTGATGATAGGCTTTCTAGTATGAATGACACCGCCCTTGAATTGCTACATAGGGTCTTCATTGACTGCGAAGAAGATACAGAAGGTAAACATGCACAGTATAGATTTTTTGCATATGTATCCAGCATGTACCACAAGTGTGAGATGTTGATCAACGAATCAATACCTGGAAAATCTGGGAAAAAACACAAGATTCCAATAGCTGTCAAAAATAACGGTATGTACATTGCCGTTGGCTTCAACAAGCCAACCGGTCATGCTGTTTCAAAGAAGGACATCAAAAAATTCTATGAGATTGTAAATGATGTCAAAAGTGGAGACCATGGAACCCTGTTAGTAGATGCTGTTTTTGGTTCATCGGCAGGATTCAAGGGAGAAGCCTTGGTAGAATTAGAAAACTTGAGCAAGCTGAGAGAAGATGATCCTGAAGAGAAATTGAACTTTAAGACTGCCAATTTTGAAAATAGAATTTATTCTGTTACAAAATGCTAAACTAGACTAACTTTTTTTCGTAAACATTGTCGTGTCTAAAGTAAGAAATGATGGTTTTTTGGAAGTTAATTCAAAATCTTCTCCATATTGCTCAAATGGAATAGCACCAAAGAGATGTTGTTGCCAAGTATCATGAACATCTTCCATGTATCTTTTGTATCTAGATTGTCGTAGTAGCTCATGTGCAATTTCATGCGAAACAGCGGCACAATTTCTTTCAGCTAAAAATAATGTATCCGTTTGGCTTTTTGGTTTTTCCCATCTAATCATACCAAAATTTTCAGCATGATATCCTTCACAGGTGCAATCAGTCCACAATGGTCTAAAGTGACACAAATAGAAATGGTAAATATCATTTCCACGTTCTGCATGATCCTTTAACAGCGAATGAGTATCTAATCTTTGAAGTATTATCCTTGGTTTGGTAATCATTTCGTCGCACTGTATCTCAACGTCCATGGAAAACTTTGTTTTAATCCATGACTTGAAAAATTTAGCCATCTTTTTGACATACTCAAACTCCGCGTCACGCAGACCTAGTTCCTTATCCTTTATCACAAAAATAAAGTGTAACAGCATGTCGATAAGATGAGATGTTTATGCTTGGCCTTCGATGCCCATAAGTGTGAGAGTGGATCTAATCTGATCAATCTTGCGTATCTTCCAGGTTATAGTCTCACGCAAGTTCTCAACTGTTGCTGACTCTATCTTTGCCAAGATATCATAAGCACCAAAAGTACCATGGACTTCTGCGACGCCATCCAGACTCTTTAATTGTTGTATGATGGATTCTTCAGAACCTAATTCACAGTTTACCAAAACATAAGCTGTTGCCATGCAATGTTTACTAACTTGAGATATATCAATGAAACGATAATTTTCACTGTGACATCTTGATTATTTTGTCCCAGATGTTCCTAGGTACTGGCATTACCGACAATCTTCCAATTCGCAAAAGTTCCCAGTCCTTGAATGATTTTTCTTTCTTCATCTGCTCTAATGTTACAGGTTTTTTCAGTTGCTTTTTGAACTTTACATCCACAACGATGAATCTTTCGTTATCCTCCTTGGGATTTGGATATGGGTTGGAGGTTATGGTCATGATACCCACTGCTTGGCGCTCATCCCCAGTGTGGTAGTACAATATCTGATCACCTTTTTTCATGCTTCTCATGTGCTTCAGAGCTAAATTGTTATGCACGCCATCCCAGGTTGTTGTTTTTTCCTTCTGCAGTGCTGACAAGCTGTATCCCCTTGGTCCGCTGGGCTCTTGCTTTGCAAGCCAATAGTTTGCCATCTGTTTGCCCATGCAGTTACTGGATTTAGATTTTTGCCAAAAGAATGTTCCCCGGTTCTGACTCACAAAGAATCATTGTATTAGCCATACCCTCCTCTTTGCTCTGAAACCGGGGAATGCCCATGTAACACACCTGGGTGAATTAGAAATCATGTGAATCATAACGATCTATATCATCCTAATCCGTCTGTGTGCATGCTCTCGAAATTGGGCAAAATGTATTGGAACTAATCAAATATTAATCCAGATAGCTTTACCTCAAAGCCAACTACCTTTGTTCTTATCCTGAAATTTTCAAGAACCTTGGAATCCAGTTCGCCGATATAGCCTACTGTCTTTTTGTTAACAACAATTTCTGCAACTCTGCCTTGAGAAAAAAGCACATGATTTGGGAGTGTTTTCGTTTCACATTTTATGTTAAAACCAATTCGCAAGAGTGACTGCAAGACAGCCTTCATCTCTGAAAAGTGTGTCTCTTCCGAGGCGGTGACACATGCAAGGCTTGATGTTTCCTTGATTGGAGCACCCTTCGAAAAAACTATTCCTGACTCGAAAAATTTTTGTGGGTATGTTTCGTGTATGTTTTTTGATAGGTTCTCCAACAGCCCTGGCAGGATCGAGTCTCTAAGGATTGTATGTTCTTGGCTCTTCGAGCTTGTGACAGAAATTATTTGTGACGAGTCCCTATTTGCCATTTCGTACAAAATTTGCTTGCTTGTTAGTGTAGAGTTTAGTGTTTCCATAAATCCAAAGCCAGTCATCAGCCTGCTAATCGAGTCAAGTTTCTCAGATGTCATATTTTTCTCGCCAATATGTACAGATGCGGGCCATGCTGGCTTCAGGTTGTCAATTCCATAACCCAATGCAACCTCTTCAACAATGTCCATGCCTCCAAAAATATCAAACCTATACCTTGGAATTGTGCATTGTATTTTTTTCCCTTTCATGACTGCATCCAACCTGCATTTTTTAAGACATGATAGAAGCACAGACCCGGAAATGTTCAATCCAAGAATTTTATTCACAGGATCAGTATCAAATGTAATGGATCTCGGCGCAAAGTTTGGCGTCGAGTTTTTTGAGCCAGAAACTTTCAGCTGTGAAAATTGAAATCCTGCGCCTTGAAGAATTGTAACAACAACGGACAGCATGTCCTCAGCTGACTGCTTGTCTATGCCGGTGACTTCTACTAGAAGGTTTTTGGTTTTTGTTGTTACCGTTGTCAACGCAGCGTTAATGATTGGGGGAAAGGATACAGTCTGTCCATTTGCATCAGTAATTATGGGAACCTTGGCAGATTGTCCAAGGATTGAGCCATAGTCCCTTCCAACTTCTGAATCCTGAAGAATTTCTGATATTGAGCTTTCTTTGGTAGAGTTTAACGGAACAAACCTGTGGTCGCGAGAGGTTGTTGTATACTTGAGTGGGAATGATATTCTGTTTATGTCATGAACGCCAATCGATGACTTTTTCCTTTTCCTGCCTAGTCCAAAATGCAGGTCTTCCTGCATGTTGATAAGCTGTTTAACTGATTCGTTGTCAAGTGAACCATTTCTTGCAATTATTCCAGTAACAAACGGTCTAACCTTGCTCGTCGAACTATCCACCTTGATTTCATAATTGCCTTGTTTTTTTACATCCAGTTTCAACATTCCCTTACTAATTCCTAAAATTCCCTGCAGTCCCAGTGCAATGCCAAAGTCGGTAGAATAATCCGGGCGGTTCGGACTGTATTCAACTCTTACAATATTGCCATCCAGTGATTCTATGTCAAGACCAAGAAACGGCAGACTGTCAAGTATCTGCTTTTTGTTCGCTTTCTTTCCCACAAGACTCTGAAGTCTGCTAAGACTTAGCTCAACTACTGGCATTTTGAAGCAGTCCTCAACCAACTCAGATTGTTATTGTAAAACTCCCTTACATCATCTAATCCAAATTTTAGCATGGCAATCCTTTCAATGCCACCGCCCCAAGCCAGTACCGGTTTTGTAATTCCCAACGGCTTTGTAACTTCCGGTCTAAATATTCCCATACCAAAGAGTTC
>ENA-ORXI01002488-ORXI01002488.1-sediment-metagenome-genome-assembly--contig:-NODE-2488-length-13209-cov-9.265230_pt1 | contig 13209 bp, 7 predicted proteins | sample MGYA00237861_ERZ511468 | MGnify/ENA primary metagenome ERZ511468 (study PRJEB26299, sample SAMN06266213) | sediment metagenome | isolation source: Hudson Canyon methane seep mesocosm | place: USA:Hudson... | reverse complement strand
GTTAAGGACCTCCCGCCTAAGAAGTCTTAATCCCTTCGTAATCAGGGCAACTCTCTAACTGCTCGCCTCCAGAAACCCTTTAAAATCAACCCACTATACAGCCCCTTCACAACTAGGGTTTTTGGGCTGTTTTTTGATCTTAAAAAATAGGCTTTTTTTGACATTTTCCGCTTAAATAAAATTTAATCGAAAAGCCAGTATATAGGTTTTGATATTTTTTTCAATACATTCAAAAGACCGCTAGATTTAGTTACAAACAGATAGGCTTATATATTAATAACGATAAACTTTAGTGGCCGAACTTTCGTCCATTAGTTCATCAACGCCCCCCGATAAATCATACTTATGTGAGACTGATGCTCCATCAGAATCAAGCATTTTTATTTCAACACTACTTTCATGAAACGCTTTTTTATCTTTAAATAAGTGAACTTGAATACTTTCACCTGAAATTAAAGGCTTTAATTCTGCTTCAAGGCTCTCCTTAATAAGATAGCTAGATTCATAACTTGCCTCTTGAAAGTGTAACTCTCTACACTGAATAAACAGCTTTTCTACCTCTGCTGTCATCTCCACAAGTACGCTTACAAACCGAATCAATCTTTCTCTTTGCCCTTCTGGAGATGCACAGAATGAATCTTTAATTACGATTTCCTCTATATATCCTTCTTTAACAGCCGCAAAAATAACGTCAAAATCGCGCTCTTCCCCTACCGATATTGACCATAACTCAATGGGCTGAAGCTCTTGAAACAGACTATCTTGATAGCATTTAGCTTTCTTAATACACGCCTTTAAAGCTATTAATGTTTCATTATTTAATGGCTGTTGATACAGTGGCGTAATTAACAAACCTTCCAATAGCACCGGCAAGCCTTTAGGGCTTAGCCAGCTCGATGCACCCAACTTTAAATCACTGATAAGGTAAGGTAAATCTGCATTTCCTTGTATTAAACTAAGCGCTAAGCGCTGGTCCTTTATAAAAGGATCAAGGTCACGAAAAGTTTGACGTATATAAGCGGTATTTCTTTTACCCGAAATGAGCAGTGGCTCAGTTAAATAGATGCTCAGTTTATTACCTGAATTCATCCAATCAATTAACCACTGGTGAACCTGCCCTGTCCCACTTGAAAGTACCTCTAACCGTTTCCCTACAATACGTAAATGTTGACTGCCCGATAGTCGCTCAGAGAGCCCCTGCAAACTAGGGCGGTTCCATCTAACTGCCCCCTGTATCGCATAAGGATCTGAGTCAGCCGAAGCCAATAAGTGCTGCAGCCATTCAATGACTGGCTTGCGTTCCAATAAATCCCAAATATGTTGGTTGGAGTAATCACAAAGACATGAACTGCATGAACTAACGCAGTGACGCGGGCAATTTAAAATTGAAATAGCGGCCTGTACAATGTCTTTAAAAGCTATCTCTGAATATACTCGCGTACAATACCCCGCCCCTCCAGATACCGCATCATATAAAATGGCCTCAACCGTATTTTCATGGATACGAAAAGTGGAGCGTAATTCATTAGATTGAACCTGCAAACAACGGGCAATAGCAAATCGCAGTGCCTCACTTAAAGTACGCCCAAAACTATCTATAAAGCCCTGCTGTCCTTCAAGAGCATCTTGAGCGGGCAATGGCAATACTTGACTAAAAGATAGAATTAATACATCGGTATCAAACTCATGCGCCAACTCAACAGGGTATGGTAATTGATTAAGCTGACAATTTTTATCAGACAATGGATCGACATGCGTCACCTTAATCATTTTTTTAACCTTAGCTGGCTCACTATAGCGGCAAAAAGGGCAAACATGATAACCTAAGCCGTAAGACCCTCTATTCAAAATAAATAACTTACCCGCTGGAGAGCCATCAATAGGTTGCGCACGTAAAATAGCTTTATCAATGACCGCGATATCTGTTTCTTCAAACTGCTCTGGTGTTGGCTTAGTAATCAGCTTTGCTTCATCTGCTCTACGCTGTTTTTTACGCATTGTTCCAGGGTCGCTCCCTTGTCGATCAGCATAACTAGTAACAAAACCTAAAGGCTTAATATATTTCCCTACAGTCCGCTTATCAGTATTACCGCAATGACTACATGCAAGCGCAACATCCTGCTTTTCAATACCAATATCCACATGATGACATATACGGCACAAGGCATACCATTCAGTGGGCATAAACATCTTAGGATAACTCACTAAACCGCTACTTTTCCATAAGCGCCCATTAGCAACCACTTCCGCTCCAGGGGCGTATTCACTAATCCCTTGGCTCGCATCTCGACTAAGTGCAACATCCCCCTGATTCCCATAGCTATTATTACTTGCATACTCTTTTATGACCTCAAGTGTTAATGAGTGTACGGGAAAGCTATACGTCGGTATTAAACTTCTTTGTGAAAGCTGATTAACCAAAAATTGCTGACTATAGCGACGTTGTAAATTTTCCCAATGCGCTGCTTTTTTATACTCTTTTAACGCACTTGCTTCTGATATTTTACTGTCGTATAAGGACCATTTACCATTGACCTCATTGGCAAAATTAAGCATTTGGTGTCGAAAAAAACTCAATAGCTCTTTCCCTGATAAAGCAATCCCCATTGATGTCCCTGTAGGTAAATGGCTTATTAGTGACTCCGCCTCTTCAAGTGCTAACTTCCCCGCCTCTCCTTCCAACCAGTGGTTAAGTTGCTCTGTAAATGCCTGATGTGCTGCATTATCAAAACACTTACCAAACAAAGCCTGTAGAGAGGGGGCATTAGTGACTGTATCTGCAATTCGATGACGTAAAAAATGGGATAAAATAATGGCATTTTGATGGCGTCTAAATAAGCGTACATTATCGGTTTTAATAAATGGGATCGCTGCGCTACTGCTTAGAAAATGTTTAAATTCTCGGAAAATAGCTTGATCGTATTGCCCTGAGCGTGCCACGGTGATACAAACCGGAGCCGCTTGCGCTCGTCTACCTGCACGCCCCGTTCTTTGCTGATAATTAGAAATATTAGGTGGGATATTTAGATTTAATACCGCATCAAGATCGCCTAAATCGACTCCCATTTCCATTGTCGTGGTACAGCTAAGCACATTGATTTGTTTTTCAGCAAACTCCCGTTCAATTTCCTCTCTTAGCTCCGTTGATAAAGATGCCGTGTGTTCACGCGCTCGTGCCGTTGTTGTATTTGCGTTGAGATAGTTATAAATATAATGGTTTTCTTTTTCCAATAATTGCCTTTCAGTCTGACTTAATTCACTCACGCTTCCTTTACACCGAAAAGCAGTACACTTCAGATCAACAGAGACTGTCTGCAATAAACCGCAATCACTACAGACATATAATGGTAAATATTGGGCAGAGATAAAAGATACTTTATCCGCATCTAAACCAAAGCCTGGCTTGGCAGGGCGTAGTAATTTAAGCTGTATTAATGATGCCCAAAAATTATTTAAAAAGTTTCTCGACTCGTCCCAACTCCATCCTAATTGCTCAACCAAATACCATGTACGACGATTATGACGCTTAGAACCTTCTGCGGTAATCCAAGAAAAACGAATTTTATCATTGGTTTTATATAACTCAAAAGCACGATGATTAGCATAATTCTGCCCCCAAATATAAGGGTCGCGCATATCTAAGTCATATAAATTTACAATCGCTTTTTCACGCCTAATCGTTTCTAATAAAAAATTAATCAGTGCGCCACTGCCATTTTTATAGCTCTCCGGAAGCCACTCAGACATCTCTTGTTTTAAACGAGATATGAGCTTTTCATCATACTCAACACGCACTAACCCCAACGCTTCTAATGAGTTGCGTCGCCCTGTAGGCGTAAAAAATTCTGCCGCAATACGCCCCACTAATAAATCATGCATTTTTGCTTTCTGCTGAATTAATAAGCCTTGATGATTAATCATCACGGGTAAGCCCTGTTTCTGCCAGTGCTTATATACTTCATCAAATAGCCATTCTAAGTCCATTTTAGAGTCGCTATGCTTACGAATCACTTGCACGACAGCAGAACGTAGCGCTAAATCGCCATTAGTACGCTCAAAATAAGGCGCAAAAAAAGCGGCATCTTGACGGTTATCTGAAAACGTTAATAAGCTACGCCCTCCCATAGGTTTAGGCATTGAATTATCATGATTTCCAGGCAAAGACCCGAGCAATTGCTGTAAAACAACCGCCCCCAACGCCTCATTTCCAGGGTGCATTCGAGTCATTATCTCAACCCCTGCCATACCACTCGAACCGTTACAAGCAGGGCAGCGAGGGACATACAGCCGCCCTGTTTCCTCATTTTCTTTTGATTCTATTTGATATAGCCTCAGATAGGATTTCTTATCCGTTAATAGTTCACCTGTTACAGGGTCAATCGTTATACTTTGGGATTCATTTTCAATGATTTCAGTATCATCATCACACTCATCAACCGTACTACTCCCTACCGGCTCTCCTACCCAAAAAAGCATACGTTTAACATTGCTGGCACTCAGAACAGGCATTCGATTATGCAGTTTCCCTTGGTACTTAAAGCCTTCCATATAGGGCTGGCCACACTTACGGCAAACCAACATTGGATAATAAATACCTTGCTCATCAGAATAAAAGCGATAGGATTTTATAGCGCTCCAGCCTTCTTTATGCACATTGCTAGGCCGAATTGAAATACCCTCAATACTATTCGTCGCAATATGGTAGCGCCCAGGCAACAAAGGAAACCCATTATCATCGGCTTTAGCCAGCATTCCAATATGGATAATAGCGCTTAAGGCCGCACAAGCTTGCATATCATCTAAGCCAAATATCAAATTAGCTAAATTTTTAAACTCTATAACACTTCCCTTATCAAGAGCCTCTGAAACTTTTCTAACTTCAGCATTATTCGCAAAGAGTTCCTCCAGAGCCTGTCCAAAATCTAGTGATGCATTTAATTTAGGAACCTGCTCAGCAATGCCTTCCTCTTCCAGTAAATAATGCCACTTTTGTAGAGTAAAATTATCTTCTGTCACCATGATATTTAGTGCTTTTCCTATAACACACCATAATGACCTATCTAAGGAGAACACTCGTACTGGGTGCTGTAATCGTACATGCGGGACTCGAACACCTCTAACAACTCGATGCACCTCTTCACCAAATAAATCCGTGGCAAAAGACAAAATCTTTGCATCACTATCAATATCACTCGGTAAACTCGCACTAGTGCCAAATACTTGCAAAGGTTGCTTAACCTTTAATCTGTTTTTTAATTTACGCAATAAAAAGGCAACCTCTGTCGCTTGAGCGCCTTGATAAGTGTGAATTTCATCAAGTACAATCGTTTGCAAATTATTATGTGCAAACAAAGGTGCATTTCTAGGCAATAATAATAAATGCTCTAGCATTGCATAGTTAGTGACCAAAATCTTTGGCGGCGACTCTAACATTTCTTCTCTAGTGAGTCTCCAATGACCTGGAATTTTACCGCCCAATACCTGCATCAATTTATCATTATCTTGCAGCCTACTTTCTTCCTCAGCTCGACTTGTATTCGCCCGAATTTGTGATGTAAATCGCCCAAAGGAAATTTTTTGCTCAGCTAACTGCTCACCAAACAAAGGAGCTATACGATAATACAGCTGATCATTTGCTAATGCGTTCATCGGGTAAATCAACAAACAACGTACTCCAGGTTCATCTGGGTTAGGGTCACTTAATAATTGCTGTGCCAGCGGGTATAAAAAACACTCCGTTTTACCACTGCCTGTCCCCGTCGCCACAAGTAAACTCTGCTGATCACTGCACGCCGCGGTTAATGCTTCTTGCTGGTGTGCATGTAATGCTCTATCAAGAAGTGCATCAGGTAATTGAGAAAAGCCCTCATGTAAAAAACCGCCTTGCGACTTTAATAACGTGCGTAGCGCCCCCCCTTTCTCAAAATCTGGCAAAGCTTCTATATAAGGGCCTTTGACTAGCTCTTCTTTATTTAAAACCTCTTGAAAGGCCTTTTTTAATTCAGGAAAATTACGACTCACCGGTAAGGTTGTCGGGATATAACGCCGCAACGTATCGCATAGGTGTTGATATAAAATTAAAGGATTATTCTCAGCCATTTTGATTCCTATTTAGTCCATATCCACTTTAAAAACAACTTCCCAAAGAAGTAAGTAAAACGAAAATATATCTTCGCCAATAAACAACAAATACCCCAACACACCCATCAATTCATTCATCCCATTAGCAACTTGTCCAGATAGCTCATGAACAAATAAATCTAACACTCCAGGATTACGTACCTCTTGACGACAAATCTGAGCAAAAACAGCAAGGAAGTGAATAATATCCACATAATTGTCTCTTAATTGTGCTTCCTCATCAGACAATAAATCAATCTCATCTAAGCTCAACGTATCAAGTAAACCTAAAGAAAATGACTTAAATGAACACGGTAATTTATCAGTACATAGTTCTACGATAGCCTGCCTAGAACAGTTTTTAATCAGCCCTAAAGCCGTTGTTCGCCTAAAATCATTACCTTTGCTAGTTCTTATGTAGTTACTCTTAAATTTTTTCACTGCCCATTGATAATGTATAGCACCTAAAAAATCACCTAGACTAGGTTGCCAATCTTCCTGATAAAAAACACTCGCTCTACTCGTTATATCTTCACGAATTAATGTCTCAGAATACGACTGCATAAGAAAGCCCCTAGGCTCTCCTCCCGCCATAACCTCCTGATAATTTGCAAAGGAAAACACGACAATGCCATTCAAATCACCTTGCCTTAGTAAGCTTGATATGCCCTCATTAAGTTTATCAAAGACCTTAAATGTTAATAATAAATTCTCTTTACGAGAATCAAAACCTGTATAAACATCAGCAGGGCAAGAAAAAACCCAAGGAATCGTTGCCCCTAAAGAAAGAATAGGTACCCAGCCCGACGAAGCCGTATCAGGCGGGTATTGTGCAGCTAAATGTAATGACTCTAAGAGTACCTCGCCTTCTTGCCGCGTCAACCGTCGCACCAAACAAAGCCACATTATTTTTAACCAACTAACCTCATCCCATGATTCTTGAGTATAGCAAACCAATAATGCCAAATGCACACGGCGAAAAATAGGTATTAATTCACTTACTGGTAAAAGGTTTAGACAATTTTCAATCTCCGATGGCAAAATACTTTTACCATCGGCATGAACTAACAACCCGAAAGCATAGTGATCTTGCCTAGCATTACATAGAAACCCCCAACGATTATTAATCTTAATCTCCAAGCCAATAAGCCAAACCCCTGAATCCCAATTACCGAGAGGGCACTTAAGAATATAATGCCTTACATTGCCTTCAACAACAGAAGTCACCACATTTGCCAAGTGACCGCCATTATGTAAATTCACCCCATCATCAGGCATGACTTCAATACCTAAAGATGTCCCTGTTAATTGATCAACAGCCGTTAGCCTAAAAGCATGAACACTGTGATTCAATGACATAGCTACGTGCAGACAATTATCTATATGAGTCACTTCAAAGGATAACAGCTCATTAGAGGTGACTAAATTGACTAAAGACTCAGCAACCAACGAACCGTTAGCTATAAATTGTAAAGTATGATTCTCAAGGGTTAAATACTCCAGTAAACTCGAAAGGTGCAATCTCAGCATTTTGTTTTTATGCCCAACTTTTTTACTAAAGTCTCCTAACTTTAATACGCCTGGAGTAGAGGAAAATATTTCCAATAAAGAACGTGAAGTATGATTAACGGTTAAAGGCGTATTTTTTTGTAAAATTCGCTCATTATACTGTCCCTCAGAATAGTCCTTCAGACTAATAAACACCCCTGCTACAAACCAAGAAAGAGAAATTTTCTTATGCTCACTTAATTGAAAATATAAATTAAAAAGTCGCTGATTTGGGTCTTTAAAGGAAATGTATTGTGCATACTTTTCCGCATTATTAGATTCCGGTAACATCAGGTTTTTGGGAGCACGATCATAATAAAACTGATTTGAATTTTCTACAGAGCTTAAGCCATTCCAAAACAAAACCGACAAACGCACAATGGGTCGAGCAATATCCTCCCGCTTTAATTCAATTAATAACCGAGTAAGCCCTGCGTCCCATTCACGGGCTAATAAAGAAACATCTAATTCAACAAGCTCACTATCTTCAGGGTTCATAGAGATATCTACTGCCTGACCCAATTCTCCTGGAATTAACCGAATAACATAGCCTGATTCAGTTTTCTGTAAATAATCTGCTGGAATACTAATAGCCAACTTTAAACCTTCTGAAGCATAAAACTCATGCCTCTTGGTATCATGAAAACATTGCCCAGTTAAACCCACATACGGTTTAGCGTCTGCTTGGATAATTAAACTCGCAGGGCCACGCTGTAAGACAATCTTTTGCTCAGGAACTAAACTCATTGCGAAACCATACAAACTAGGGGCTTCTGACAGGCACTCCACTTCAGGTTCTATGCCTTTAGGCATAAACCGACTAATTAACTGATAATTTCCTGGTTCCAGTGCCAAACTAGCACTTTCCCCGCTTAATTGAGCTTGTGAAATAAATTCACCACGCTCCGAAAATACCAACAGCCGGTTATTTTTTTCATCTGCCCACAGGTTAAAAGTATATGTATTCTTTAAGTCATCACATAGCGTAATGATTTTATATAAAGTATTTTGCAATGGAATCAATTGCAGCTCATGTTTACCTTCCTGAGTAATTTCCTCATTATCTAACTGTAATGTCCATATAGATGACTCGCCAGCGGGCAATTCAACAGCTAACCCATTATCTAACCATAATAATCTTGGTAAAGATAAATACTGGCCACCACTTAACTGACTAGAGCCAAAATCGACAATTGTTTTAGCCATTGCCGTTTCAAGTTCTGACTCAGATTCATGTAGCTGCGGGTGATCAATCAATTTTAAAAATAAACGTAAGTAAAACCCATGTTCATCTTTTGCAATCGCATTGCGTACTGTAATTGAAACCGAGGCATTTAATTTATCGACAAATGAACTTGTCCATTGCTTAATTGCTTGAGGGTTATCATCTGAAGGCAAACCAACTTTGTTAGCATGACGAATCATTCGCCTAACTAAATCATCAACATAATGAACAGGTACCCCACTTTGCTGAAGGTACTCATTAATCATATAGTTTGTGCCTGCTTGACGAGAAGACACCGCTAAGCCTAATTTTAAACAAGCCATCCGATAAGCCAGCCAAAGCGCCTCCCTTTCATGAGTGGTTAACTCACAATGCCCGCCCGATACTGCAAGACTAATGGCGGGGTAAACACCTCGCTCCGATTCATCACCATAACTTTCAGCCACATGTAGTGTTAAATAGCAGGCATAAATCGCTGGCCATTTACGCAAAGCATGAATATATTCATTAACGGGCTTACGTTTAAGCTGTGCCTGTTTATCTAAAAAATCGCGCGTTTTGCTAGAAAAATTAGCTCGATACAAACCAAGATAAGGGTATTCACCCTGCATAATAGAGTGACGCAAAGCTTCTTCAGTGTGTTGATGCCAGATAGCAGCACTAGGACTTAAAGACATATAGTAAATTCCTTTTTATTAACTGATGTTACGCAGAGGGATGAAAAATTTATTTCTGATGCAGAGGTTACTCCATCAAAGGCCTACACGATAGTGAATTATATTTTCACTCTTTAAAAAATAGTGTCTATAAAATAATCAGCCATAGTTAGCTTGTAAATAGCCATCAAAATCAAACACCGTATCTACCGCTTTATAGTGATTTTTTTGCACTCCAAAACAGGTCCCTAAGCTAACACAAAGGTAATAGTTGTCACCTTTTAATAAAGTGATAACCTTATCTGCTGACCCAGCATCAGGGTATTGCCCAGATAACATACGCCTAACCTTAACATCCCTCAAAGACAGCCCCCGATACTCATGACCATGATACTGAAAAGACACTCTAATTTTACGTTCATACTTTGCTTTAAATCGGTTAAATTGGTGACTTAAAATAAATTTCAGTTGTTCAGTCTTAACCAAATACAGAGACTGAGATATATATTTTTCATCATCCTTCCCTTTAGGAACAATATGGTTTGGTACGCCTGCTTGCCACCATAAATTATCTGGGCTCTCGACGAAGCCACTAACAATAGTGTCAGGTATTTTCCCTTTTATCACCCAGCTGTCACACTCATCAATTAACAGGTTATCAGGCTGACCAAGTTCTGGCTGCATTGTTTTAACAGGGACTAAGACGACATCGAGAACATTGAGTGATAACTCAGGCCCTAAGTGGTTTTGCAAAATAGCACCCTGAGAAAATTTATCCGATGAAACCAGTCTAAACCAGCCCCCTAAACAACCTTCTCTACGGCCTAAATAGAGCTCACGCCCAGCAATACAATAGCCATCACGTTGTTTTGATTTTATAAGAATAACCAGTGTTTTATACTGCATATTGGTAACCTCTTATTATTGCGCTAAAGACCGTCATCCTCGAATTTTTTATCGGGGATCTACCTGATATAAGGGGCTACTGCGGACTAAAAGCTATCCATGATTTTAAACGTAAGCACTAACGCTCCGATCGCAAGAAGTATTAGGCCACTTTTAAAAAGTACAAAAAATAATAGTGTGCCTACAATTAATTTACCCATGATAAATATCTCTAATTATGTTCTTGTAAGTATTGCTTTCTATGCTCTGCTTTACGCTGTCTTATTGATTTTTCAGAATCAAAATCAGCAATAAATGTCTTTTTACTTGCCTTTAAATGATCAATTTCTGTTTTAAGACTCAACACTCCTAATGCTTGCTCTAATGAAAAAGTGTAACGCCCCTTTTTATTAGTTAACTCGTTTAATTTGAACTGAAATTGATTAACCAATTCAGCTTGTTTCATTACCGATTGCTTAAGGTGACTTAAGTTATATCCACGTTTTTTCAAAATTATCATAGCGTCCCCAACTTGAGTATTAATTCTTTATTTAAAAAAACCAGAAAATCAATGCGCTTAAAAATCTAATTTCTTAACGATGAGGCTATTAAACAGGCATTTAACTAAAATGAATGGTATGACAAATTTGTCAGTTAATTTTTGAAATTTACTGGGAAGCGTTTTAAAACGATCAAACAGTATTGAAAGCTTCTTGGTTTTGTAAACTTTCAGCCTATCACTAAAATATCAATGTAGCCCGTTATGGAGCTCGCGGAATACAGGTAGGGATCGTGGAACCCGTCCTCGCCACACTGAATTTAGGCTTTACTTTTAAGCCAGCACAATAATGAAGCCGTCAAGCGTAGATTCGAATTTATTCGTACTGGAAACATCTTACTGCTTAAGAGGTACGAATAAATTCGAACCTACAGAGTTTTTGATATTGCCCCGCCTTAAGTACATAGGTATACAAGTCTTAAATCCCTCTCTAGCAACACAACTTGGGCATAAAAAAGCCCTCCCTTGCTGGGGAGGGTTGGGTGGGGAGACAATTAGAATACGCTGTTTGCTTTAGTGACTCATGTTACGCAGCAATTGAATGCTTTCACTCTCATGAAAGACAACAAGGAGCGCGTAGCATCAGAACCGTAGCCCGTATGGAGGCACGAAATACGGGGTAAACAACGCATCGAAACCCCGTATTACGCAAGCTTCATACGGGCTACAGATTCTTTTGAGCCTCCACTTACCTAGTATTATCACACAGTACAAATTTACCAAACACTTTAATATCTTATACAATGGTGTCATTAATACATGCTAAATATGATGCCATGAAAACCACAACTGAGACCGAACCCAATAAAATAAGAACGACTTTATATTTAACCCCTGAAAATAAACAAGGTCTAGATCGTATTCCCAGAGGCCAAAAAACGGCTTTGATGAATAGAGCAATTTCCAATGCCCTTAAAGAATTAGATAAAAAAGAAAATGCTAACAAGTTTATCGAAATGATTGATCAGATTGAGCCCGTTAAAATGGATTTATCTTCTGAAGACATCGTTCGGCATTTAAGAGCCGACAAAGACATACCCTCAACAGATCTTCAGGACAATAATGAATAAAGTGGTTTTAGATTCTTGTGTGTTCAGCAAATTATTTTTACAGGAAGCGGATCGCCAAGAGGCGCTTGAGTTAATCACTGAGCTGAGTCAACGAAATGTTCAGGTGCTGGTGCCATCACTATTTTTATATGAGGTACTGAGCATTGCTGCGGCTAGCCCCTTTCCGATGGGCAAGGTCCATACATTAATAATACAATACCAATCCGCTAATCTAGAAACGGTCGAGTTGGATGAGGACACTATTCTAAAGGCCATTGATATCTGTGCGTATGGCCACGAGAAGTCAGGCTTCCCTTCTTTTTACGATGCCAGCTATCATGCCTTAGCCATTATTAATGAATGCCAGTTTATTACCGCAGATAAACGCCATATTGCTAAAACAAAGGCTTTTGGGTATGTGACCTTGTTGAACGACTGGAAAGGTATTTTCAAGTAAAGCGAGCTATTTTCCCAATTCTGCGTTGCCCCCTGTCGAGTAGATACTCAGGTTTGTCAGGAATTAAGCCTTGAATTTCCCTCAAGGACATCGCCTGTTTTATAGACACTTCGTTCACTTAAACAGCCATCCCTAAAGAGAGTAATCCCCTTTACACTGCCTAAATAGGCTTTTTTTATAAGCGCTTCAATTTCAATAGCAGTGACCGTATTATTTAAGTTAATTGTCTTGGAGATAGCATCATCTATACAGGGCTGCGCAGCGATAACAACACTGAGGTGCGCTTGTGGATTAATCTCAAGCGCTGTTCTTAACAGTTTAGCTAGCTCTGGATATTCCTTAAAAATAGTTGTCGTCTCACCTGTTTCTATGGCGTATAAAATATCTTTCTTCTGCTCTGAACTCCATTCCTTATGGTCTTGTACATAATTGATGATGGCTGTCGCTGGTTTTTTTGTAAAGGGGTTAATTAATGAAAAATAGGGTTCTATGCTATTTGAAGCACCCACAATAAGCGATGAATTTCCTGTCGGAGGTAATGAAATAGTTGAGCTATGTCTTAAGCCTTCTTGTATTATTTTTTGATTAAGTGCTTCCCATTGCGCGCATGAAACAACGCTTTGCTTTGAAAATCGCATTAAGTATTGTTCATCAGTCACATATTTACTGGTCGAAAAGGCACCAAACGAACCTTTTTGTTTCGCTATCTG
>ENA-ORXI01002486-ORXI01002486.1-sediment-metagenome-genome-assembly--contig:-NODE-2486-length-13212-cov-37.669357_pt1 | contig 13212 bp, 8 predicted proteins | sample MGYA00237861_ERZ511468 | MGnify/ENA primary metagenome ERZ511468 (study PRJEB26299, sample SAMN06266213) | sediment metagenome | isolation source: Hudson Canyon methane seep mesocosm | place... | reverse complement strand
AAGCCACTTAAAACAGCGATACCCGCCGGACTAAATAAACGAGACCAAGGTTGTGCTAATTGATGTTGAAGGGGTAATAAATAACAAACACCTGGGGTGCCATCACTATTGTAACCACAGGCAAAGGTGGGCAAACTATTACCCAAATCAATGGCTAAACGTCCTCCGTAAACTAAAAAAACAAAAGCGGCTAATTGAAACCAAAAGCGAAAAGGACGTAAATCAACCCTGTCTATTCGTGACTTAATGCTCATCAAATGATTCCTCTTTGAACGGTTTAACTCGTCTTCTACGGTAGCTATAACCGCCAACCCCCATCACTAATATGCCTGCACTTGTAAACCATAGAGCTTGTTCTGATGATTTTTTGGCTAATTGTTGAGGGTAATAGCGTCCAGTTGAGGCAACTGTGTATTCTGTTTTACTAAAAGATTTATCAGCCAGGCTACCCGCTTCATCTGTTTGGTATTGGGCTGTCACCAGATAACTATCTCTGATACGAACCCGCCCGCCGTGACCGCGTTCAACTTTCTTACCTGTTTTTTCGGCTTTTTCTGCATCAAAAAAATTGTCCTGGATAATTTGAAAACTGGCTATGCCTTTGTCGTCACTTTGTGAGGTTTTAATCCAGCCTTGCTTGGTCTCCAGTGTTACATCAGCACCTGAAACAGCTTTGCCCTGATGAAATACCTGAAATTTTAGTATGGTTCCTGAACGGATGCGGGTATGAAAATCTTCTTCTGCCAGGCGTAATCTGACAATATCTAAAGGTGCGTCAGTCCATTGTTGCGGCTTCACCAGGTTTCTATCGTACTTATGTCCATTTCGACAATTATGCTTGAGTACTTCTGCTTTAGCTGTTCTTACCGCCAGCGTATCATTGTTAACCAGGCGATCTATAAAATAGGCGTTGTAATAACCTTCATCAGGCATAGGAAAGCGAATCGACTGTTGCGGATGGTTTTTATCTATTGCGGGTTGATTCAAACTCGCCTGTACATTGAGTAATCGATATTCGCCTTCTGCCGATTCTAAATAAGCAGATTTCTCCAGGCTATTGCCTTTCCGTAACCAGAGCTGTTTTATATCGACACCCTTTTCAACATGCACATAACCACCATGGCGCATTTGCATCTTTTTTATCAAGGATCTATCGGGTGGTTGATCTGAGAACCAGAGCTGTTCAGTGCTGGCAAACAATTGACTGCTTAAAAGCAGACCTAATAAGAGTAAAGGTGATGATTGATTCATGGTTGCTCCTGCTTATCGACTCAGTCATAGGAAATGATTTAAAAGAATAAAGCAGGAATTAAGCCAGTTTATAAGGAATGACTTAATTTCTGCTATCAAGCTAGAGAATTTGCAAGATTTCTAGATTAGAAACCTGCTTTAAAGTACGGGATGTAATTTACTAATTGTGGGATATGACTTACATGCATGAGCATCCAAAAATAATATAGACAGTTTTTTAAAGCACATTCGTTGTTATCATGTCGTTGTTATTTACTTAGAGGGATATTTTTTCTAAAATTTACAATGGCGTATTATTTGCTTAATGCTTTGACTGTTACGCTAAAAACTATTCCTCTCAGAGTATTGGTTTTCGGGCGTACAGACAGCCTCAATAACCTAATAACTCTAAAGTCACATCTTGTTGAAAATAATCGCTACCCCGGACCAATATAAATGAATGCCCTAATTAGCTGGTTTACCCGCAACAGTATTGCTGCCAACTTACTTATGCTTGCTATCCTGCTTTGGGGAGTTGCATCATTAGGTAAAATTATTGTCGAGGCCCATCCCGCCTCTCAAATGGATAGCATTTCGGTTTCCGTTGCTTATAGAGGCGCAACACCTGCTGAAATGGAAGAAAGCATTGTTATTCGAGTAGAAGAGGTTACCCAGGATCTGGAAGGTATTAAATCAATTAGTTCTGAAGCCATAGAAAATACAGCGACAGTGACCTTTGAAGTTTTGGAGAACTACGACCCTCGTGAATTATTAGAAGATATAAAAGCCCGTATTGATACGGTTAACACCTTTCCTGTTGATAGTGAAAGACCCGTTGTTGCTTTGGCTCAACGACGCTGGGAAGTGATCAGTGTTATTGTTGCCGCTGATATACCTGAAGCTGAGTTACGAAAAATAGGTGAGTGGGTTCGAGATGATATTGCCTCTCTTCCCGGGGTGTCGCTGGTTCAATTAACCTCGGTCAGACCCTATGAAGTGGCTATTGAAGTGTCTGAAAAAAATCTGCGCCGCTATGGTTTAACATTAGATGATGTGACTCAGGCTATTAATCGTTCTTCTCTTAATTCGCCCGCAGGTGTGGTTAAATCAGCTGGCGGTGAAATATTGTTACGCACCAAAGGCCAGGCTTATGTCAGAGCAGATTTTGAAGATATTATTTTGCTTCCCCGCGAAGATGGCAGTCATTTAAGACTGGGAGATATCGCCAGTGTTATTGATGGGTTTGAAGAGGAGCCCCTTGCCACTGAGTTTAATCATAAGCGCAGTGTAAAAATTGAAGTCTTTCGCGTTGGCAATCAAAGTGTGATTGAAATAGCACAAAAGGTTAAAGACTATATTGATGACAAACAGAGCTCACTGCCTCCTGGTGTGGAGTTGACCTACTGGCGGGATCACGCCAAATCTATCAAAATAAGATTATCTACTCTGCTAAACAGCGCTGTACAAAGTATGATTCTTATTTTTATTGTACTCACACTGTTTTTACGTTTGTCTATTGCGCTTTGGGTCTCTGTTGGTATTCCTGTTGCTATTATCGGTTCTTTTGCGATGATGCCTATTATGGGTATTTCTATCAATTACACCAGTGTCGGTGCTTTTATTATGGTGTTGGGCCTGGTTGTTGATGATGCCATTGTCACTGGTGAGAGTATTTATTCCAGGTTGCGCAGAAAAGTAGACGCTGACGGTTGCACGGCTGCTATTAAAGGGACTCAAGATGTTGCCGTACCTGTGACCTTTGGTATGTTAACCACTATCATGGCCTTTTATGGATTAATGATGAACACGGGTGGGGCACTGAGTCGTATTTTTAATGTGGTGCCAGTCATTGTTATTTCGGTGTTGATTTTTTCATTCATTGAATCTAAATTTATTCTCCCTGCGCATCTAAAATATCTCCGTATTGAAAATGATAAAGACCAGCATATTCTTAGCCGCTGGCAAAGCTGGTTTGCGGATGGTCTGGAAACCGCTATAGAGCGCTTCTATACCCCGTTTCTCATCCGCATCGTTCAACGTCGATACTTATCATTATCGGTCTTCCTTGCTAGCGCGATTATATTAATCAGCCTGATTGCCAGCGGCCAGATAGGCTTTACTTTCTTTCCCCGAACACAAAGTGATACTGCCAGAGGGTCTTTGACCATGCCTGTCGGCACCCCTTTTGAAACGACGCAACAGCATGTGCAAACAATGGCTAAGGCGGCAGAACGGTTACAGCGCAAATATATAGACCCTGAAACGGATAAAAGTATTATCACCAATGTTTTTAGTTCTGTCGGTAGTACGGGGGGCGCAAGCAATCCACAATCACATCTTGGCAGGGTGATGTTTCAGATCGTACCGCCAGAAATTCGTAGCTTGAGCATTAGCTCACAGCAGTTGGCGAAAGAATGGCGAAAATTGATAGGCTCTATTCCCGGCGCGGAAAAAGTCAGTTTTGTTGGCCATATCCGTCATGGTGGCATGCCGCTGGATATTGAATTAAAGGGTCAGGATTTTGAGCTGTTAACACAGATTTCTGAGCAAGTTCAAAACTATCTGACGGGATATCCCGGAGTGTTCGATATTTCTGATAATTATGCCGAAGGCAAAGAAGAATTACAGTTAAGTATTAAACCAGAGGCTGAATTGTTAGGGATTACTCTGGATGATTTAGCTCGTCAAGTGCAGCAGGCCTTTCTTGGTCAACAGGCTCAACGAATTCAGCGTGGTCGAGACGATGTCCGCATTGTTGTTCGTTACCCTGCCGCTGAACGACATTCATTAGCTAATTTAAAACAGATGTATATCCGTGCGCCTTCGGGTATAGAGGTGCCGTTTGCTGATGTTGCCGAAATCAAGGTTGACCGAAGTGCGGCCGCAATTCATCGTACTGATCGTTACCGTACTCTAAATGTAACGGCTGACATCAATAAAAAAACGGTTAAACTGGAAATTTTAAAAGGCGATTTAAAAGCCTGGCTAAAACAAACTATCAGTGTTCACCCAGGTGTGCAATATAGTTTAAAAGGTGAGGCAAAGGATCAGGCAGAATCTTTTGCCAGTGTTATCTCAGGGGCTTTATTAGCCTTGGTTGGCATCTATGCCATGCTTGCCATTCCTTTTCGATCATACAGCCAGCCCTTAATTATTATGTCGGCGATTCCTTTTGGTTTGCTCGGGGCGGTGCTAGGACATATGCTGTTGGGAATAAATCTGACTATTAATAGCATACTGGGTATGGTTGCCTTGATCGGTATCGTGGTTAATGACAGTTTGGTACTGGTGGATTTTATTAACCGCCGTAAAAAGGCAGGAGATAGCATACATAATGCTGTTGTTTATTCTGGTGCCGCCCGCTTTCGTCCTATTATGTTAACTTCATTAACTACTTTTGCAGGCTTATTGCCGCTGATGTTTGAAAAAAATGTACAGGCTCAATTTTTAATTCCTATGGCTGTATCACTAGGTTTTGGGATTCTTTTTGCTACCTTTATCACCTTGTTACTGGTACCTATTAATTATATGATTTTAGAAGACTTATTTAGCTTTTTCCGTCGGTTTCGTGTTGAGAAGAAAGCATGAATAAACAAAAATTAGCAATTCCATGCATATTGTCCCTGGCTTTGACATTACCTGGATGCAGTTATTTTAGTGCGGCCGATTCTGCGCCTGAAACAGTACAAATACCCGAGCAGTGGTCAGCTGCAACGACGCCGGCACAGGAGCCTGTCAGACCTTGGCTGGATGAGTTTTCAAGCCCTGAACTTAACATGCTGGTTGAAGAGGCTTTACTAAAAAACCCGGGTATCCAAAGTTTAATCGCAGGTATTTCTATTGCAGAGGAGCAAACCTGGCTTTCCTGGTCCGCCTTTTGGCCTAAAATAAATGCGGGACTGAGAGCCAGTAGAAACCAGCGCAGTAATGCGGCTGGGTTTTCTGTCTCTTCTCCCCGTACTAATAATGTCGGCTTTTCTCTGGATTTTCTCTGGGAAATAGATCTTTGGTATAAATTAGGCAATGAGCTGGAAGCCAGTGAATTTGAGAAGACGGCATCTGTCTCTGATCTGCATGCCGCACAATTATCCTTGGCAGCCAATATTACAAAAACCTGGTTTGATGCGATTGTTGCCAGCCAGCAAGTTAAGCTGGCTGAGAAAACTATTCTCAGCTTTCAAAATGCCCTGGATATTATTGAGCGTGGCTATGACAGAGGCCTGTATCAAGCACTTGATGTGCGCTTAGCCCGTGGCAGCCTGTTAAATGCACAGGGACGAAAAGAGAACTTTCTTAAAATTCAGGATGAAACGACGAGAATCTTGGAATCTTTATTGGGCCGCTATCCTTCAGCCAGTCTTAAACTACCAGAACAACTTCCCATTGCCACACAGTCTTTACCTAATAGCGTACCCTCCAGTTTACTGGAACGCCGCCCCGATATTATTGCTGCTGAACAACGCTTCTTTGCGACTGATCAACGCATGCTTAAGGCCAGAAAAAACATGTTCCCAACCATACAAATTAGTGGTACTGGAGGAACGAGTACCCAAAAGCTGGATGAGATTTTTAATCCAGAATTTTTGATCTGGAATATTGCAGGGAACCTTACCCAGCCTTTATTTCATGGTTCACAATTATTTGCTGAACGTAGTCAGGCAGAAGCTCGTGTTAAACAGGCGGCAGCTGATTATGCACAGGTAGTTTTACTGGCCTTTCAGGAAGTTGAAACCACGATGGCTGCGGAAAAATGGTTGCAAAACCAGCAAGATCTATTGCAAGCAGAAACAATAGAATCAAATGAAGCTGAGCGTCTGGCTGAGGACGATTATATTACCGGCTTAACCAATATTATTACTTTACTGGAAGCGCAACGCCGCGCCTTTAATTCTGAAAACAGTCTACTTGATTTGCGCAAACAACGTCTGCAAAATCGCGTCAACCTTTATCTGGCTCTTGGTGGCCCTGTACTTACTGCAAAATCACAATGAAATTAATCCGACAACTACTTCCTCTTCTGGTCATCGCACTAGCACTGCTGATTGCTTATATCATTTTCATTAATAAACCTGCAGCCAAACGTCGCCCCTCTCATCCGAAATCATTAACGGTTGAAACCATCAAGTTAAAAGCGCAGAACTTCCCTGTGCTGATCAATACTCAAGGAATAGTCGAGCCTCGCACAACCACAACCTTAATTCCTCGGATCGCCGGCGAAATTATTAAAGTGGCGGCTAACTTTCGTCCTGGTGGATTTTTTGAACCGGGTGATACGCTGATCAGTATCGATTCAACAGATTACAAGCTGGATATGAAATCAGCACAGGCCACGCTTTCTGAAGCGGTATTTAACTTTAAAGAAGAACAGGCTCAAGCAGACCAGGCTGCCGATAACTGGAAAAGACTGGGAAGAACTGAAGCGCCTTCTGATTTGGTTTTACATAAACCGCAATTAGCACGAGCCAAAGCTGTTGTTGATTCAGCAAAAGCACAGCTACAGCGTGTAGAGTTGGATTTGAAACGGACATTAATTAAGGCTCCCTATGCGGGACGAATTCTTGAGCAGTTTGTAGACAGAGGGCAATATGTTTCTCCTGGCAATCCACTGGCTAAAATATTTGCTATCGACTATGTGGAAGTGCGTCTGCCTATCACTGAAAAACAGCGAGGCATGATTGATTTACCGCGCGCATATCGAGGAGAATCCAATAAACCTTATAACGGCCCCGCCGCAACTATATATGCCACTATCGGCGGGAAAGACTATAACTGGGAAGGCCGAGTTGTTCGTACGGAAGGTACGGTGGACCGGGCAACCCGTCAGGTTTTTGTTATTGTTCAGATTGACAATCCCTATGAGCGTCACAGCGATAACAGACCGCCTTTGGAAATCGGTCAATTTGTTAAAGCGGATATTAAAGGCCAAATTTTAGAAAATGTCTACGCCATCCCTAGGAGTGCGGTACAAGGCAGCGATACTATTATGGTGGTTGATAAAGAAAGTCGCTTACAACGGAAAACTATCAAGGTGTTATGGGAAACGCAAGACAATTTGTTGGTTAAAGAAGGCCTAGGGAGTGGGGAACAGTTATGCACGACCTATGTGCCTTTTGCTGCGAATAATGCCAAGGTGAAACTCGCTTCCGAAGTGGGTAGAGGTAAACATGGTGGTAGCGGTGCTAAACACAAAGGGGAAAGAAAACACCCTGAAAATAAATCATAAGGATTACACCATCTGAGACGGGCAGGTCTTTAGCCTGCATTTGTAGGGTTAAGCTATCGCTAACCCAACATACAGGCTACACCTTAAATATAAGGAAGTGAGGCTTTAGAGACTGTGAAAGTATTAGCTTTTAGCTCCCCTCTTTGGAAAAGAGGGGCTGGGGGAGATTTTATTATAAAAATAAGATGTTTAATTTCGACATGTTGTCTTTTTATAAAATCCCCCTCTATCCCCCTTTTCCAAAGGGGGAGGTTAGAAACAGAATACTTTCACAGTCTCTTTAGTCTCGCCTACTTCATGCGAGGCTAAAGCCTCACTTCCAATTATTACAAAAGATAGATATCCACTATGAATACTATGATCGTATGGTTTGCACGTAATCGCGTAGCAGCCAATCTACTGATGGGCGTGATAGTTCTCAGCGGCCTTTTCGTTATGTTAACCATGGTGCAGGTTGAGTCATCTCCACAATACGAGCGCAGCCGCTTGTTTGTTAAATTCAGTTATCCTGGTGGTACCCCTGAAGATATTGAAAAATCAGTGACTACCCGGATTGAGGAAGCCATTTATGACTTGCCAGGAATAACTGAATTACGCAGCACATCGAGTGAAGGCGGTGGTTCCGTTACCATGGAGACTGCTGATGGTTACGAGTATAGAGAAGTGCTGACCGATATACAGTCCAGGGTCGATCTTATTCACAGCTTTCCTGATGAGTTAGAGGATCTTGAAGTGGGCGTTATGTCTAGACGCTTTGAGGTCATTAGTATTTCAGTTAGCGGTGATTTACCCGAAACTGAATTGCGGACACTAGGTAAAAAAGTGCGTGATGAAATTGCTGATCTACCAGGTGTTGCCCAAGTAGATCTTACGGGTATTAGGCCTTTTGAAATTTCTATAGAAGCTTCTGAACAGCAATTGCGCGAGTATGAGCTCAGTCTTGCTGATTTGGCTGAAGCCATTCGTCGTTCATCAATCGACCTTCCTGCCGGCGCAATAAAAACAGGTGATCATGAGTTTTTAGTTCGTACTAAAGGCCAGCTTTATACGGGTGTTGACTTTGCTGATATTATTGTCAAAACCCGCTCAGATGGTACCAGCCTGCGTATTGGTGATATAGCAAAAATAAATGACGGGTTTGTCGACTTGCCCATTTTATCTCGGTTTAATGGTGAGCCCTCCGTGATGATCGAAATCTATCGACTAAGTAATCAAGATGCCCTAGAGATTTCTCAACAGGTTAAAAGTTACTTAAGTGAAGCAAAAAACAGAATGCCCCCCGGTATTGAAATAGGTTACTGGCGAGACCGTTCTAAATATATCAATAATCGCATTTCATCATTAATACAAACAGCCGTTCAAGGTGCGGTTCTAGTGTTTATCATGTTAACTCTATTCTTGCGCATGGAGCTCGCATTTTGGGTAGTACTTGGTATACCTGTCTCAGTTATTGGTGCATTTGCATTTATGCCGATGTTTGATGTCACCATTAACTACACGAGTATGTTCGCCTTTATTTTAGTGTTAGGAATTGTCGTGGATGATGCTATTGTCACCGGTGAAAATATATATAAACACATGGGGGCTGATGAGGACCCAACTGATGCAGTCATCCGAGGGACACAGGAAGTAGCAACAGCGGTTACCTTTGGGGTTTTAACCACCATTGTTGCCTTTGCTGCGCTGTTAACCATGGAAGGAGCTCGCAGTAAGATGTTTACCATGATCCCGGCGATTGTCATTCCAGTACTGGTACTATCATTAGTTGAAACCAAACTGATTTTACCTGCACACCTTAAGCATATGCGGGAAGAAAAGACCTTTCCTTGGTTAAAAAGAGCGCAAGACAAAGTCAGTTACTTGTTGCATTATTTTATTGACACTATTTATCAACCTTTTTTAAACAAAGCCTTAAAAAGACCTGGATTAACACTGGCTGTATTTTTTAGTGTACTGGTTATTATCTGTAGCACGATTTTTAGTGGATGGATCCGGTTTACTTTTTTTCCACGAGTACAAAGTGAAATTGCCAGATCTAAACTAACAATGCCTGAAGGGACATCTTACGAAGTCACCCGTCGTCATGTGGAACGGATTGAAAAAGCCGCTCTGGCATTGCGGGATAAATATAATGGCCAAACCCCAGGAGAAACGATCATTACCAATGTGTACGCTACGGTCAGTATTCAAGGCAGTGTTCGGATGGGATTGAAACCCCATGAAGGTCGGGTTAGTTTTGAGATTGTCCCTCAAGAAATGCGTAGTAATCCTGTCAGTACTACGCAATTGGCTAGAGAGTGGCGACAAATGGCCGGACCTGTTTCAGGTGCTAAGAAATTGACCTTTAGTGCTTCACTATTTAGACCGGCTAACCCTATTGATTTTATGTTAAAAGGGCAGAATTTTGATGAGCTTAATCGGGTATCGACAAAAATAAAGAAACAATTGGCACAATATCCCGGTGTTTTTGATATTGGTGATGATTTTTCTCAAGGTAAAGAACAAGTTCAGTTGCAAATTAAACCAGAAGCAGAGCTATTGGGTCTTAGTAGTCGTGATTTAGGGTTGCAAGTACGCGGTGCCTTTCATGGTATGGAGGTGCAAAGGATGCAACGTGAGGGAGAGGAAGTTAAAGTTTATATTCGTTATCCAGAATCAGATCGACAATCTTTTGCTAACCTGGAATCTATGAAAATTCGTACCGCTAATGGGGATGAGGTACCTATCCAACAAGTTGCCGATATTTCTATTGTTCGGGCACCTGCAGTTATTCATCGGTCTGATCGATACCGTACTATTCATGTGACAGCAGATGCTGATCAGAAAGTAGTTCAGTTACCGATACTACGTCAGGAAATGGACGTTTTTATTAACGAAATTTTACAAGACCACCCGGAAGTGTCATTTGTAGAAGAAGGTGAGGCTAAAGAAACTCGAGCATCATTTAAGAGTCTGGGATTCGGTATGGCTTTAGTTTTGTTTGTTATCTATGGCTTATTAGCGATTCCTTTTCAATCCTATTCACAACCCTTTATAGTCATGTCTGTGATACCGTTTGGTTTAATTGGTGCGGTATTAGGACATATGCTGTTAGGACTGGACCTCACCATACAAAGCGTTTTAGGCATGCTGGCTTTAACGGGTGTAGTGGTTAATGACAGTCTGGTACTAGTTGACTATATTAATCGTTGCCGACAAAAGGGCGCAGAATTATTTAATGCTGTTGTTGAAGCGGGTAGGGCTAGGTTTAGAGCGATTTTACTCACCTCGCTTACTACCTTTATTGGTCTTATGCCAATGATGTTTAGCAGTAATACTCAGGCTCAATTTTTGATTCCCATGGCGGTATCATTAGCTTTCGGTGTTTTATTTGCGACTTTTATTACTTTGATTCTGGTCCCTTGTTTTTATTTGTTACTGGAAGATATGAAGGGTCAGGCAATAAAAAATCATTAGCTATACTTCGCGCGGTCACGGATGTGGAATTTATAAGCTGCTGATTTTTGTTGACAGCAAGACGCTGAAATAGACGCATAGCAAGCTACGCAACTATTTCAGTAACGCAGCTGTCAGCAAAAATTCAGCGATTAGAAATCCGCAGTTGTGACCGCGCGAAGTATATAACACCAGAAGAATAAAAAATGCTTATAACGATAAATTATTGGTTTGGAAACACAAAGTTTATGAAGATAGGCTGGCGCCAAGACTAATCCTATTCAAGTGTTTTCATTGATTAATTAGTGTACCTTTATCTAAATCACAGACTCTAACGTCCAATCGCCATCACTATCGTTGTCTGTCAAGTAATAGGCAGAACCTGCAGTAGGTATGCTTTTACCATGTATAGCTAACCATTTTTATGGAATTCCTGAATAGTTTTTTTACCTTTGCGAATAATGGTAATATCAGCTTCTAATGTTTCACTATTAGTCGTTTTGACTTCCATCATATTACAGGGTAAATAATGAATAATTTGAAATATGCAGGATCGGCAGGCATTGCACTGCTAGTGTTAATAGTTGCGTTTAATTCATATACAACCGTACCCGCAGGACATAATAAAGTCGCAACGATGTTTGGTAAAGTTCAGGATGAGGCTTATGCAGAGGGCTTTCATATGGTCAATCCTTTATTGAACTTTGTCAGTTTTGATCTCAGACAACAAACCTATACCTGGGAAAAAGTGCAAGTGCCCTCCCAGGATAAATTAAAAACATCAATGGATATATCGGTTGCCTTTCGATTAGACCCCGCTGCAACCACGGACATTTTACAAAATACGGGAGTTTTAAAAGACGTAGTCACTAAGCACATCACTCCCAAAGTACGTTCACTGTTACGAGAAGCAGGGAAAACGGTTAAGCAATCTCAAGACTTTTTTCTTGATAGTGTGCAACAGGATTTACAGAGCTATATGGAAGATGGGCTAATTGAATATCTGCAAAACAGAGGTGTCACTGTAACTGCCGTGTTATTTAGAGACATCACGCTGCCGCAAGTTGTGACATCAGCGGTTATTCAGACCAAAGAGCGACAAGAACAATTAGAAAGAGAAAAAGCGCAATTAAAAATTGTTGAACAACAGGCTCAGCAACAGGTAAAACAAGCAGAGGCTAGAGAAATGGCGGCGGTTGCTGATGCGAATGCGAAAAAAACCATGGCTGATGCCCAAGCCTATACAATTGCTAAAGAAGCAGAAGCGCAGGCAAAAGCAAATCAATTATTGGCAAAATCACTTTCTCCTGCTCTGATTAGATATAATGCAGTTGATAAATGGAATGGACGCTATCCACAAACGTTGATGGGTGGAAAAATGGATGGTGTTATTTTGAATTTACCGGGTTCAAAAAAATAATTAATAACAATAACTGTAACCGTTCACTTCCCCCTTTGGAAAAGGGGGATTGAGGGGGATTTGCCTAATAAAATCTCCCCTAAGCCCCTCTTTTTCAAAGAGGGGGACTGAACGCTTACCAATAACTAAATAAAGAAAAATGTTTGAAATAGAGTACGAATTTAGAGAAGAAGATTTGGTGAATTTTAATGAGATGCGTCTTAAAAATGACGTGGAAATGCAAAAAAATATTCGCAGAAGCCAATTAATGGTGCCTGGTGTAATGTTACTAATAGGGATGTTTTATTATGTCTATTATGCTGATATGACAACAACGGCTTATATCGCAGTGTTAGCGGTTGCCTGGAGTCTCGTTTCTCCTTATGTGATGAAAATGGATATGCGTAGACAGTTTCTTGAAAAATATACCGAAAAAGAAAAGCTCGATATGTTTGGTCTGCATACCTTAACAATAGAGCAGGATCACCTAGCGGAGAAGTCGCCAGGTGGTAAGCACAAAAGTTATTGGAAAGATATGTTGCGCGTCGATTATGTTGATAAATATGTACATGTTTTTTTAGATTTAGACGCGGCTATTGTGATTCCTGTGGAAACCATTAAAAGTGGTAACTTAGAGAAGTTTGCCGAACAAGCTGAAAGCATGATTGAACGCTTGAGTGAATAGCTAAGTACCTAGGTATAATTAGTTTAACTAATTTTTATGCAGGATTTTTTTTATATTCAAGGCGTATAAATAGGCGCATAGCAAGCTACGCAACTATTTATACAACGCAGAAGATGAAAAAAAGACCAGTAAAAATGTTAAATTAATTATTCCTAGGTGCTTTTATATTACACCGTCCCGTTTCTGAATGTAGTAACGACAGGCATCAACACAGAGCCCTTTATTCAAATAAGGGCCGCC
>ENA-ORXI01002485-ORXI01002485.1-sediment-metagenome-genome-assembly--contig:-NODE-2485-length-13215-cov-3.093393_pt1 | contig 13215 bp, 9 predicted proteins | sample MGYA00237861_ERZ511468 | MGnify/ENA primary metagenome ERZ511468 (study PRJEB26299, sample SAMN06266213) | sediment metagenome | isolation source: Hudson Canyon methane seep mesocosm | place: USA:Hudson... | reverse complement strand
GTTTGTATGAACGGGTAAAAAATGGCACATTGGCCATGCCGGCGATTAACGTAAATGATTCCGTAACCAAATCAAAATTTGATAATAAATATGGTTGTAAAGAATCATTGGTCGATGCCATCAGGCGTTCAACCGATGTGATGCTGGCGGGGAAAGTTGCCATTGTTGCCGGTTATGGCGATGTGGGTAAAGGGTCCGCAGCCTCTCTTCGTGGGGCAGGCGCCCGGGTGATTATTACTGAGATTGATCCCATTTGTGCTTTGCAAGCGGCCATGGACGGATTCCCGGTGAGGCGGATGGAAACCGCCATTCCTGAAGCGGACATTATCGTTACAGCGACAGGTAATAAAGATATTGTGCAGGGGCATCATTTTGAAGCCATGAAGGATAAAACAATTGTCTGCAATATTGGTCATTTTGATAATGAAATTGACATAGCATGGCTGAATGAAAACCACGGTTCTACAAAAAATACCATCAAACCTCAAGTGGATATGTACACTATTGACGGAAAAGATTTGATTATTTTGGCTGAGGGTCGATTGGTGAATTTGGGATGTGCCACGGGACATCCATCGTTTGTCATGAGTAATTCATTCTCGAACCAGACGTTGGCGCAAATTGAATTATGGACGAATAATGATCAATATTCTAATGATGTTTATGTGTTGCCCAAACATTTGGATGAAAAAGTCGCAGCACTCCATTTGGATAAACTCGGTGTAGAATTGACGGAATTAAGAGAAGATCAAGCTGCATATATCGGTGTGGGTGTAAAAGGCCCATTTAAACCGGAACAGTATCGATATTAATAAGAGGAGATTTTTACAAAGTCTACTAAGAAGTCTGATATAAAAAATGAGAAAAGAGCACCGAAATTTCGGCGCTCTTTTTTTTGTAGAAAAAGGGGTTCATTTAAGGTCAATTTAAAGGTCGAATCATCTGGCAGATGAACCACTTAGAATGAATAATCCGAGGAATTCTAAACAAACTTTTAAAAAACGGGTATCCAAATATCTTATTGGAGCCCTTTCTTTCTTTACGTTGAGTTGTGATTTTCAAAATCCATTGGCTTTTGAAATGCCAACTTGGTTCTTTGAATTAACCTTTCCATTGGTCCAACAAAAGTATTCATTGGAAGGGATGGTAGATAATAAACAAATCTTTTCTACTCCGGATTCAATATGTATACAATTGATGTTTGAGGGGGAATTACCCGATACATCCATTGGGACTGATATCCTGGAAATCGAACTCAATCAAAATATCATTTATTCGCAGACTCCTGTATCTGCGCCAACATTATCCTTTTCTTTGGATACCACAATTAACCTGGCGATTCCTATTGCACCGGGAGGCCAATTAACCAATAGCTCAGGCGTTGTATTCACGGTGCCTCCATCCACCAACCAAACTGTAACCAGTGCCGTTTGGAATGCTATTGCATCTGCCGTGAACCAAACGATTCAAATTACCCTGAATCTCCCAACCATTCCATCAAGCCAGTTACCCAGTTTTGTAAAATCGGTAGATGGGATGGTTATCCAGACTGATGCAGGGAGCAGCGTCAGTGATTTTAATACAACTGTCAGCAATAAAGGGTTGCCCACCAGAACGTAATATCCACTCTTGTTTGGCTTGCTCTATCGGGCGGGTAAATACGGGGAATGGTAGTTTGGTTATCACCACATGACGGCAAAGCTTACCAGGAAGATCAACACCTTCAGCAAAACGATCCATACCAAATATAATACTTCCCATCCCTTTGTTAACCCGTTCAATATGCTCTAACACCATGTTTTTAGGAGATAAGTTATCCCCTTGTAATAAAACTAAGTTTGAGAGTTCGGAAGGTAATTGCTGATAGACCGTATCCATCACCATTTTTGAAGTAAACAATACCAACGTAGCTTCATTTTTATCAATGATTGTTATTAACTTTGTAGCTACTTCTTGCTGCCACGCTATTAGGTTTTCATTAGGCAATGAGTTCATCGCAGGTAAAGATAATGTCGCTTGCTGCTGATAATTAAAAGGGGATTTGACAGCTAAAAAGTGACTTTCATCAAAACGTTTCAAACCACAATCACTGCGAAACCGCCGAAACAAACCTAAACCGCGTAGTGTGGCTGAGGTTAGCACCACACCATACGCCCTATTCCAAAGACTTTTCTCAAGGAAATAAGCTGAGGTCATTGGACCTGCATTAATCACCAGCGTTGTTGATTTAGCGAATTTTTCATACGATAGCCAACGTACATTTGGAGGAAAATCAGGTTTATCTTCATCCAGAAATAACGCCATAAAATCAATTAAATAACCGAATATATTTTGAACTGTACCTATTTGTGGCAACAAAACCTCTGCCACACGGTTGGGGACTTGCTGAGATTCAACCCCGTCCTTTATCCATTTGGAAAACACAGCATAATGTTTATAAATTATATTCGCTCTTTGCAATAAACCTTGGCACGGGGTGATTAAAGATCTAACTAGAGGGCTTTGCCAATAAATTCTAGGTTCGCTAACCTTTCCTGATATAACATCTTGAGCCAACTCATCACTTTGCAGTAATGTTTCCATTTGCTGTAATAAGGTGATCACTCCAGGTAGATCTCGTCGAAGTTCCATCAACATAAATCCAAAATCATGTTGTCTATACACCAAGGCCTTAGTCAGTTTTTTCAGTACACTGTCTGCCGTTTCCGTTGTTTGATATAACTGAGCAAAGTTTAATGCTTTTGCCGCATGATCTAATGCTTTTTGTGGCAAATTATGGGCTTCATCAAATACAAATAACACTTCTTCAGGGTTAGGAAGAACCAGTCCTCCGCCTAAATCAGCATCACTTAATACCAGATCATGATTTGCTACAATCACGTTTGCAGTCAGCATTTCTCTCCGTACTAAATAGTACGGGCAACGGTGATACTTTGAACAATTTTTACCCGCACAGCCCTCAGAGTCAGTTGAAATTTCATGCCACAGTGCAGGTTCAATCGCATCACTACGGCTATCACGATCACCATCCCACTGACCTGTATCCCACTGCTCAAATAGTTTTTTAGCACGTGCCTGACGTTTTGCCTGTTTATACTTGCCATCAACATCAAAAGATAAGTCTTGTTGGATTCCCGTTTCAACCACAGTTGTTAATTTACTCGGACAAAGATAACGCCGCCGACCTTTAGCCTGCACAAATTTAAGCTCTTTACCTGTAGCCTGAGAGAATTGAGGTAAATCCTTTTGTAATAATTGTTGCTGTAAATTGACGGTGGCAGTACTGATCACCAACATTTTCTTTTGCTCTAACGCACACTCAATTGCGCCCGCTAAATAGGCTAACGTTTTACCAACCCCCGTAGGTGCTTCAACGACTGCCATTCGGTGATGCTCTGCTAACTTTAGGCGATCAGCTATAAACTGACTCATCTCAATTTGCTGGGGCCGCGCCTTAAAGTCAGACATCGATGACTCAATATCTCGAAATAGTGATGCAACCAAGTTAAACTGCTTTTACTTCATTATTCAATGCTTTTCCATGTGAAAAATTAATGATATTTGCCACGGTCATTTCAGAAATATGCGTTAACGCTTCCTTGGTAAAATAAGCTTGGTGTCCTGTGACAATTACATTCGGTAGGGAAATAATTCGGCCAATCACATCGTCTTGAATAATATCTAAGGAGTGATCTTCAAAGAATAGGCTTCCCTCCTCCTCATAAACATCGATGCCTAAATAGGCCACTTTATGTGCTTTCAAACCAGCTAAAACCGCTTTAGAATCAATCAGTGCACCTCGACTAGTATTAATTAACATAACTCCCTGCTGCATTTTTTCAATCGCTTGTTCGTCTATCAAATGTTGAGTGTCCGAGTTTAACGGGCAATGAAGACTAATAATATGACTGCGAGCCAATAATTCATCTAATGCGACAACATTAAAGCCTAGTGCTGTACACGTTTCTATATTAAATGGGTCATAAACTAAAATATCACAACCAAATGCTTTTAAACGTTCGCCAACGAGTCGACCAATTTCCCCTCCCCCAACAATACCGACCGTTTTTTGATAAAAATCAAACCCTAATAATCCATCTAATGAGAAGTTACCATCACGAACACGATTATAAGCACGTGGTAACTTCCTACTTAGTGCTAACATTAAGCCTATAGTATGTTCTGCTACAGCATAAGGGGAATAAGCCGGTACATTAACAACGGTTATACCCAATTCAGCTGCTGCCTCTAAATCAACCTGATTAAAGCCCGCACAACGTAAGGCAATTAACTGTGTACCACCTTTAGCGAGCACCTCTAATGTACTTCGCCCTAGATCATCATTAACAAATGCACTCACGACTTTAATTCCTTGTGCCATGCTCGCAGTCACAGGATTAAGCGCTACGTTATAACAACAGAAACACAGTTCATCATTAGCAGCCTGTAATAAAAAAGCCTGATCGTAGGCTTTTGCACTAAAAACAGCTACGTGAATAGAAGACATGGGGTTAATCCGTAACGTAAAAAAATGACTATGTTACACACCTATTTTTATTTCATCCTTAGAAACATTTAGGTATATTGGCAATAAGGAGATTGCTATGAATACGAATGCTAAAAACACAATTACAGTCTTATGCCTAAATCCAGCATTAGACGTAACTTACCATGTCTCTAAGCTGATCCCTGAACAGAAATCTCGCTCTGATATTGCGCGTCATGATCCTGGTGGCAATGGTATAAATATCGGTCGCGCCTTCAATCGAATGCAGGTTAATGCTCATACATTCTGCCTTGTTGCGGGTGATGTGGGTCAATTACTCCAACATTTATTAGAAGCACAACTTGATAATGTCTATTACGAACATATTGATGGTGAGACACGGATTAATAGCACCATTATCGAAATGGATACAAAAATACAGTATCAAATCACCGATGCAGGTACAAAAATCCCCCCGCAGCAGTTGACTCAAGTAATTGATGACTTTGTAGCATTAACAGCACAAGGTTTTGGTATTATTACAGGCTCTTGTCAACCGAATGTGCCGTGTGACTTATACGCTAAACTTGTTGAACGTATAAATAAAAATGGCGGCAAAGCGGTTATTGATAGCCATGGCAAAATACTTGCTCATGCTATTGATGCTAAGCCTTTCTTAATAAAACCGAATCGTTATGAGTTAGAAAGCTTGATTGGTCATGAGTTACCCTCTATTCCTGATATAGTAAATCAAGCCCGTACAATCCAAACTCGTGGCGTCACTCATGTTTGTGTTTCACTGGGAAAAGAAGGTGCTGTCTTAGTCAGCCCTGAGAATAGTTATTATGCTGAAGCACTTAATGTTCCAGTCAATACAACGGTGGGAGCTGGTGATTCGATGGTGGCCGGGTTAATTGCAGGTTTTAGCTTAAACAATAATCCGCAACAAGCATTACGTTACGGCATCGCTTGTGGGGCTGGTACGGTTATGCACCCAGGAACGGAATTATTTTCGGGAACAGAGTTAGCGGAGTTCAGAGAACAAGTTACTATCCAAACATTGGATATTTAAGCAGGTAATATACCCGTTATCATTCAAGTTGCGGTTTTTTAGTGCTCATAATGGATGGGCTAACAAGGCGTAATAGTGATGTAATAGTCATTCTATTACTCATTATTACAACGCGGCTAGCGCATTCAGGATGGGTGCTACAAATCTGCAAATTGGATGGTCACGGGTAATAGATCATCTACTAACATTTGTACCGATCGTTGTTGTCTAAACTCATTTACGGACAAACGGTAACGTACCGTGAGGTAGTCTCCCTGTTCCAACCAATCCGGTTGTAGTTGCCGAAATGCCATTGCAGTAATTTGTTGGCCATTGCCAATATTCAACGTTAAGCGAAGATGATCCTGTTGTTGCCCTACACTACGGATATTATCGACTAGAAATGTGCCATGAAATTGAGGTTCAGGAAAACCTTGCCCCCATGGTGCAGCAGTAGGTAATAATTCTGCTAATTGCAATGAGATTTCATCGCTACTCAACTCACCATCAGAGACTAACTCTTGCTGTAATACAGCAGGGTCAACCATTTGTTTAAGCGCCTTTAAGAATAAGGCTTCAAACTGTTTTAGATCCGTTTCTGCTATCGTTAAACCCGCCGCCATAGCATGACCACCAAACCGTGTTAACAAACCTGCTGGTGCTTGGCTAGCAACTAAAGCCAATACATCTCTAATATGAACACCAGGAATTGAACGTGCCGATCCTTTGACTTCACCTTCATTACCCGGTGCAAAAGCAATAACCGGTCGATATTGTTTCTCTTTAATCCGTGAGGCTAATAAACCGATAACACCTTGATGCCATGAGGGATCATATAAACAATAACCCAATGTCGGTTCTGATTCATCAAATGACATTTTACTCAGCATGCTCAAGGCCTGAGTTTGCATATCCTGCTCAACCTCACGACGTTGCTTATTAATGTCATCTAAAGTCTGTGCTGAAGCTTGCGCCTGCTCCACATCATCCATCAGTAACGCTTCAATACCCATACTCATATCTTCTAAGCGACCAGCAGCATTCAGCCTTGGTGCGATTGAAAATCCCATATCTTGAGAGGCCAACTTAGTCCGATCTCGTCCTGAAACTTGAATAAGTGCATTGATGCCGGCGCAGGCTCGGCCAGCACGTATTCTCGCTAAACCTAGATTAACCAACGTGCGGTTTAACTTATCTAATGGCACAACATCTGCCACAGTACCCAAGGCAACAAGATCTAATAATATCTGTAATTTAGGTTCTTTAATCTGTTGCTGTTCAAACCATGTTTCTGATCGTAACTGCTGGCGCAATCCTAATAACAGGTAAAAACACACACCTACGCCCGCCATGTTTTTACTTGGAAAACCACAACCTTTTTGATTGGGGTTAATAATCGCTTCTGCTTTTGGCAGTTCATCACCCGGTAAATGATGATCGGTTACCAAGACTTTTATTCCTCGGCTGTGAGCAACTTCAACACCTTCAATACTAGCTATGCCATTATCAACAGTGATCAGTAAGTCGGGTTGATCATCTACTGGGATCTCAGCCAATAATTCAGGCGTTAAACCGTAACCATGAATAAAACGATTAGGTACGATATAGTCGAGATGCTTGGCGCCCATTGCTTGCAAGCCTCGTAATGCTACCGCACAACTTGTTGCCCCATCGGTATCAAAATCAGCCACAATCATAATTTTCCACTGTTCTCGAACAGCCTGAGCCAGTAGCTCTGATGCGGCTTCCATTCCCAACATCAAGTTTGGTTTTGGTAAGTCGGCAAGCTCATAAACCAAATCGGTTTCAGATTGAATGCCGCGAGCGGCTAATACTCGGCATAAAGTATCTGGCCATTTAGAGACTAGCTTTTCCCAGCCACTCGAATCACGCGTTAACATAAAAATATAGCATCATGGTCAGTGGTAGAGGTCACCATTAAAATAGTCATTACAGTGCTATGGCTTTAAGTAATTCAGGAATTTGAATTGGCTTTGTTATATAGGCATCAAATAAGTCACTTGTATCTTCAATATCATGCTTCATCGCAACAGCTGATACCGCAATAATCGGTATACTCTTATACTGTCTAGTTTCTCTTAGCTTTACTGTTAACTCTTTACCATCCATGCCCGGTAAATGTATATCAACTAAAATTGTATCAAAATCTTTCTCTAGCGCTAAGTCCAAAGCTAACTCAGCTGTTTCAACCATCGTGAGAGTATAGTTTTTCTGTCTATCTATGATTGATTGCATCAACTTCCTGTTAGCAGGATTATCTTCAACATAAAGAATCTGTTTTTTTTCTGTTTCTGTTTCTGTTTCTGTTTCTGTTTCTGTTTCTGTTTCTGTTTCTGTTTCTGTTTCTGTTTCTGATATTTTTTCAGTAGCAAGCGGAAGTTCAAACCAGAATGTTGACCCTTTCCCTTTTATACTTTCAAAACCAATTGTACCGCCCATCATTTCAATCAGATCTTTAGTTACAACGAGTCCGATACCTGTACCTTCAATAGTGGATGTTTCTTGTCCTAAGCGGTTAAAGGCTCCGAACACCTTATTTTTTTGAGCATCGGCAATTCCAATACCTGTGTCAGTGATGCTTATTTTCACTGTCTGTTCTTCAGTTTCAACCCAATTTATACTTACACGCCCACCTTCAATATTATATTTTATAGCGTTAGTAATCAGATTAATAATGACTTGTTTTAATTTAGTGTAATCCGCCTGTATATTTATGTGACCTTCAGACTCCACATGAATTTTGATACGTGTTTGACTAGCGAAGGTACTAAGCAGCCTGACTGAATCCTCTATTAACTCATTTAGAGGCACCAGTTCAATAGAGACATCAACAGCCCCTGCTTCAATAGCCGATAACTCTAAGACATCATTAATCAAGTTAAGTAAGTGTTTTCCACTCGATAAGATAAATCCCATACTTTCTTTTTGTTCTTCTGTTAATGGTTCATCTAAATCATTATCTAACAATTGTGCAAAACCCAGTATCCCATTTAGAGGTGTTCTTAACTCATGACTCATTGACGTTAAAAATTCAGACTTTGCTCTATTTGCCTTATCTGCTTCCTTAGTCAATTTAAGAAGCTCTTCCTCGTAACTTCTCCTTGAAGTGATATCTTGAATAACCCCTAACATTTTTAAAGGCAGCCCATCCTTATCTCGAATAACATCACCAGACTCACTAAACCACCTTATCTCACCCTCTATAATGCATCGATGTTCAACCTGATAAGGAGAGTGTGTCTTTATTGATTTATCTATTTCGTAAAGCACCGTATCCAAGTCATCTGGGTGAATAACACTTTTGAATATTTCAAAATCAACATTTTTGTCATTTTTTTCTATTCCAAACAATTCAAATACAACATCTGACCAATATAATTCATCAGAAACCATATTCCATTCCCATGTACCAATACTCGCAAACCGTTGACTAGTATCTAGCCGCGTTTTACTACTATCCAGCTCTATTTCATTTTGCTTTTGTTTTGTAATATCAGTTCGAATAGCAATATATTGTTCTATATTTCCTTGCTCATTTAATTGTGGCGCAATAGTTGAAGCGACCCAATATAAGGATCCATCTTTGGCTTTATTTTGAATCTCCCCATGCCAAACCTTTCCCTTGGAAATAGTTTTCCACATCTGATTATAAAAAGATTGGGGATGAAAGTCTGATTTGACGACCCTGTGATTTTGGCCAATAAGTTCATCTTGAGAGTATTGGCTAATTTGTTTAAATTTATCATTAACATAGGTAATGTTACCTCTAATATCAGCGACACTTACAATCGCATGCTCATTTAGAGCATTTTCACGGAAGAGTAATTGTTCTGACTTTTTATCAACGAGTTTTTCTAAATTATTTTTATGCTTCTTTAGCGCTTCTTCCTCGTTTTCGTGTTGAAGAGAATGACGTTGCAGACTATCAAGCATCTTGTTGATTGTGGTTACTAACACCCCATATTCATCATCACGTGTAATAGTTGCTCGTACCGTTAAGTCCCCCTTTTGTACTTCGGCACTCAATTTCACCAATTCTCTGAGTGGCCTTACTATATGTTTAGCCATACCCAACATACTGAAAATGATTAGCAATACAATAAAAAGTGTCCCCCAAACAATATTTGATAACATCCTATCAACCATTGCTGCAGACTCCGCCTCTCTTATTTTTAAGAGGGCCATTTCATTTTGCTTAAATTCATCGAGTAATTGACGCAATGAATCCATTATATTTTTGCCGATGCCACTTTCAATCAGCTCTTCAATAACTACTTTCTCTATCAGTCCTTGATCAAATTTATTTCTATTCTCAATTAAAGGTATGGCTGCGATATTGTCCCAATTAATGATTTGTTGCTCAATTGTTTCCAACAAGACAACTTGAGATAGGTTATCACTTACTTTTTCTTTTATTTTATTAAAAATACCTTCCTTACTTTCTACTCCGCGATAATAAGGCTCTAAGAAGTCATCATTCCCTGTTATTAGGAAGCCCCTTTCCCCCGTCTCCATATCAATGACCAGTTTCTCAATTTTTTGAGCTTGCTGTATCACTTCGTGAGTGTGTTCCACCCATCGAATGGTTTCGATTAACTTATTGATTGTGTTATACGAAACAAATGAAAGGATTATCATCAAGATAAGTGGTAAAACTGTTCCTAAAAATAGTTTTGTTCTTACCTTTTTTATTTTAAAATTCATACTGTCTTCCAACTAATATAAGTACACTTTGTTTGGCTATCATACACATATTTACGGTCTCTACGGCGATGGCCTCAACTGTTAAAAACGTATTTAAAACTCTCACCTTACATGTTCTATTGTTTATTGATAAATCATGTCTTAAATTCATTCCAGCACCTACTTCCAGAACTTCCAACAATCAATAGGGCTAAAGTGATAATTACCGTAATCTGGTATTTGTAATTTTACTTTTGATAATTTCGCTGCTTTGCAAGATTCCCAAAGAGGTCGCAATATATTTTGGTCTATATCATTTAACTGCTGCTGCCAGTCGTTTTCTATATCTAACTCTTCTAATAACCATAAATGATTACCTGAAGTTAGAGAAGTTGCTGAAAAATCATCTGAATGTTCAAGCTCAATATTGGATGCTCGGGCAACTAATCTAAGCAAATCACTGCAGCCTTGTACTTTGTCCCATACCCCTGCTTTTGCAAAAAATTCTCCCGCCCCCCAAAACCAAATGCTATTAATCGGTAATTTTCCTTGTGCAACTCTTTGTTTATTAATGTCGGCATCATGCAACTGCATTTGAATTTCATTCCACAAACGTAACCAGGGTTGACGGTCCTCTCCTCTTGGTAAGGTTTGCTCAATTCCTTTGTTCGCCACATCTTCTAGTGCAGAGAAATCTAAACTCGGAATATGCTTTAACTGTAGTAGCCAACTGTCACTCCGTTGCTTAACTAAGCTCCCACCAAAATCATCCAACAAAGGTTGAATTTCAGCGATTAGTGACTGGCTTTCATCGTCAGTTATAGCTAAATTGTTAGAAAAAAGAAGTAATTGATCCCGATCAGGATGTAAATAACATGGCGTAACTAAAATAGAGTTTGCTAATGATAAGCCTGCAATAGGTAGATCTGGCCCCACGTGTTTCTGGTGGCTAAAGTGGTTCAGTAATAAACGCTGTAAACGTGTCTCATCCTGACCAAACTGGGCCTGTTTGATAATTTTAGATAAAAATGTTGGCAAAATGTTCGCATTAAGTTGTTGGCCTAATATTGCCGCTAACCCTGGCAGGATAACTGTAACCTCAGCCTTAGCCATGAATAAAAGGTCGCACAAACGGAATGGTTAACCGTCGCTGAGCCGACATTGAAGCCTTATCTAAATCCAGTAACAAACTCATCAATTGATTCATATCGCGGCTGTAATGTCGTAATAAATAGTGTGCAACATCCGTTGAGAGTTCTAATCCACGTGATTGAGCCTGTAAGATCAATGCCTGTTGTTTATCTTCATCCTTTAATTCATCTAGTTGATAGATCAATGCAGTCGCCATTCTTGAGCGTAAATCAGCTAATGCAATAGGGCTTTCTGCTGGATTATGTAATGCTGAAACCACCAGTTTACAAGCGGTATGATGTAAACGATTAAAGCAGTGAAACAGTGCCTCTTGCCATTCTGGAAGTTCAGCAATCGCTTCTAAATCATCAATACATAATAAATCTAATGCTTCCAATGATTCTAGTACGGCGGGAGATGCTGATTTAACTAAATCAGCTAAAGGTAGATAGAGCGTTCTAAGTGCCTCATGTTCAGTTATGGCTAATAATAAATGTGTTTTCCCGGCTGATTTATTGCCCCAAAGGTAAATAAATTCAACACCCTGCGGATGATAGAGATCAGCTAAGGCTTGCTTTAATTCAACCTGATTAAAATAAAAGTTATCAAAATTAAATACTTGCTGCGGATTTAACCGCAGTGGCAATTGAGTTACTGATGAGGTCATAAGTGCTAAGTATAAAGGTGGCTGTTTAAATAATGTTGATGTGCATGACGTAATAACACCATTATCACAGCTGCAACAGGTAATGCTAATAATACGCCGGTAAAGCCGAACAACTGGCCTCCAGCTAATACTGAAAAGATAACGGCCACAGGGTGTAAACCAATTCTTTCACCAACAAACCGGGGGGTTAGTACAACGGCTTCAATAACTTGTGCAATGCCAAAAACAATAACAACCATTAACACCGGTAACCACTCATGGAACTGAAAGAAAGCGGCTAAACCAGCCAAACCAATACCAACAATCAAACCTAAATAAGGTACAAAACTGACAATACCCGCTGTGACACCTAGAAGTAGAGCAAGCTCAACACCGATCAGTGAAAGCCCCACAGTATAAATAGTCGCCAATGCTGCCATAACCATGACTTGGCCTCGAATAAAAGCAGCCAACATATCATCACATTCTAGCGATAACTCAATGACTTTACTGGCATGTCTGCGTGGCAATAGCTCTCTGAACCGTGCAACTAAAATATCCCAATCACGGAGTAAGTAGAAGGTCACAACGGGTATTAATATTAAATTGACCAACCACTGAATAATAACTAATCCTGAACGTGTCATATAGCTCATTACACCGCCCGCTAACTGCCCCGCTTCCGCCCAGTAAGTAGCTAAAGCATTCTTCACTGTATTCATATCAAATAATTCAACAGGGATACCCATTTTATTTAACCAAGGTACCGCTGTTGTTTGTATTAATTCTAAATAGTCAGGTAACCGCTTCAATAACGCACCTATTTGTGCAGTTAACAAAGGCAATAAAACAAGTAATATCACTAAGCCAACAAGTAATAAAACAGCAAATACAATTGACACCGATAAAGTGCGAGAAAGCTTTTTACTCTCTAATTTATCAACAATAGGATCGCCAAGATAAGCCAATAGCCCCGCGACAAGAAAGGGGGTTAATACCGGGGATAATTGATAAAATAGCCAACCACAAAGCGCTATCGCTAGCAGTGTAAATAACTTATTACTGTCAGACATATTCAATCCTTAGCCTAAGGTGACAATCTATAATTGAGTGTATCGGTAGGTGAATAAGGTGCTTCTATTAAGACCCGATTAATCGAGACTATTCGTTTAAACGTATCTAAATCACAATTAAAAT